>JADMIO011664286.1_pt1 | contig 24905 bp, 29 predicted proteins | sample 8958161 | NCBI WGS metagenome assembly JADMIO01 (sample SAMN16585339, study PRJNA669376) | soil metagenome | isolation source: Crop rotation soil | place: USA: Cullars Rotation, Alabama | collected 2011
CGCGACAACTTGTCCACGTGGAATTCTAAGCTTAGGATCCCAATGTGCTGGAAAGGAGGTTGGAACAACCGTAACGGTAGCCGCACCGGTTGTTGCCGGAGCGCAGGTCCCGCTTTGTACCACTGCACGGTACTGGGTGGTTTGAGTAAGGTTAGAGAAGTTTTGAGTGACAAATGTATTATTAATGATGATCCAGGTATTTCCACCGTCAATGGAATATTCCCAGCGTATCACGGGGGCATTGTTAAGGCTTAACGTAAGGGTGCCGGCATTTGCACCGGAGCAAACACTTTGTGCTGCAGGCGCGATGGATCCTGCCACTGAAGGAGCGCTGTTGGTAACCTGTAAACCGTTGAGCGCATCATTGGTGGTATTGATATCGCCAGGAAGCGTGGTGTTGGCATCTACGGTATAGGTACCCGAAACCGACAGGTTAGCCGGTGTGGTGAATATATAGGTCACAGTAGTGTTTGGGGCAAACGAAGGAAAACTGATCCCCACCTCTGTGGTTGGCGTACCGTTAATGGTGTAGGTGGCGCTGAACAGCACCCCGCTCAGATCGGTTGTTCCGAAATTGGTGATCTTGATCTGTACCGTTTCGGATCCGGTGAGCGCACAGCCTGAAACAGGGCTATCAATGGAAACAACACCGATGTCCTGTGCAGTTGCAAAATAAACAGAGCATGACAGGCATAGCAGGGTAAAAAATCTTTTCATAAAAGGGGTGATTTATGTGAGGATTTAAAGATAAAAAAAAAATAAAGGCTTCAAGGTTCCCGTAAAAATATTAAATTTTGAAATGCCTCATGTTATCAACAAGATATTAACACACAATATACTGTTATTCAATGATTTAAAAATTACACCCCCTAGTTCCAACCGTGCATTCTTACCGTTTTTTTTATCTTTGCACCCGTGGAAACCGCCCGTGAACAATTTCTCCTTCTCATAAGTACACCTTTGTACGCAGTGGTCATCGGCCTTGAAATGCTGGTGAGCCGCCTGCATAACAGGAAGTGGTACTCGGCAAAAGGACTCATTACCAACATCTACCTTACGGTCCTTAACCTGGGCCTGGACATTTTAATGCTCGGTGTATGTTTGCGGTTGCTTGGCTTATTCGGTCAGTATCAATTCTTTCATATTGAGAACGCGGTCCTTTACTGGTGTGTATTGCTGGTGGCCGAGGATCTTCTTTATTACCTTTTACACTATGTGGATCATTTTTGCCGTTTTTTCTGGGCCGTGCATGTGACCCATCATTCTTCTGAGGAATTCAACCTTACCGTTGGGTTCCGCTCTTCTGTATTCCAGCCTTTGTACCGCATGTTCTACTTCATTCCGCTGGCTCTTTGCGGATTCAGGCCGATCGATATCATGTTCATGTATTCGGCCACACAGATCTATGGAATACTCATTCATACCCAATATATTGACAAACTGGGTTTTCTGGAATGGTTCATGGCCACTCCCTCGCACCATCGCGTTCACCATGCATCCAACCCTCAATATCTTGATAAGAACCTTGGTATGATATTTATTGTATGGGATAAGCTCTTTGGCACCTTTCGCAAAGAAGGGAGCGAAGAGCCGCTTCGCTTCGGTCTTACGAAGAACATCGAACATCCGAATGCGGCCAATGTGGTCTTCCATGAATGGATAGCCATATGGCAGGACATTAAAAAGCCCCTGCCATTCAGAGTACGGCTGATGTATCTTTTTGGGCCGCCCGGATGGAGCCATGATGGAAGCCGCAAGACCTCCAGGCAGCTGGAGGCTGAATATTACCTTTCCGGCAAAAGGCATAGAAACGAGTGATTTTCCCATTATTTTGCCCTAATTTGTTCAGAATCAAAATAATTTCATACTTTAGTCCGCGATTTTTGAGAGTCAAACAAAACCAAAAAAGATCAATATGATAAGCATGAAAACAGGAAGCATTATTACTACGGCTGTGCTCCTTACAGCGTTGTGGTCTTGCGGAAGCGACAAAACCACTGACGGAAATGATGGGAACACAGTGGATTCCACTTCCATCAAGGACTCATTGGCCAATAACGATGAGGTACAGCAAAATGATGAAACAGGATACCTCCTTCCATCTCCTTTGCAGATCGCTTATATCTTTAAAAAGTCGGGGCTTAAGTTTGTTGCCGGTACAGCATGGGATGTAAAGAAACAGGGCGACTACTCAACCAGCTACAGCCAGTCACTGGCACTGGGTGTTTACAGTTCTGACCTTGCTTATTGTGTTTTGAACAAAGAGAAACAGGATGCTATCAATTATATGGACGCAGTGAAGGCCCTTTCCGATAAGCTGGGCATGTCAACTGTGTTTGATTCTGAAACACTGCTTAAGCGCTTTCAGACGAATATCGGCAATGAGGATTCGATCATGTTCATCCTTTCCGAGATCCAGAGCAAAAGCGATGAGTTCTTCAGCTCCAATGAGCGTCAGATGAGCGCTGCCATCGTATTCTCCGGAGCCTGGGTAGAAAGCATGTACATCGCTTCTCATGTATTGCCTAAAACAAAGGACAGCAAACTGGCTACCCAGCTGGCTGACCAGATGGGCATCCTCGAGAACCTGATCAAGGAACTTACCCGTCATCAGTCCAAGGATAGCAATATCCCGGGATTGCTTACCAACCTGAATTCCATTCACGAGATCATTGCCGCTATCCCGGGAGTGAAAGAAATGATGGAAAGCGATAAACCTTCTGAAGTGAAGATTGAGGCCAGCGAGCAGCAGCTGAAAGATCTGGCAAAGAAATTGGAAGAAGTACGTACAAGCATCGTTAAAGGTTAATCACAAAAGGAAAAAGGACGAAAAAACACATGACTATGACCAAACGTATTTTAGCAATCACACTGGTATTTGCCCTGATCTTCGCTACAGGCTTTACCATCATCCAGAAATCAAAGGACCTGTGCAACCCGGTTGAAATGAAAAAGAAGACCGAGCCGCTGATGAAACCTTATACTTATGACTCAGCTAAGCTTACCAGGCTTCAGCTTACCAAAAAGCCAATGCTTCAGGAAACAGAAGTTCCATTGTCCATCTTTGGTGGTTACAAATTGGTATTCAATACCTATGCAATGCCTAAGAAGATCGGTATCAATATCTATAACAAGGATAAGGACTCTAAGAAGCGTGAACTCCTGTTCTCTAACAAGGATTCGCTTGAAACGAATACCGACCTGATCTATATCCCTGAGAAGCACACGCGCAAGGTATATGTTGATTATGATATCCCTGCCGACAGCCTGAATCTCAAGATCAAAGGATGCGTTTATTTTATGCTCGGATACAAGTAAGAAGAGCTTCAACAAAACACAAAAGCGTCCTGCAAAAAACAGGGCGCTTTTTTTATAGTATCTTTGCAATCCAATATTAAAACCCCTGTGTTGTAAGCAGGCCCAAAACTATGATAAACATTACCCTACCCGATGGTTCCGTAAAGCAGTTTGCCAAAGGTTCCACAGCGATGGATGTCGCAAAAAGCATCAGCGAAGGCCTGGCACGCAACGTGCTTGCCGCAAAAGTGAATGGCGAAGTATGGGATGCCACCCGCCCTATCAACAGCGATGCAACACTGACCCTCCTTACCTGGAACGATAAGGACGGGCAGTCTACCCTGTGGCACTCCTCGGCCCACCTCATGGCGGAAGCGCTGGAAGCACTTTACCCGGGGATCAAATTCTGGGTAGGACCTCCTGTGGAACACGGCTTTTATTATGATGTTGACCTGGGCGGCAAGACCATCTCACCGGAAGATTTCAAGAAGATAGAAGACAAGATGCTGGAGCTGGCCCGCCAAAGCAATCCTTACATCCGTAAGGAGATGAGCAAGGCCGAGGCCGTGAAGTATTTTACCGAAAAGAATGATGAGTACAAGCTGGATATCCTGAACGGACTGGAAGACGGCAATATCACTTTTTACGAGCAGGGAAAATTCACCGACCTCTGCCGCGGCCCGCACATCCCGCACACGGGCATGATAAAGGCCGTGAAGATCATGAGCATTGCAGGGGCCTACTGGAAGGGCGATGAGAAGAACAAGCAGCTCACCCGCGTGTACGGCACCAGCTTCATGAAACAAAAGGACCTGACCGACTATCTGAATATGCTGGAGGAAGCGAAAAAGCGCGACCACCGTAAGCTCGGGAAGGAACTTGAGATCTTCACTTTTGATGATGATGTGGGTCCCGGCTTGCCATTGTGGCTGCCAAATGGTGCTGCCATCATCGAGTGCCTGGAAAAACTTGCCAAGGATACGGAGCTAAGGGCCGGTTATCAGCGCGTGCGCACCCCGCACCTGGCCAAAGAGAATATGTACAAGACCAGCGGACACCTTCCTTATTATGAGGACAGCATGTTCCCGCCTATGGTGATGGATGGCGAAAAATATTACCTCAAGGCCATGAATTGCCCGCATCACCACAAGATCTACGCTACGCTTAATCCAAGCTACCGCGATCTGCCTGTGCGTTTGGCTGAATACGGAACCTGCTACCGGTACGAGCAATCAGGCGAGCTTTTTGGCCTCATGCGCGTTCGCGCACTGCAGATGAATGATGCGCATATCTATTGTACAGAGGATCAGTTTGCGCAGGAATTCCGTGCCGTGAACGATATGTACCTCAAGTATTTCAAGATCTTCGGGATCGAGAAATATGTGATGCGCTTCTCCACCCACTCTCCCGAAAAACTAGGGAAGAAATACGTGAATGAGCCTGCACTTTGGAAAAAAACAGAGGATATGGTGCGCCAGGTACTTATCGACTCCAATATCCCTTATGTGGAAGTGCCCGATGAAGGAGCTTTTTATGGTCCCAAGATAGACGTTCAGGTTTGGAGCGCCATAGGACGTGAGTTCACCCTGGCTACCAACCAGGTGGATTTTGCCGTTCCGGCACGTTTTGGCCTCACCTTCAGGAATGCCAATAATGAGCTGGAAACCCCTATTTGCATACACCGGGCCCCCCTGGGCACCCATGAGCGCTTTATAGGCTTTTTGCTTGAGCATTATGCCGGCAACTTCCCTGTTTGGCTTACCCCCAAGCAGGTGTATATTTTGCCCATTTCGGAGAAGTATAATGACTATGCAAAAAAAGTTTTGAGTTTGCTTAATTTTTACGATATTCGCGCCCTTATTGACGAGCGTAACGAGAAGATTGGCAAGAAGATACGGGATACTGAGTTGAAAAAGGTGCCGTACATGCTCATCCTCGGTGAAAAAGAAGCAGCCGATAATTCCGTTTCCGTGCGTATGCATGGCGAAGGAGACAAAGGTTCGATGAGCATTGAAGCGTTCGGCAAGATGATACAGGACGAGATCAAAGGCATCCTGGGATAAGAGAACTGAATTGATAACAGAGTACTAACTAAAAACCAAATACTATTCCAGCACCATTTCATAAACCGAAACCAAGGCCATTCATCCCACGCGGAGGAGGCAGGTTTCAGAAGAAGGAAGATCTTCATGCCATCAACGACAGGATCAAGGCACCAACAGTGCGCGTGGTTGGCGAAGGAGTTGAACAAGGCGTTTTCCCTATAGCGAAAGCGCTTCAGATAGCACAGGAAGCAGGGGTTGACCTGGTGGAGATAGCACCTACAGCCGATCCTCCTGTGTGCAGGGTCGTTGATTACAAGAAGTTCCTGTACGAGCAGAAGAAGAAGCAGAAGGAAATGAAGGCGAAGGCCCAGAAGGTGGTGATCAAGGAGATCCGCTTCGGGCCTCAGACAGATGACCATGATTTCAATTTCAAAAAGAATCATGCCATCAAGTTCCTGCAGGATGGAGCAAAAGTGAAGGCGTTCGTTTTCTTCCGCGGAAGATCCATCGTTTTCAAAGAGCAAGGAGAGATCCTGCTGCTGCGTTTCGCGAATGAGCTCGAAGAGTATGGAAAGGCCGAACAGCTGCCCATGCTTGAAGGAAAGAAGATGCAGATGATCATCGCACCAAAAAAGAAGTAGTAAAAGTACCACGTATAAAGCCAAAAAGAAGATACAATGCCGAAGATGAAAACAAACTCAAGCGCCAAGAAACGTTTGAGATTAACAGGAACAGGAAAGATCAAGCGCAAGAAAGCGTACAAACGTCATATCCTGACAAAGAAAGAGACCAAGCGCAAGAACCAGTTAGGTAAGATGGCTTTGGTACACAAAAGCGATGAAGGAAGGATGAAGTTCCTCCTGACCGTTGGAAAATGATTTTCAATCAGTAATCAGTAATCAGTAGTATAAACCCGGCAAAGGGCCTTTAAGTTCTCTGGAAAATGAGACGCCTGTCGCCAAAAAACAAACAACATGCCTAGATCAGTGAACAACGTTGCCTCCAGGGCACGCAGAAAGAAGGCGCTAAAAAGAACCAAGGGTTATTGGGGCGCGCGCAAAAATGTATTGACCATTGCCAAGAACGTTTGGGAAAAAGGTCAGACCTACGCTTACCGTGACCGCAAAGCTAAAAAACGCGAAATGCGCGGCTTGTGGATCCAGCGTATCAACGCAGGTGTACGTGAGCATGGATTGAGCTACTCTCAGTTCATACACAAGCTTGCCGTTAAAAAGATCGATATCAACCGTAAAACACTGGCCGACCTGGCTTTCAACAACCCGGAAGCATTCAAAGCGATCGTGGATTCGGTAAAATAAACTCAAATTACATTACCTGTTCAAAAGGCTGCTCTGAAGAGGCAGCCTTTTTTATTTAAGGATGATCCAACTAAACCCTTATGCGCCCGATGAGAACATACCGGATAGAAACGGAGCGGCTCGTGATCCGCTGCTACCAGCCCGAACATGATGCTCCCCTGCTGACGGAAGCCGTGCAGATCAGCCTGCCCGAGCTTCTTCCCTGGATGCCATGGGCCAGATTCGAGCCTCAATCGCTTGAGCAAAGAACAAAAAGGCTGGCGACCTTCCGCGAAGATTTCATCAGCGGAAAGGATTTCTCCTTTGGCATATTCAATAAAGAGGAGACGATGTTGCTGGGCTCTACAGGCCTGCACACGCGCATTGGAGAACACGCACGCGAGATCGGGTACTGGACCAGGAGTGACTTTAGCAGACAGGGCATCATGACCGAAACCGTAAGTGCGTTGTGCAATGTAGCCTTTCGTTCCGAGGATATGCATTGGGTGGAGATCCGCTGCGACAGCCGCAACGTGCTCAGTAAAAAGATCCCGGCACGGCTTCATTTCACCCTTACCGATATCACCGATGGCAAGGATGTGAATGACCTCCCCCGCAAAACGGAGATATGGTCACTGAGCAAAGAGGCCTTTGAAAAAGGAGATCTTCCTAAAATGAAACTAAAAGCCTTTGATCATTCGGGAAAGGAGATCCTTCTCTGAACACCATGCCAATTTATATATATTCATCCGAACCCATCACCCACAGGAACGATTGGATGTCGATCTGGTCTTTGGGCCTTAGATCCGACAGGTCCCTTTTTATTATCCGTGAGAGATCGAGGGCACTTTTGTACGTCTCCCAGTTAGGGCGTGATCTATACATGAATTCGTAGCCATATTGCTTCGCTGCCAGCTGGGTGACCCTGGGCTTCAGAAAGAAATGTTCTCTTGGATCAGCAATGAAACCGAAGACCGTTTGCAAAGGCCATGTGAGCACGCGCGTTTGTTTTCTTGGTAACGAAGCCAGCACTTCGGTAAACGAAGCAAAACGTTCCTCCAAAGGTTCCTTTCCGTAAATATACTGGTGGAGTCCCACCGCAAATATCTTTGCTCCTTCGTCCGACCGGATGGCATCCCTCAACGCCATCTTCTCGAAGGAAAATAAGAAATTCGTTTTCCCCTCTATGCCTGCCGCCATGCGCGCGATCTCCTGGTATCTTCCTTTGTGCAGAAGCGCAGTGTATCTCTCCTCATTAAGAATCGCCTTCCAAATCAGATGCGCCTTCCATTTATAATTGCGCTCCCATTCCAGATATGTTCCATCAGAAAATCCACCCGGAAAAAAACGAAGGAATTTTCTCCGGCATCGAAGTGCCGGGGCAGCCACTGTTCTCTTTACCCTCCGCGGTGTGCGTTTTTGCTTATTAATGGGTATTTTATTTCCCTTCCTTACCGGCATCCTGCCGGTTCTCTTCTCGATCGTCTTCATACCTGATAATCCAGCAAACGCCATTCCAGTCGGCCTTTTCTGAAACATAAATCAGGTCCTCTCGTAGGAAAGGAAATAATTCTCTGACGTGATACGGTCCTTCCTGCTTTCCCTCCTTATGTTTACCCGGCTGTTTGCCCCCGCACAAACTTCGCAGATCGATTTTTCATTCAGCAAACCCGACAGCATCAACAAGCTTAAGAAGCTCACGCTTTGGTCGACCCAATACTATATCCACCAGTTTGTTTCGGGAGGCTGCATTCCCATTGTGGATGCGGATGGTAATCAGACAGGACTTTTTGCCGACACCTGCGACTTCTGTTCTGCTGCGCTGGAAGGCACCGCATTTGTGAAGGACAGCTCGGGCAGCATCACGGTGATCAATTTTGCAGGAACGGGATCCGATACATTCGTGAACTGCCGCTGCTGCAGCAAATACGCGAAAAGCAAACTGGCTGTGGAAAGCTGGGGAAAAACACGTTGGACGAAGACGATCGGATACGGTAACGGGGTGAAGAATTACAAACTCATCCCCTACCGCACCATTGCCGTGGACCCATCAAACATTGCCTACGGCACTGTGCTCTACATCCCAAATGCCTGCGGAGACACCATCACCCTGCCCGATGGCAGCCGGATCATACACGATGGCTATTTTTTTGCGGGCGACACGGGAGGCGCCATCAAAGGAACACATATTGATACCTTTACAGGCATCTTTGAAGGAAATCCGTTCCCGGATATGATATACTCAAGCGCCAAGCGAACATTCGAAGCATATATCGTTACCGATGAAAGCATACTCCGGCAGCTTTCGTCAGCACATGCTAAATAAAGATCACTTCCTGCCCTCTTCCTTTTTCTCCATCTCCTTGAGCGAATAATATTCACCGTAGAGCTTTTTGATGCTTTCGTTGATCGCTACTGTGTAGTTGTAATCATAATCGAATGCACGTATGAAATTATTAAAGGTGACGATCGCGATGGGATCTTTAAGAACGGAGATATCAAGGCCGTTGATCTGCTCAAAGAGATCGAGAGTGAAATCAAAGCGATAGCCCTCCGTGCGGCCGGGAGGGACCTTGGTATTGATACATATTTTTTTAGTGACATAGCCCGGGCTGGAGAAGAGCAATGTAAAACGTCCGTTGAGCGGAAGTACGATCCTACAGCGGCCCGAGCGGTTGGATTGGGTAGTGAAGATCACCGTACTGTCGATGCAGATGCTTACTGTAACACGTCCCATGGATCCAAGATCATCCTGGATGAGTCCTCGCAGCTCCAGCTGATTCTGCGCTTTCTTCTTATGAAATAAAGAGACGTTGGGACCGGCAATACCCAGCTGTGGTGCTGAGATGATGAGCAGTATAAAAAAGATCCATTTGTACACTGCGAACGGGTAGCGTGTTTTCATGGCAGACCTCCTTGTTTTGGGGTTGGCAATAAAGCGAAGAACTAACTGCTTATACGCAGGCAATACGCGCAGGTTCCTTTTTACAACTGCTAATTTTCAACCGGTCATGAACCGATGGTTGTTCACTTCCGTTCATATGTAAAATCCGGTGATTCGTCCATTCATTGCGTGCATCAGACCCTTCTTTCTTATCTTTACGAAGTAACCGCAAAATAAAAAAAATGAAAAAGACCGTTTTTATACTAGCCTTCACGGCCACTTTCCTGTTAGGATATTCTTTCCACAGCGTGATCCATAAACCGGCAGAGGACAACCACCGGATCGCCACAGGCATTGGCGGGATCTTTTTCAAGTGCAAAGACCCCAAGAAGGTGCGCGAGTGGTATGCAGCTCATCTTGGGATGAACATCAATCAGTACGGAACCAACTTTGAATGGCGCCAGGGTGCCGACACCACAAAGAAAGGATATACGCTGTGGGCTCCCTTCAAAGAAAGCACCACCTATTTTGCTCCTTCCACAAAAGATTTCATGATCAATTACAGGGTCCTGAATATGGAGGAACTGGTGAAGCAGCTGAAAAAAGACGGAGTGACCGTTTGTGATTCCATTGAGAAGGTTTCCTATGGAAAATTCGTTCATATCCTGGATTGCGAGAATAATAAGCTGGAGCTTTGGGAGCCTGACGATATTGAATATGAAAAGATGGGAAATGGAAAAGGAGTGACCAAATAAACCTGTTTTGTCCGTATCTTTGCCCCGAATGCATTTACAAAAGAAATGGATACTTCTGTTCAGCCTGCTTGTCTGGTTCACCACCAGCAGTCATTCTGCTCCTGTTAGCTCAGCCTCCGCACAGCCATTTTCCCATTCCGGCTCATTCATTTCTAGCTATGCCTCCGAACATGCCGAGTGTATGGAACATGGCAATGCCCCGGCACAAAGCTTCCTCAGGCACTACCGGCTGAATGATCTTAATATCAGAAACCTCATCACCGGTAAACATGCCTTCTTTCCTGCGGACAGCCGGACCTTGTTATGCTCGGTTCCGCTTCATTCCTATTTTTCTCTTCACCGCGCGCTGCTGACCAGCACCCCGCCCCGCTTTTACATTCGCTATCACCGGCTGATCGTCTGATCCCATTTCTTACGTTTCATTTTCCGGGATGCTTCAGGCTCCGGGGTCTTATCTGTTCCATTCATGGAGCGGATTCATCAATAACTGAATATATTTACTATGGAAGACAATCACCCTCAAAAAGGATTCGGGTTCATCCTGCTGATGATCTCGATCATACTCATTGCTCTTATAACGATCAAGATGACCTTGTTCAATTAGATCATTAAAAACACACATCATGAATCCAATACTTCAGCAAGTACTCATTGAAACGATCAAGCGCTCAGGAAAGAAAGAGAACAGCACCTATCACCTGGCAAAGGAATTTCACAAGCTCAAGATCACGCTGCGCCACCTGTTGAAGGATATCCTGCTCATCGCGATCGGTGTCATCTCTGCCGGTTTCGGGCTCGAAAGTTTCCTGCTTCCCAATTCCTTCATCGATGGAGGCGTTACCGGGATCTCGCTGCTCACTTCCGAATTGAGCGGTTTCCCGTTGCCGGTGCTCATCGTACTGTTCAATATCCCTTTCCTTATCCTTGGCTTTTCGCAGATCGGAAGGTCCTTTGCAATAAAAAGCATGATCGGGATCACCGGGCTGGCCCTTGCCATCACTTTTATCCATTACCCCGTGATCACCTCTGATAAATTACTGGTGGCCGTGTTTGGCGGATTCTTCCTGGGCGCGGGCATCGGGTTTACTATCAGAGGCGGAGGGGTCCTGGACGGAACGGAAGTGCTGGCCATTTACCTGACCAAACGCACCGGGCTCACCATAGGCGATATTGTGCTTTTGCTTAACATCATCATCTTTTCGTTTGCAGCCTATCTCCTGTCCATTGAAACGGCCCTCTACTCCATTCTCACGTACCTGGCCGCTGCAAAAACAGTGGATTTTGTCATCGAAGGTGTGGAAGAGTACACTGGAGTGACCATCATCTCCTCGCACACGGAAGAGATAAGGCTCATGATCACCGAGAAAATGGGAAGAGGTGTTACCATTTACTCGGGAAAAAGAGGATTTGGAAAACGTGGCGACCAGTTACAGGAGATGGACATCGTTTACACCGTGATCACCCGCCTGGAGGTAGCACGGCTGCAAACAGAGATAGAGAAGATAGACCCCGATGTTTTCATGGTGATGAATACGGTCAAGGATGCGAAGGGTGGAATGATAAAAAAGAGACCGATGGCTGTCTGACCATCGCACTTTTATTTATCTTTATTTCCATGAGGAACATCGCTTATCTTTTCCTGTTTTTTGCCGGCCTCTCGCTGTCCTCCTGTCTTTATCCTCATCGCTCCTTCGATAAAAAGAAAGTGCCGGAGCCTCCTGATTATAAAAAACCTGAATGCTGGGCTGCCCTTCCGCTGAGGAACGACAGTGCCGATGCTGTGCCGGGCAATTCAGGCTTGAAGGATGGGCAGGACAGTGCGCTGGTGGATGTTTTCTTCATCTATCCTACCATTTACGTGGTGGGACACCACTGGAATGCGAATGTGTACAGGAAACGTTTGAATCACCGGATCCAGAAAGGCACCATTACACACCAGGCTGGGGTTTTCAATGGCAGCGCCAAGGTCTATTCACCTTACTACCGTCAGGCCGTTCTTTCGGCTTATTGGGATCCTAAAGGGAAACCGGCATTTGACACTGCGTATGCCGATATAAAAGAAGCGTTCCGTTACTACCTTAACTATTTCAATTTCGGCAGGCCCATCATCATCGCCTCTCACAGCCAGGGTACCGATCATGCCGTGCGCCTGCTCAAGGATTTTTTTGACAACGACCCTGTGATGCGCAAGAAGCTGGTTGCAGCGTATATCATTGGCCGGCCCGTTGAAAAAGGTGCTTTCAAGAACATACCTCCCGCAGATTCGGCCTCCCAAACAGGATGCTTCATTACCTGGAACACCATTGCCTGGGGCGAGCAAAAATTATTCAACCAAACATTCACTTCCCTGGAATGTGTGAACCCGCTCAGCTGGAAAAGAGATACTGTTTACGTTCCTCCTTCTGCAAACAAAGGTTCGGTGCCCATCAGCTTCAAGCACCTGGATAAAAATGTTTGCGGAGCCAAATGTACCCCTGAAGGATACCTGTGGGTGCACACACCTAACGGGCCGGGCTATCTTAAAGGGAACAGCCATCATGTGGAAGATTATGACCTGTTCTATCTCTCTATCCGTGAAAATGTGAGAACGAGAGTGGATGCTTACCTGAAAAAGACAGCCGGCAAGTGACTCCATTCCTGTCGGACCTCAATGGGTCTTTACAAGGGGAAGCAGGATATCGCGCCTTTCCAGCTCTATCTCCTTTTGCTGGCCTCCTGAAGCGGATATTATAACAAGTTTCATCTTCTCCTCCTGCTTCCAGGGAGCATTCCCTTTGATCATCTCGCAGTACGCTTCGGCTGAAACTTCCGTAAAATCCTTTCCATTGATGGAGATCACGCGGTCGCCTATCATTATACCGGCCATGCTGGCCGGTGAATCGTTGTAAAGAAAAGAAACAATGAATTTTTTATCCTTCACCAAAGGAACAAAACCAAAGGTGCTCCACTTCTCGCCTTTTTTTGACGGTTGCGGCTGGAAGAAGATCTTTTGCTGCTCCCAATCCATGGTCACGATATAATCCTTGAAAAGCCCGCTGCCGAAATTCCCGTTCTTGCTTCGCTTAAAGTCCAGCACATAATTATCCAGCACCAGGCTTCCTGTACGAAGATGGCCCACCCTGCCTGTATAACTTGTATCGGGAACCATACCATACAACCCGGAGGAGTTGCTTCCGATCCCTTTCACCTGCGGGAAACCATAGTGTTGCTTCAGGAGTTTTTGCCTGCATTCTTCCGTCAGCATTACCGTACCGGTAGATCCCAGGTCGAAAATATTACCCCCGCACTTTACCCCTCCTATCTCCGCTTCTATCACAGGTGTTCCAGATAACATGGGGTGAAAAGGGATCACACTGGCATCGTTAGGAATGGAAAGTCCCGAGATCTCATCCGTTACGATCATTTCCTTTTTCACATAATCGATCTGCCATTTGGCTTTGCGCATGAGGTTGGCGCCAATGAGTCCGTCCACTTGCATACAGGCGATCTCCGCCACCTGCTTCAGATCGATGATGCAGGCAGCGGTCTCAAGGAACACAGTATGGCCCATCTTCACCGTATCAAGCATGGCGAATTTCACGCCTTTCTTTATCCCGCTCGCATCTTCGGCTGTCTGGTCGAGCACAGGCTTGAGATGAAGCTCATCCGCGATCTCCCGGGATACCGCATTGGTGGCACCTGAGTCAAAAATGAAATGATACTTCTTTCCTTTGAGCTCTACCTCCACAATGATGAGCCCGGCACGTGTCTCGAACGGGATCACCTCCCTGAAATGTTCCTGCCCAGTCCTGCCTTTTTTGAGGACCTTCACTGTTTTGATGACGTTGCAGGAGCATATCAGCAGGACAAAAAAACAGGACCGGAGGAAGAGGGAGCGCATAGGTTTGTGATCTTTTTCAAAAGTAATGGTTTATATTTACGCTCACATGACGGATAAGGGAACACTTTTGTTACTGGAGCAGCTGCTAAAAATGGCGGCTACGGGCGAACATTACTCGAAAGATGAATACAATAGCGAGCGCTATCGCTCCCTAAAGGAGATAGCAGAAAGATTACTGAACGCTGTTCCCGGTTTCTCGCAAATGCTGATATCACCTTACGATGACAAGGGATACATCACTCCCAAGGTAGGCGTGAATGCCGTCATTCAAAATGAGAAGGGTGAATTTTTGCTGGAGAAGCGTATGGACGACAAATGCTGGGGCATACCGGGCGGCTGGTGCGAAGTGGGCTTTACAGCCGAAGAGAATGTTGTACGTGAGATCAAAGAAGAGACCGGCTTTGACGCTGAAGCGGTAAAATTGCTTCATGTGGTCTCAAGAACTCCCAGCGAAAAACAGCTTTTCACTTCCTATCACATCCTGTTCAGCTGCAGAGTGCTTGGCGGTGAATTAAAAAGATCGCACGAAAGTGCGGATGTGAAATGGCTGAAGATGGAGCATGTTGACCACTGGCACTTCGATCACAAAAGCTGGATGGAAGTGGCGCTTCAGAAACTATAACGCATGAAACAGTCCTGTTTATTTCTTCTGTTGCTGTTGTGTGCCTGCGCACAGCAGTCCCCCGCACCCACCCCGGTAACAAATGACCTGGGAGAGAAAAAAGTATTTGTTCCCGGGCTTGGAGAGTTCATGAGCGGCATTCAGATGCATCATGCCAAGCTGTGGTTCGCTGGCTCGGCCGCTAACTGGAAGCTTTCTCAATACGAGGCGGATGAGCTCAAAGAATTGTTTGAGAACATTAAGACCTATGTGAAGGACAGGGAAGAAGTGAAAAGCCTGGACATGATCTTCGCTCCTATCGACAGCATGAATGCCTCCATCAAAAATAAGGATGCGGACGGATTCAAAAGGAATTTCACCTATCTTACCAATACCTGTAACTCCTGCCACACCACCGTGAATTTCGAATTCAATGTGATCACCATACCCAAAGTGCCACCTGTAAGTAACCAGGATTTTGAAGTGAAGAAATGAGTCAGATAAGACCGCTTCCCAGCGCCAGCGCCAGCAAGATCATCATCACCGATACGATCTTCTGAACTCCGCCCAGCGTTACTTTCTTCAGCAGCTTGCTTCCTGCAAAGGCCCCGATGAATGCCGAACCAACAGCGATGCCTAACACGGGAAAATTATCATACAGCACAGCGCTGCCCTGCCCCGAAAAATAAACGGGCAGCCGGGTAAGGTCCACCAGGCATGCAATAGCAATACCTGTTGCGATGAATCCTTCCTTGCTCAACCCCGATCGTACCAGGAAAATACTGCGGAGTGCGCCCTGGTGTCCTGACAGCCCCCCAAAGAAACCGCTGAGGAGACCGCCAGCAAGCAATTTGTTATTGCTGGCATGCAGGTTCTTGAAGAAAGGAATGACCTCCACCAGAGTGAAGGCGATCATCAGCAATGCGATCAGTAATTTAACGACCGTGATCTCGCAGACATGCGTCCCGATGGTATACATATATAAGGTATGTACATGCCCCAGCCGGATGAGCACAAATGCCCCGAGCAGGGCGCCTGCGATAGACGGCAGGCCAAACCTGAGCAAAAGAGAAAGGTCGATATGCCTGGCGGTAAGACCTAACTTAAAAAGATTATTAAGCAGGTGAACGATGCCGGTAAGAGCGATGGCTACATCCACCGGAAAAAAAATGGCGAACACCGGGGTGAGAATGGTACCCAGCCCGAAGCCGGAAAAGAATGTCATCAGGGAAGTGAAGCAGGCAACGATGCCTATAAGAACAAGTTCCATCAGAAATATCCTTTCATTTTCTCCAGGAAATTGGCGGGCACTCCACAGGGTCTTTTCGTTCCCTTGTCAATAAAGACAAGGGTGGTCTCGCCTGTGTTCAACAATTCACCTGCCGCATTGTAACACTCATATTCAAAATGCAGCCTGGCTTTTGGCAAAGAGGGGATGGTGGTACGGATGGTGATCTCATCATCATACAGCGATGGTTTCAGGTATTTGATGCTGAAGGTGTACACCGGGAGCATGATGCCCTGCTCCTCCAGTTCACGGTAGCTCATACCTATGCTTCGCATGGCTTCCACCCTTCCTACTTCATAATACTGGGCATAATTCCCGTAATACGCATATCCCATCTGATCGGTCTCCCCGTAGCGTACGCGTAATTTTGTCTCTGAAGAATACATGATACGGCTTATTGTTCGTTCGCTTAATGTAATGCATTTTTTCAAACACTGCATCAAAAAAAATATCCAAAACCCAGTTTTAATACTGGCTTTTACTTCTGTATTATTCTATCATTGCAGCGTTATTCAGCATCCCCAAAAATGCGCAAACTTCTCCGCATACCTGTGAACATCCTTACTATTACGGCTCTTTTTGCGGCCCTTTCGTGCACACCCCACCCTCATATTTCCAGCGTTCAGTCCACCACCATTGAGCTTAACAGGAATGCAGATGATCATGTGGACAGCAACATAGTCCGAACCATCGCTCCCTATAAAAATGTGGTCGACAAGGAAATGAGCGAGGTGCTGGTGCAATCGAAAAAAGCACTGAGCAAAGCCGAGCCCGAGGGTGAATTAGGCAACCTGGTTGCCGACATCATACTGGACCGCGCCAATAATAAATACCATCCTTCCGATAACATTCCCATAGACATTTGCGTATTAAACAACGGGGGGCTTCGCGTTTCCCTGCCTCAGGGCACTATCAGCAAAGGCAACATCTTTGAGCTCATGCCTTTCGAGAATGAGATGGTGGTGGTAACGCTAAGCGGGGAAAAGATGAGGACCCTTGCCAACTTCATTGCCGCCAAGAATGGCATGCCGGTATCGGGACTCAAAATGGGAATAAAGGACAAGGAGGCCACACACATCATGATCAACGGCATTGCGCTGGATCCTGCGGGTACCTATAAAGTAGTGACCTCCGATTACCTGGCGGGTGGCGGTGATAAGATGGATTTTTTCAAGGATGCTTCAAAGACAGAGGCGCTGAACTACAAATTACGCGATGCACTTATTGACTATATGAAGGAGGCCGGTAAAGCGGGGAAAATGCTTGATGCTAACCTGGAGGGGAGGGTCTATTATGACAAGTAGAAGGAAATTCATAAAAAGATCCCTGATGGGAACGGCAGGTCTTGCCGCCATGCATGCATTTCCTTTCAATGCATTCGCGAAGGAAGAACTGGTGAAGATCACCATCCTTCACACCAACGATGTGCACAGCCGTATCGAGCCTTTTCCGCTCAGCGATCCTAAATGGCCCGGGCTGGGAGGAGTGGCCAGGCGCGCTGCACTGATAAACGAGATCCGCCAGCAGGAAAAAAATGTACTGCTGCTGGATGTGGGCGATATCTTCCAGGGAACTCCCTACTTTAACCTGTACGGTGGTGAGCTGGAGCTGAAGCTGATGACGCAGATGGGCTATGATGCCACCACCATAGGCAATCATGATTTTGACAATGGAATGGATGGCCTGCTGAAACAGATGCCCCACGCGAACTTTCCTTTTTTATGTGCCAATTATGATTTCAGCGACACCCCGCTTGCGGGAAAGACCACTCCTTACAAAGTGTTCGTGAAGGACGGGATCCGTATCGGTGTGTTCGGGATAGGTATAGAGCTGGCCGGGCTGGTAGATAAAAAATTGTACGGCAGTACCATCTATATCGATCCGCTGGCGAAAGCGGCCGAGTATGCACACCACCTTAAATCCGAGGAAAAATGCGACCTCATTATTTGCCTTTCGCATTTAGGCTACAACTACAAGGAAAAAAAAGTGAACGATGTGATGCTTGCTCAGCAATCGAAAAATATAGATCTTATTTTAGGCGGACATACACACACGCTGCTTGAAAAACCCGTATCTTACAAGAACAGCGATGACAAGGAAGTGCTCATTGCGCAAGTGGGTTGGGCAGGCATCCGGTTAGGAAAAATAGATTACATTTTCGAGCGGGGAAAAGGAAAAAAACACAGGAATGGGTCTACTATAAAAATTTCGAACTGAGCAAACCAAAATGAATTTTTTTTTAAATTTTTTTTGTGAAAAAATATTAGGAGAATTGAAATCATTGTCTATTTTTACACAGCATTAGTCAGAACACCAGTAAAATCAAGCAAAACGGGATATAACCCATTAATTTCATAAGACCACATGGTTAAAGATCACGTAAAAGTTTGGGGGAAGTGCCTGGATGTTATCCGGGATAACGTAAGTTCTCAGAGTTTCAAAACATGGTTCGATCCTATTAAACCGATAAAATTAGCATCAAACGTTTTGACCATCCAAGTACCAAGCCAGTTCTTCTACGAATGGCTGGAAGAGCATTATATCACCCTTTTAAAAAAGACCATCCGTAAAGAACTGGGCATCGAGGGCCGCCTTGAGTACAGCATCATTATGGAGAATGCGTACAACAACACGACCAAGCCGTATACCGTGAAGGTTCCTACCACCAGTAAAAAGGAATTGAAGAATCCTTCCGTATCCATGCCTATAGAGATCAACAGCACCACCATCCGCAATCCTTTTATCATACCGGGATTGAAGAAAGTGAATGTTGAATCACAGCTGAACCCTATTTATTCATTCGATAATTTCATTGAAGGAGATTGCAACCGCCTGGCACGTTCAGCCGGATGGGCCGTGTCACAAAAACCCGGAGGCACTTCTTTCAATCCGCTCTTTATATATGGTGGTGTTGGTTTAGGTAAAACACACCTGGCCCAGGCCATCGGTATCCAGATCAAACATAACTTCCCGAACAAAACGGTGCTGTATGTTTCCTCTGAAAAATTCACACACCAGTTCATCGATGCGGTGCGTAATAATAACACCAACGATTTCGTCCACTTTTACCAGATGATAGATGTACTCATCATTGATGATGTGCAGTTCTTTGCAGGTAAGGACAAAACGCAGGATGTTTTCTTCACCGTATTCAATCACTTACATCAAACAGGCAAGCAGATCGTTCTTACATCCGATAAAGCACCTGTGGACATACAGGGAATCGAGCAGCGCCTGCTTTCCCGTTTCAAATGGGGGCTTGCTGCCGACCTGCAGGCTCCTGACCTGGAGACCCGCATCGCTATCCTGGAGAAGAAGACCTACAATGAAGGTATAGAGCTCCCGAAAGAAGTGGTGGAATACCTGGCGTACAGCATAACCACCAACGTACGTGAGCTCGAAGGTGCTTATATCTCCCTCATCGCACAGGCTTCCCTCAACAAGAAGAGCATCAACCTGGATCTGGCCAAGCAGATGATCGATAAGTTCGTAAAGAACACTGCCCGCGAAGTATCCATTGATTATATACAAAAAGTAGTGTGCGATTATTTTGACCTGCCGATAGAGCTCCTGAAATCAAAGACCAGGAAACGCGAAGTGGTGCAGGCCCGCCAGATCGCCATGTACTTTGCCAAGAACATGACCAAATCATCGCTGGCTACCATCGGTATGCACTGTGGCGGCAAGGATCACGCAACCGTATTGCACGCATGCCGCACCGTGAACAACCTCATGGAAACAGACAAGCGCTTCCGTGCCTACATTGAAGAGCTCGAGAAAAAGATAAGCATACAGTAATAACATACGACCGGAACAGGGATAGGAATTGGAGCAGATCTAATTCCTATTTTTGTTTTCAGCAAAAACAGCTAAGCTCCATGCCTAAGAAGATCCTGATGGTTTGTCTGGGTAACATCTGCCGCTCACCCGTGGCAGAAGGTATCATGCGCTGCAAAAGCGAGAAATACGGGCTGGACCTGCAGATCGATTCAGCTGGTACATCCAATTACCACACCGGGCAATGCCCCGATAAGCGCTCCATGGAAAATGCGAAGAAGAACGGGGTAGACATCTCCAGGCTGAAGGCAAGGCAATTCTCCGTCTCCGATTTCGACCGCTTCGACCACATCTATGTGATGGACCATTCCAATTACCAGGATGTGATAGAGCTGGCGCGCGATGAGAATGACAAAAGAAAAGTGGATATGATACTCAACGCTCTTTACCCCGATTCCAACATGTCGGTACCCGACCCCTATTACGGGGGTGAGCACGGCTTTGAGAACGTATTCATGCTGCTCGACAACGCCTGCGAGATCCTGGCACAATCATTCAAAACCGGCATTTAATGGGAGAAAAAGGCAAATTATACCTGGTGCCCAATACCCTTGGCGAAAGTGCCGTAAGCAGCGTATTGCCGTGCGATATAGGCAACGTTCTTAACTCCATTGCCGAATTCATCGTGGAAGATGAGCGAACAGCCCGCAGGTTCCTTAAAAAGGCCGGATACACGGGTTCTCTTGATACTGTAGTGCTGCACCTGCTCAATGAGCATACGGACAAGGACCGTGTGGGCAGTTACCTGAAAGCAGTAAAGGAAGGAAAGAACATAGGCATCATTTCCGATGCGGGCTGCCCTGGCATCGCTGATCCGGGCGCAGAAGTGGTAAAGCTGGCCCACGAGCGCAATATCACGGTGGTGCCTCTTGTGGGCCCCTCCTCTATCCTGCTCGCCCTTATGGCCTCCGGAATGAACGGACAAAGCTTCTGCTTCAACGGCTACCTCCCTAAAGAAAAACACGAACGCCAAAGGAAAATAAAGGAACTGGAAAAGCTTGCCCTGCAGAAGGACCAGACCCAGCTTTTCATCGAAACGCCTTACCGCAACATGCAGATGCTCGAAGACCTCCTTGCTGTTTGCGAGGAACAAACACGTTTGTGCATTGCCTGCGACATCACCCTGGCTACCGAGTCGATACAAACCCTGCCGGTGGCCGAGTGGAAAAAGAAAAAGCCGGAACTCCATAAGAGACCGGCCATCTTCCTGATCGGGAAATGATCCCGCTATCTTATTTTACCTCTATCAGTTCCACATCGAATACCAGTGTTGCCTTTGCAGGGATCACCGGTGGCATGCCTGCATCGCCATAACCGAGATCGCTTGGAATGATCAAACGCATCTTTTCTCCCACACGCATCAATGAGATCCCTTCATCCCAGCCTTTGATCACACTACCTGCTCCCAACTGGAATGGGAGAGGCTGATCGCGCTCAATGGACGAATCGAACATTTTCCCGTCAAGCAGGTAGCCCGAGTAATGTACCTTCACCGACTTGCCCGCCATCGCATGCGCACCGGCTTCGTTCTTGGTGATGTAAATATATTTCAGTCCGCTTGGAGTGGTCACGGTGTCCTTCCCTTTTGTGTCGTAAGGAACGATCACGGGCTTCTGCTTCACGTCAATAAGCTCCACGTCAAAGATCACATCTGTTTTGGGAGGAACAACTCCCTGGCGGCCCTGCTCCCCGAATGCGAGCATATAGGGCACCACGATGCGCGCTTTCCCGCCTTTGAGCATCTGCATGATGCCTTCATCCAGCCCTTTCAGTCCTTTGCCCATGCTGTACTTGATAGGCTCCCCGCGCTCAACAGATGAATCGAACATCTTGCCATCCGGCAAAAAAGCACTGTAGTGAACGGTAAGGATGTCTCCATCCTTCACTGCCACTCCTTTGCCCTTGGCGATGGTGATGTACTTCACACCGCTGGGCAGTTTCGTTGTATCCTTTTTAGTGACGTCAAAAGGCTTTGCACCTGCCTTCACAGATACCACTTTCATGATGAACACAAGCGTTGAATTTGGCGGAATAGCACCTACCTGGTGATCGCCATAGCCCAAGGAAGGAGGTAAAATGATCTTGGCGCTGTCGCCCACATGCATGAGCTGCAATGCTTCGTCCCATCCGTCAATGGCCTGCTTGGCGCCAATCTTGAACTCGAACGGCTGATGACGCTGGTACGAGCTATCGAACACGGTATCATTGGTGAGCTTGCCTACATAATCAACAGATGCTTTATCGCCCAGGGTCACCAGCGCCCCTGTTCCGAATTTCAGGAAGGTATATTTAAGCCCGCTGGGTGAAGTGTACTCGGTATTGAGCTTGTACTTTACCGGGGCATCTTTCTTCTTTTTCTGTGCGAATGCATGTGTTGTGAGCGAAGCTGCAGCAACCAGGATAAAAAGTATTCGTTTCATGAAAAGGATGTTTTTAATTGTATCGTTTATTTCACTTCCACCAGTTCCACATCAAATATCAATGGTGTGTACGGGTAGATCGCATAACGGCCCGATTTAGGGTCCTGGATACCTATGGAATCATATGCCAGCTTTGACGGTACGATGAGTGTTGCCTTGCCTCCCTTTTTCATGAGCTGCAATCCTTCGTCCCAGCCCGGGATCACTTCTTTGTTGCCTAAGGTGAATTCAAAAGGCTGGCCACCGTGATTATCGGATGCATCAAAGATGTTGCCATCCATGAATTTACCGGTGTACTTCACGGTCACCTTGCTACCCACCTTGGCCTTAGGGCCTGTGCCTGCCAGCGTTTCCACATAATACAATCCGTCCTTCGTTGGTTTTGCGGTCACCTTGTTCTCCTTCAAATAAGAGGCCAGAAGTTCCGGCTCCTGCTGTTTGAACATCTTAATCTTCTCATTCTCGGCCGCCATGAACTCCTCGTATTTCTTCTTCATCTCTGCTTCTGCCTCTTCCTTGGAACGCACACTCACCACCTTGATGTCGAAAATAATGGCAAGCCCTGCTTTCAGCTGCTGGTTCTTATCGGGGTTGGGCATATACTTCTGAAGCGAATCAGTGAATACATAGAAGCTGGCGCTGTCGCCAACCGACATCATCGCGATGCCTGTTTCAAGTGAGCTTGGGTAGGTAGGCTTGTCCAAACGGTATTCCACCGTGCCCCCGTTCGGGTTCTGCTTGCGCGAATCATATACGATGGAATCCTTTCCGATGCGCCTGATCAGCTTCACTGTTACATAATCACCGATCTCCACTTTCTTTTTGCCATCCCCTTTGGAATAGAATTTATAATAAACACCTTCGGGTGACTGTTCGTAGCCCGGGTAAGGCGACTGGCTTCCGCAGGATGAAAGAACGAATGCTCCAAGAGCGGAGCACAGGATGGTTTTGAAGATAGACATGATTTGAATTTATTTTACTTTGACAATTTCCACTTCGTAAATTAATGTTGTGAAGGGTGGAACAACACCGGTAGAGGAACCTTTCTCCCCGAAAGCAAGGTGCGAAGGTATGATAATTTTTGATTTATCCCCCTCCTGCATACGGCCTATGGCCATGCCTAAACCATCGATCACCTGCATATCGGTGCCGTACACGAACTCGAGGGGCTGATCCGGTTTGGTGCCGTCAAATTGTCTGCCGTCCAGGAAATAGCCCTTATAGCTTACTTGTACTGTTTTGCCTCCATGTACTGTATCTCCTTTTCCTTCCACCAGGGGAATGATGTAAAGTCCGTTCTCTATAGGCTGCACACTGATCTTGTTTTCGCTGATGTATTCTTCCAGCTTTTTATGTTCCTCTATATCCCCCACCTCGGCAATATGCTTTTGCTCGGCATCGTACTCTTCCTGTGTCTGCACCTTGATGATGCGCATCTCGGTCCTCACTCCTTTCCCAAGCTCACCATCAGGCGACATGATGGTAACGCTGTCGCCTTCCGACAATTCAAAGATGACATTCCCCGTCCGGGGAAAACCTTTCTTTGCAACGAAAACGATCCTCCCTACATTTCCCGGCCCCGTATCTATAAGCTTCCCGTCCGCACCGAAGGAAGCCACATCGGCAAAGATCACATCTCCTTCTTTCACCTTCCTGTCCTTATCACCAAAACCCCTGAGCTTATAATAGAATGAATCCCCTGCATCAGAAAACCCGGGAAAAGGATCAGATCCGCAGGAAGCGAAAAATAATGCAGCGAAAAAAAAGAGGATATACTTCTTCACTTTTTGGTGATGGAAAGAAGTTCAACTTCGTAAACGACCGGTGACATGGGCGGGATCTTATCGTTATCGCCCATCAGCCCGTGTGCAAGGTAAGAGGGTAAAATAAAGCGGGCCTTACAACCTGTGTTCATCAGCTGTATGCCTTCATGCAGACCCGATTCAACATAATCCTCATTCACCTTGAATGTTTTGGCGCCATCGCTGTCGGATGAATAGCACATGGTTCCATCCATCAAAAAGATCTTGTAGTTCACCTTGGCCATATCTCCTGCCTTGGCCGAATCGCCTTTACCCGGGCGCAGGATCTGGTAACGCAATCCTGTTCCTGTCATGTGCATGTTCCAGCCTTTATTGAGCGCATAGGCATCGATGGAAGCGGATTCCTTTTCAACAAGCTCGTGCTGGGCCTTTACCAGGTCCTCCTTGCGCTGCTCGTATTCCTGCTCCGACATGGTCTTCTTTTTCGGCTCACCGCAGGAAGTAAAAAATAAAATAAAGGCCAAGGCGCCAAGGCGCCAAGGCTTTCCAAATGAGCTATTCCTGATATGTGCGGACATCCTTATTTTGTCAAAACGTCTTTTATCGTTGGCAATGCTTCTTTGAATTTAACCACCGCTTCTTCTGCTGTCCTTACATTCAAACTTCCCCCTGCAGCATTCACATGTCCGCCACCGTTGAAATGTGCGCGTGCAAAGGCATTCACATCTACCTTGCCCTTTGAACGGAAGGACGTTTTAATGGTTCCATCCTTTTCCATAAAAAAAGCGGCCAGGCGTATGCCTTCCATGCTCAAACAGTAATTCACCAGTCCTTCTG
>JADMIO010789785.1_pt1 | contig 24903 bp, 28 predicted proteins | sample 8958161 | NCBI WGS metagenome assembly JADMIO01 (sample SAMN16585339, study PRJNA669376) | soil metagenome | isolation source: Crop rotation soil | place: USA: Cullars Rotation, Alabama | collected 2011
CGCCATCTGGCCCACGGTGCCGGCCAGCGGGGCGGCGCTGCCCTGTTCGAGGATGAGCACGCGGGCGCCGGCGCGCGCCAGGGTCCGCGCCACCGCCGCACCGCCGGGGCCCGATCCCACCACGATCGCATCGTATTTAAGCATTTGCCCAGTATAAACGGCTCCATCGCGCCAATTGGTAGACCAGGTGGCCATTTTTGCAGTTCATCGCATAAGGATGGAGGCGGGCAGGGGGCATCGGTATAGTGCTTCCATCGAAGGCGAAAAAGCTGGTAGTGTAGGCGCCAGCAAAGCTGGACCCAGAAAAATACAAGGAGTTGGCATGTTCACTTACCTGAAATTCGGCGCGGCGGCACTGGCCCTGTTGGCCTGTTCCGGCACGGCCGTAGCCGGGCCCGACGAGACGGTGTCGGAAACCCGCACGGTCGACGCCCGCGTCACCCGCGTCAAGCTCGACGGCGTCATCGACCTGAAGATCACCCGCGGCCCCACCGCCAGCCTGGTCATCTCGGGCGACCCGAAATGGCTGGCCAAGACCACCACGGCGCAAAACGGCGACACCCTCGTGATCGGCACCGAGATGCGCGGCTTCAAGATGCGCCAAAACCTCGGCATGAAGGCCGAGCTGGTGATCCCGCAGCTGCGCGAAGTCAGTTCCGAGAGCGTCGGCTGGACCGCGGTATCGGGCTTTTCCGGCGAGGAGCTCGAACTGTCGCTCGAAGGCGCCGGCTCGATGAAGGTCAATTGCGATTACCGCCTGATCAGCGCCAACCTCGGCGGCGTCGGCAGCATGAACATCAATAACGCCAACAGCGAAGGCATCGACCTGAACCTGCGCGGCGCCGGCTACGTGACCCTGGCCGGGCGCAGCAAATGGCTCAAGGCCAACCTGGGCGGCCTGGGCGGCCTCGACGCCCAGCACTTCCAGGTCGACACGGTCAACCTCGAACTGAGCGGCCTGGGCAATGCATCGGTGACGGCCAAGCAGGCGGCCAACCTGACGCTGTCGGGCATGGGCTCGGTCACCGTCTACGGCAAGCCACTCAACAGGACGGTCAGCCTCGACGGCCTCGGCAAAGTCAGCTGGAAGTAATTACAATAAAGCGCATCCTCCGGAGAGGATCAATTGGGGAAAGAGCAGTACCCGGTTCATCACGAGACATGAGAAAAATATTTCTTGCGACCCTGTTCGCACTCGGCCTGCACAGTAATGCAATGGCCGGTTTTGCCGAAGGCGCCAATGCCTACAACGCCGGGAACTACGCCCTGGCGCTGAAGGAGGTGGCGCCATTGGCCAAGGCCGGCCATGCCGACGCCCAGCACTTGCTGGGCTTGATGTATTACATGGGCCGCGGCGTCGCGCGCGACTACAAGCAGGCGATGGCCTGGCACCGCAAGGCCGCCCTGCAGGGCAAGGCCGACGCCCAGTACGTGGTCGGCGCCATGTTCTACACCGGTAATGCCGTGCCGCAGGACCACCGCACCGCGGTCGGCTGGTTCCGCCGCGCCGCCGAGCAGGGCCACGCCGAGGCCCAGCACGCGATGGGCCTGATGTACCGTTACCACCAGGCCGGCATGCCGCAGGACATGGTGCTGGCCTATATGTTGTGGAACCTGGCCGCCGCCAGCGGCAATATGAATGCCACCAACCAGCGCGCCGCCATCGCCAGGATCATGACGCCCGAGCAGATCGAGGAAGCCCAGTCGATGTCGCGCGCCTGGCGCGTCGGAACGCCCTTGCCGACCGCCTCGCGCACGGGCGGGGTGGGCGCCGGCATGAGCTGAGCGCCCGGCCTGTCCGCCCGGGCCGGCCAGCCACCGCCTAGTCGAAGATGACGTAGCGTCCGCTGCGGCGCAATTCCGCCAGGCCGTCGAGCATGGTCCGGATCTGTTCGGGGGTATGCCCGACCCAGTCCGTGAGTTCGGCCACGATCCGCATGGGTGCGCGGGTGCGGTAGGACTCGGTGGGATTGCCGGCGAATTTCTTGTTGGTCAGGTTGGGATCGTCCTCGAAAGTGCCGGTCGGCTCGACCACATAAATATGTCCCCGATCGTCGCGTCCCTCGAGCGCGCCCGCCAGTTCCGCGCCCCACATGGCCGGTTCCAGCCTGGCGCTGAAATAAACGTGCCTGGAAATGCGGCCCGACTCGAAATTGGACGGCTGGCCGGCGATCAGCTCGTCGCCGACCATCAGCCTGCTGCGGGTGCCGTGGTAGAACGGTCCGGCCACGTGCTGGCAGGCGTCGTGGGTGACGGGGATCCACTGTGCATCATTCATCATGTTTCCTTTATAGAGTCGGCACGATTGGTCGTGCGGCCGCCGGCGGCCCGGGCCGGGGGCTTGCACAGCCCGTCGAGGTAGATATCGAGATGCCGGTGTGCGATCGCACGTTCCTGGTCGGCAGGCAGTCCGATCGCGAGCGGGCGCGCGAAGCGGATCAGCGCGAACACCAGGTCGCGCTCGGCAAAATCGCTGCGCACCTGGCGGCCGGCCCTCGCGCCCTGCACCAGCTTGCCCATGAGCGCTGCGGCCCGTCCCCGAAGATCGTCCCAATCATGGCGCTCGAGCAGGGGATGGACAATATTCACCACCCCAATGCCATTGTCGAGCGCAAGGTGCATATAGCGCCGCAGCGCATCCAGGCCATCCGGGGAACTTGTCACAAGCGCTTCGCCTGCCTCGATACACTGCTCGAGCACATGGCGGGCGGCCGCATGCAGCAGGGACTGCTGGTCGGGGAAGTGGCGGTACAGGGTGCCGATGCCGACCCCGGCGCGCCCGGCGATGGCCTCGCGGGCCGGCTGTCCCCCCACTTCGAGAATCATGGCGATCGTGACGTCGATGAGGCGCTGCCGGTTCCTGCTTGCATCCGTTCGCATGGTCTTCCGTTCCATCGATAAGGCGGGACTGCTTATAAGCGGAGCATATTCCTCCGTTTGCGCCTTGTCAAGGCGCCGGCAGCCCCCGGGCAGCTGGCGTACAATCGCGCTTTCGACGGAAGGAGCACCATGCGCGCGATCCAGATCACCCAGCCGGGCCCGCCCGGCGTGCTGCAGCTGTGCGAGCGTCCGCTGCCGGCCCTGAAGGACGGCGAAGTCCTGATCAAGGTCCATGCGGCCGGCGTCAACCGGCCCGACGTGCTGCAGCGCCTCGGCCACTATCCGGTGCCGCCCGGCGCCTCCGACCTGCCCGGCCTCGAGGTGGCCGGCGAGATCGTCGACGGCAAGCTCGACGGCAGCCCCTTCCGCAAGGGCGACCTGGTCTGCGCCCTGGTGCAGGGCGGCGGCTACGCCGAGTATTGCGCCGCGCCGCTGGCCCAGTGCCTGCCCATTCCCGCCGGCCTCGGCGCGCTGGAGGCGGCCTCCCTGCCCGAAAATTACTTCACCGTCTGGAGCAATGTGTTCGACCGCGCCGGCCTGTCCGGCGCCGAGACCTTGCTGGTGCAGGGCGGCAGCTCCGGCATCGGGGTGGCGGCGATCCAGCTGGCGGCGGCCCTCGGCCACCGCGTCTTCGCCACCGCCGGCACCGCCGCCAAGTGCCAGGCCTGCGTCGCACTCGGCGCCGAGCGCGCCATCAATTACCGCGAGGAAGACTTTGCCGCCGTCGTCAAGGAATTGACGGGCGGGAAGGGCGTCGACGTCGTGCTCGACATGGTGGCCGGCAGCTACCTGCCGCGCGAAGTATCCTGCCTGGCCGACGATGGCCGCATCGTCGTCATCGCCCTGCTGGGCGGGGCCAAAGCGGAACTCGACCTCGGCCAGGTGCTGCGCCGCCGCCTCACCCTCACCGGTTCGACCCTGCGCCCGCGCCCCATCGCCTTCAAGGCCGCCATCGCGCGGCGCCTGCAGGAGGTGGTCTGGCCCCTGTTCGAGGCCGGCAAGGTCAAGCCGGTGATCCATCAAACCTTTCCGCTGGAACAGGCCGCCGAGGCCCACGCCCTGATGGAGTCCTCGGCCCACGTGGGCAAGATCATGCTCCAATTGCAACATTAATGGCGCCTCGGTTTGACCCCACCCCGAACGGCGGTTAAAATAACGGGTTATTTGAATCTGGGCTACTATGCGTCGCAAACTCGTCGTCGGTAATTGGAAGATGAACGGCAACCGTGCCGCCAACGCCACCCTGCTCGCAGGGATCGCGGAAGGCCTCGGCGATGCCGCGGCGGCCTGCGCTGTGTGCGCGCCGTTTCCCTACCTCGCCCAGTGCGAAGCCATGCTGGCCGGTTCGCCGATCGGCTGGGGCGCGCAGGACGTGTCGAGCCAGCCGGGCGGCGCCTTTACCGGCGAAGTGTCGGCGGCCATGCTGACGGACTTCAAGTGCCAGTATGTGATCGTCGGCCACTCGGAGCGCCGCGCCTGTCACGGCGAAAGCAGTGAACTGGTGGCCAGGAAAACGGTCGCCGTACTGGCGGCGGGCATGACCCCGATCGTCTGCATCGGCGAAACGCTGGAGCAGCGCGACGCCGGCCAGACCGCCGCGGTGGTGGCCGAACAGCTCGGCGCCGTGCTGGCTGCGCTCGACGATGCCGCGCTGGCGCAGATCGTCGTTGCCTACGAGCCGGTCTGGGCGATCGGCACCGGCAAGACCGCCACGCCGGCCATGGCCCAGGAAGTGCACGCGCAGGTGCGCGCGCAGCTGGCGGCGCGCAATGCCGCGGGCGTGCAGGTTTTGTACGGCGGCAGCATGAAGCCGGACAATGCGAAGGAACTGATGGCGCAGCCCGACATCGACGGCGGCCTGATCGGCGGCGCGGCACTGAAGGCAGGGGACTTCCTCGCCATCATCCACGCGGCAAACTAAGACTTAAAAGCAGCACCGCAGCACCGCATACGCAGTACTTTTGTTGGTTAAAACACTTGGAATGGAATAAGCAATGAGCACGTTGTTCAATCTGATCGTCGTTGTACAGGTTTTGTCGGCCCTGATCATCATCGGCCTGGTACTGCTGCAGCACGGCAAGGGCGCCGACATGGGCGCGGCCTTCGGTTCGGGCGCTTCGGGCAGCCTGTTCGGCGCCACCGGCTCCTCCAACTTCATGTCCAAGTCGACCGGCGTCGCCGCCGCCGTCTTCTTCGCCTCGACCCTGGCCCTGGCCCACCATGCCACCACCCGCACCAGCGGCAACGGCGGCGGCGTGATGGAAAAGATCGCCGTGCCGCCGACCCCGGCCACGACCGTGCCGGCCACCGCGCCGGTGACGACGACGCCGGTGACGACGACGCCGGCCGCACCGGCGGCCGCAAGCCCGGCACCGGCGCCGGCCGCGCCTGCGAACCAGGTACCGAAGTAAGCCCAGGCCGTTCAGTTTTCTGTTGTAAGGACCATTTATTTGGTCTGCGTTAAAAAGTAAGTGAGATTTTTCGTTTTTCCCTTGTTCTTGCGCAAGTTTGCATTGAAATAAAGTGCTTGGACAGGGTAGAATAGCGGTCTCAATGCCGACGTGGTGAAATTGGTAGACACGCTATCTTGAGGGGGTAGTGGCGCAAGCTGTGCGAGTTCGAGTCTCGCCGTCGGCACCAAGAATAAAGCAAGTGCAATTGCTACAAGAAGCCAGCGAGGTCGCATGTGCAGCAAGTACATGGCTAAGCTGGCTTTTTTACGAGGATCAGTCGTCCGGTCCTGGTGGTCAGGTTTAGCCAGGGTCGCGTGTTCATTAACCGATCGTTCTACATAGGCTCAGCAACCGTGAACCTCGAAAATTATTTCCCCGTCCTGTTGTTCATCCTTGTCGGCGTCGGCGTTGGTGTCGTCCCGCAAGTCCTGGGCTACCTGCTGTCGCCCAACAAGCCCGATGCGGCAAAACTTTCCCCTTACGAGTGCGGCTTCGAGGCCTTCGAAGACGCGCGCATGAAATTCGACGTCCGCTACTACCTGGTGGCGATCCTGTTTATTTTGTTTGATCTGGAAACGGCATTCTTCTTCCCGTGGGGCGTGTCGATGCGCGAACTGGGCTGGTCCGGTTTCATCACGATGATGGTCTTCATCGCTGAATTCGTGGTCGGTTTTTGGTATATCTGGAAGAAAGGTGCCCTTGATTGGGAATAAGCCATGTCAATTGAAGGCGTATTAAACGAAGGTTTCATCACCACCACGGCTGACAAGCTGATCAACTGGGCACGCACCGGGTCGATGTTCCCGATGACGTTCGGCCTGGCTTGCTGCGCAGTCGAAATGATGCACACGGGCGCGGCCCGCTACGACATGGACCGCTTCGGCGTCGTGTTCCGTCCCTCGCCGCGCCAGTCCGACGTGATGATCGTCGCCGGCACCCTGTGCAACAAGATGGCCCCGGCCCTGCGCAAGGTCTACGACCAGATGCCGGAACCGCGCTGGGTCATCTCGATGGGTTCCTGCGCCAACGGCGGCGGCTACTACCACTATTCGTACTCGGTCGTGCGCGGCTGCGACCGCATCGTGCCGGTCGACGTCTACGTGCCGGGCTGCCCGCCGACGGCCGAAGCCCTGCTGTACGGCATCCTGCAGCTGCAGAACAAGATCAAGCGCACCAACACCATCGCCCGCTAATTATGACGACCAAACTTGAGAACCTGGCCGCCGCCCTGGCATCCGTGCTGGGCGAGGGCGCTGCCATCAGCACCGCGCTCGGCGAAGTGACCGTGGTGGTGCCGGCCGCCGGCTACCTGGCCGCGATGCAGGCGCTGCGCGACCATCCCGCCACCCGCTTCGAACAATTGATCGACCTGTGCGGCGTCGACTATTCCACCTATGGCGAAGGCAGCTGGGAAGGCGCGCGTTTCGCCGTCACCTCGCACCTGCTCTCCATCGAGCACAACTGGCGCGTGCGCGTGCGCGTGTTCGCCGCCGACGACGACATGCCCCTGGTCGATTCCGTCACCGGCGTCTGGCGCGCCGCCAACTGGTACGAGCGCGAAGCCTTCGACATGTACGGCATCCTGTTCGACGGCCACAACGACCTGCGCCGCATCCTGACCGACTACGGCTTCATCGGCCATCCGTTCCGCAAGGACTTCCCGATTTCCGGCTTCGTCGAAATGCGCTACGACCCCGAGCAGAAGCGCGTGATCTACCAACCCGTGACGATCGAGCCGCGTGAAATCATTCCGCGCGTGATCCGCGAAGAAACCTACGGGATCAAATAATGGCTGAAATTAAGAATTACACCCTGAACTTCGGTCCGCAGCACCCTGCGGCGCACGGCGTGCTGCGCCTCGTGCTCGAACTCGACGGCGAAGTGATCCAGCGCGCCGACCCGCACATCGGCCTGCTGCACCGCGGCACCGAGAAGCTGGCCGAAACCCGCACCTACCTGCAGTCGGTGCCGTATATGGACCGCCTCGACTATGTGTCGATGATGTCCAACGAACACGCCTACGTGATGGCGATCGAAAAGCTGCTCGGCGTCGAGGTGCCGGTGCGCGCCCAGTACATCCGCGTGATGTTCGACGAGATCACCCGCCTGCTGAACCACCTGATGTGGCTCGGCGCGCACGCGCTCGACGTCGGCGCCATGGGTCCCTTCCTGTACGCCTTCCGCGACCGCGAAGACCTGTTCGATGCCTACGAGGCGGTGTCGGGCGCGCGCATGCACGCGGCCTACTACCGCCCGGGCGGGGTCTACCGCGACCTGCCGGACGCCATGCCGAAGCACAAGCCGTCGATCATCCGCAGCGCCAAGGCCATCGATGCGCTCAACGAACACCGCCAGGGTTCGCTGCTGGACTTCCTCGAAGACTTCAGCGGCCGCTTCGTCAAGTACGTCGACGAATACGAGACCCTGCTGACCGACAACCGCATCTGGAAGCAGCGCACCGTCGGCATCGGCGTGGTCTCGCCGGAAGACGCGAAGGCGATGGGCTTCACCGGCGCCATGCTGCGCGGCTCGGGCATCGCCTGGGACCTGCGCAAGACCCAGCCGTACTCGGTGTACGACAAGATGGACTTCGACATCCCGGTCGGCACCAATGGCGACTGCTACGACCGCTACCTGGTGCGCATCGAAGAAATGCGCCAGTCGAACCGCATCATCAAGCAGGCCATCACCTGGCTGCGCGCCAATCCGGGCCCGGTCATGACCACCAATAACAAGGTGGCGCCGCCCTCGCGCGTGGACATGAAGTCGAACATGGAATCGCTGATCCACCACTTCAAGCTGTTTACCGAAGGCTTCCACGTGCCGCCGGGCGAAGCGTATGCCGCCGTCGAGCACCCGAAGGGCGAGTTCGGCATTTACATCGTCTCCGACGGCGCCAACAAGCCTTACCGCCTGAAGATCCGCGCCCCGGACTACGCCCACCTGCAAAGCCTGGACGAAATGGCGCGCGGCCACATGATCGCCGACGCGGTCACCATTATCGGCACCCAGGACATCGTATTCGGCAGTATCGACCGTTGAGGCAAAACATGTTGTTATCAGAGCAGTCTTACAAGAAAATCGACCGTGAACTCGCGAAGTTCCCGCCCGACCACCGCGAATCGGCGGTCATGGCGGCGCTCGCCATCGCCCAGGACGAGAAGGGCTGGCTGCCGCCGGAAGTGATGCAGGACGTCGCCGACTACATCGGCATGCCCGCCATCGCCGTGCAGGAAGTGGCCACCTTCTACAATATGTACAACACCAGGCCGGTCGGCAAATTCAAGATCTCGGTGTGCACCAACCTGCCATGCCAGCTGTCCGGCGGCGAGAAGGCGGCCCACCACCTGAAGGCAACGCTCGGCATCGGCTTCCGCGAAACCACGGCGGACGGCCAGTTCACCCTGGTCGAAGGCGAATGCATGGGCGCCTGCGGCGACGCGCCGGTCATGCTGGTCAATAACAAGCGCATGTGCAGCTGGATGTCGAACGACAAGATCGACGCGCTCGTCGAGGAACTCAAGAAATGACATCACTCCACAACCGCCACATCAAACCGCTGATCCTCGCCGGCCTGGACGGCAAGAACTGGCACCTCGAGGACTACGTCAAGCGCGGCGGCTACAGCGCCCTGCGCAAGATCCTCACCGAGAAGATCACCCCGGAACAGGTCATCGCCGAACTGAAGGCGTCCTCGCTGCGCGGGCGCGGCGGCGCCGGCTTCCCGACCGGCCTGAAGTGGAGCTTCATGCCGCGCCAGTTCCCGGGCCAGAAATACCTCGTCTGCAATACCGACGAAGGCGAGCCGGGCACCTTCAAGGACCGCGACATCATCCGCTACAACCCCCATGCCCTGATCGAAGGCATGGCCATCGGCGCTTACGCCATGGGCATCACCGTGGGCTACAATTATATCCACGGCGAGATCTTCGCCGACTATGACCGCTTCGAGGAAGCGCTGGAAGAGGCGCGCGCCGCCGGCTTCCTGGGCGACAAGATCATGGGCAGCGAATTTACCTTCCAGCTGCACGCCTTCCACGGCTACGGCGCCTATATCTGCGGCGAAGAAACCGCACTGCTCGAGTCGCTCGAAGGCAAGAAGGGCCAGCCGCGCTTCAAGCCGCCGTTTCCGGCGTCCTTCGGCCTGTACGGCAAGCCGACCACGATCAACAACACCGAGACCTTCGCCGCGGTGCCTTTCGTCATCAATATGGGTGGCGAGGCCTATGCGCAGCTGGGCAAGCCGAACAACGGCGGCACCAAGATCTTCTCGATGTCGGGCGACGTCGCCAAGCCGGGCAATTACGAAGTCCCGCTCGGCACGCCGTTCGCCGACCTGCTCGAGCTGGCCGGCGGCATGCGCGACGGCAAGAAGATCAAGGCCGTGATCCCGGGCGGCTCCTCGATGCCGGTGCTGACGGGCGAGGTCATGATGGCCTGCGACATGGACTACGACTCGATCGCCAAGGCCGGTTCGATGCTCGGTTCGGGCGCCGTGATCGTCATGGACGAAACCCGCTGCATGGTCAAGTCGCTGCTGCGCCTGTCCTACTTCTATTACGAAGAGAGCTGCGGCCAGTGCACCCCCTGCCGCGAAGGCACGGGCTGGCTGTACCGCATGGTCCACCGCATCGAGCACGGCCAGGGCCGCGCCGACGACCTGGACATGCTCAACTCGATCGCCGATAACATCCAGGGCCGCACCATCTGCGCGCTGGGCGATGCGGCGGCGATGCCGGTGCGCGCCATGATCAAGAACTTCCGCGAAGAATTTGAATACCACATCGAGCACAAGCATTGCCTCGTGCCCGCTTATATCTAAGGCCAGAGATTCTCATGGTTGAAATTGAAATTGACGGTAAAAAGGTTGAGGTCCCACCAGGTTCGATGGTGATGGACGCGGCCAACAAGCTGGGTACCTATATCCCGCACTTCTGCTATCACAAGAAATTGTCGATCGCCGCCAACTGCCGCATGTGCCTGGTCGAAGTGGAAAAGGCGCCCAAGCCTTTGCCCGCCTGCGCCACGCCGGTCTCGGCCGGCATGATCGTGCGCTCGAACAGCGAGAAGGCGGTGCATGCGCAGAAGTCCGTGATGGAATTCCTGCTGATTAACCACCCTCTGGACTGCCCGATCTGCGACCAGGGCGGCGAATGCCAGCTGCAGGACCTGGCCGTCGGCTACGGCAAGAGCGGCTCGCGCTACGAAGAAGAAAAGCGCGTCGTCGTCCCCAAGGATGCCGGTCCGCTGATCTCGATGCAGGAAATGACCCGCTGCATCCACTGCACCCGCTGCGTGCGTTTCGGCCAGGAAGTGGCCGGCGTGATGGAGCTGGGCATGCTCGGCCGCGGCGAACACGCCGAAATCACTTCCTTCGTCGGCAAGACCGTCGACTCCGAAGTGTCGGGCAATATGATCGACCTGTGCCCGGTCGGCGCGCTGACCTCCAAGCCTTTCCGCTACAGCGCCCGCACCTGGGAACTGTCGCGTCGCAAGAGCGTGTCGCCGCACGATTCGCTCGGCACCAACCTGATCGTCCAGGTCAAGGGCGGCAAGGTGATGCGCGTGCTCCCGCTGGAGAACGACGCCATCAACGAATGCTGGATCTCGGACAAGGACCGCTTCGCCTACGAAGCGCTGGACAGCGCCGAGCGCCTGACCGCGCCGATGATCAAGCAGGGCGGCCAGTGGCAGGAAACCGACTGGCAGACCGCGCTCGAATACGTCGCCCACGGCCTGCGCAATATCAAGCATGAACACGGCGCCGACAGCATCGCCGCCGTCGCCACCGGCCAGTCGACCGTCGAAGAACTGCACCTGCTGCAAAAGGCCGTGCGCGGCTTCGGCTCGCAGAACGTCGAGTTCCGCCTGCGCCAGAGCGACTTCGCCCTCGACGGCCAGGTCACCCCATGGCTGGGCATGCCGATCGCCGAGCTGTCCACGCTCAAGCGCGCCTTCGTGGTCGGCTCCTTCCTGCGCAAGGACCACCCGCTGGTGGCCACGCGCCTGCGCGCCGCCGTCAAGGGCGGCGCCAAGCTGGCCATCCTGCACGCCTGCGACGACGAGCTCCTGATCCCGACCGCGGGCAAGATGATCGCCGCGCCGGGCGACTGGCTCGCGGCCCTGTCCGAAGTCGTGGTGGCCGTGGCCGCCGCCAAGGGCGTGGCCGCACCGGCCGGCTTCGACGGCATCACCGCCTCGGACGCCGCCACCAAACTGGCCGCGCTGCTGACCGCCGTCGGCGAGAACATTCCTGGCGCTGTCCTGCTGGGCAACGCCGCCGCCCAGCACCCGCAGGCGTCCGCGCTGCACGCCGCCGCCCAGTGGATCGCCGCGCAGACCGGCGCCAAATTCGGCTACCTGACCGAGGCGGCCAACACCGTCGGCGGCCACCTGGTCGGCGCCACTTCGGGCAAGGACCTGTTTGCCGCGCCGAAGAAAGCCTTCGTGCTGCTGCACGCCGAGCCGCAACTCGATTGCGCCAACCCGCAGCAGGCCGCTGCCGCGCTGGCCGGCGCCGAGATGGTCGTCGCCATGTCCGCCTTCAAGCACGGCTTCGACTACGCCGACGTGCTGCTGCCGGTCTCGCCGTTCAGCGAAACCTCGGGCACCTTCGTCAACTGCGAAGGCCGCGCGCAAAGCTTCAACGGCACCGTCAAGCCGCTCGGCGACACCCGCCCGGCCTGGAAAGTGCTGCGCGTGCTGGGCAACCTGCTCGGCCTGCAGGGCTTCGAATACGAGACCTCGGAAGCGGTCCGCGACGAGCTGTTCGGCAAGGGCGCGACCGACCTGTCGGCCAAACTGAACAACCTGTCGACGGCGGCGCCAACCAGCGCCACCTTCGGCGGCGCCGGCGCGCTCGAGCGCATCACCGACGTGCCGATCTACTTCAGCGACGCCATCGCGCGCCGCTCCGAGCCGCTGCTGCGCACGGCCGACGCGAATGCGCCGCTGGTGCAGCTGCCGGCCGCACTGGCCGCCAAGCTGGGCGTGAAGGCCGGCGACCAGGTCAAGATAACGCAGGGCGCCGGTTCGGCCATCCTGGCGGCAGGCATCGATGCCCGCCTGCCGGCGAATGCCGTGCGCGTCTCCGCGGCGCACCCGTCGACCGCCGCCCTGGGCGCGATGTTCGGTGCCGTTTCGGTTGAAAAAGCAGGGGGAGCAATCTGATGGCGCTGCCGGACATGATCAATCAAATCAATACCTGGGGCGCCACCAATGTCGGCTATGTGTGGCCGCTGGTGTGGACGATGGCCAAGATCCTCTGCGTGCTGCTGCCGCTGATGGGCCTGGTCGCCTACCTGACCCTGTGGGAACGCAAGCTGATCGGCTGGATCCAGATCCGCGTCGGCCCGAACCGCGTCGGCCCGGCCGGCCTGCTGCAGCCGATCGCCGATGCGCTCAAGCTGCTGTTCAAGGAAATCGTGGTGCCGGCGAAGGCCGCCGGCGGCCTGTTCGTGTTGGGCCCGATCATGACCATCATGCCGGCCCTGGCCGCCTGGGCGGTCGTGCCTTTCGGTCCCGAAGCGGTGCTGGCCAACGTCAACGCCGGCCTGCTGGTGCTGATGGCGATCACCTCGATCGAGGTCTACGGCATCATCATCGCCGGCTGGTCCTCGAACTCGAAGTATTCCTTCATGGGCGCGATGCGCGCCTCGGCGCAGATGATTTCCTATGAAATCCCGATCGGCTTCGTGCTGGTGGTGGTGCTGATGGTGTCCGGTTCGCTCAATTTCGGCGACATCGTCACCGCCCAGTCCAGGGGCTGGGGCGTCGAGCACGGCATGAACTTCGTCTCGTGGAACCTGATCCCGCTGCTGCCGCTGTTCGTCGTCTACCTGACCTCCGGCCTGGCCGAGTGCAACCGCTCGCCCTTCGACGTGGTCGAGGGCGAGTCCGAGATCGTCGCCGGCCACATGGTCGAGTACTCGGGCATGTCCTACGCGATGTTCATGCTGGCCGAATACGCCAACATGATCCTGATCGCGACCCTGGCCTCGATCATGTTCCTGGGCGGCTGGCATGCGCCGTTCGCCTTCCTCGAATTCGGCGGCGCCTTCGGCGGCTTCTTCTGGCTGTTCACGAAAGCCTTCCTGATCGTTTCGCTGTTCATCTGGGTTCGCGGCACCTTCCCGCGCTACCGGTATGACCAGATCATGCGCCTGGGCTGGAAAATCTTCATCCCGGTGACGCTGGTGTGGCTGGTCCTGGTGGCGGGCTGGATGCAGACGTCCTGGAATATTTGGAAGTAAGGAACAGGAACAATGACTCGAATTAAAGACTTTGTCAGCAGCATGCTGCTGGTGGAACTGTTCAAGGGCCTGGCGCTGACCGGCCGGTACATGTTCTCGCGCAAGATCACGGTGCAGTACCCGGAAGAGAAAACCCCGATGTCGCCGCGCTTCCGCGGCCTGCACGCGCTGCGCCGCTACCCGAACGGGGAAGAGCGCTGCATCGCCTGCAAGCTGTGCGAGGCGGTGTGCCCGGCGATGGCCATCACGATCGAATCGGAGCAGCGCGAGGATGGCTCGCGCCGCACCACGCGCTACGACATCGACTTGACCAAATGCATCTTCTGCGGTTTCTGCGAAGAATCCTGCCCGGTCGACTCGATCGTCGAAACGCATGTACTCGAGTACCACGGCGAAAAGCGCGGTGACTTGTACTACACGAAAGAGATGTTGCTGGCTGTCGGCGACCGCTACGAGAGCGATATCGCCGCCGCCCGCGCGGCCGATGCGCCTTACCGTTGATCCTGCAGGGACCTGGATTACATATGGAATTCAAATCAATTTTGTTCTACGTGTTCGCGGCGATCATGATCCTCGCCGCCGTGCGCGTCATTACAGCCCGCAACCCGGTGCACGCTGCGCTGTTCCTGGTGCTGGCCTTCTTCAACGCGGCCGGCATCTGGATGCTGCTCAAGGCCGAGTTCCTGTCGATCGTGCTGGTGCTGGTGTATGTCGGCGCGGTGATGGTGCTGTTCCTCTTCGTCGTGATGATGTTGGACATCAATATGGACCGCATGCGGGAGGGCTTCTGGTCCTACCTGCCGATGGCCACGGCGATCGGCGCGCTGATCGTGCTCGAGATGGCGGCCGTGCTGTGGCGCGGCTTCTGGAGCTTCGAGCAGGGCCCGGATGCGGTGGCGGCGAATATCGGCGGCACCAAGGAACTGGGCCTGCTGATCTACACCGAATTCATCTACGCCTTTGAAATCGCCGCGGCGATCCTGCTGGTGGCGATCATCGCCGCCGTCGCGCTGACCCTGCGCCGCCGCAAGGACACCAAGGCCTTCAACCCGGGCGACGCCGTGCGCGTCAAGCGCAACGACCGCCTGAAGATCGTCAAGATGGCCGCGGTCGACCAGAAATCCATCGACGCCGCCGCCGTCGCCGCCGCCGCCGCGCAAGCTGCGGCCGCCGCCGACGCAGCCAGCAAGGAGACCAAATGACCTTATCGCTCGCACACTACCTGGTCCTGGGCGCGATCCTGTTCGCGATCTCGATCGTCGGCATTTTCCTGAACCGCAAGAACGTGATCGTGCTGCTGATGGCCGTCGAGCTGATGCTGCTGGCCGTAAACACCAACTTCATCGCCTTCTCGCACTATATGGGCGACGCGGCCGGGCAGATCTTCGTGTTCTTCATCCTGACCGTCGCGGCTGCCGAATCGGCAATCGGCCTGGCGATCCTGGTGGTGCTGTTCCGTAACCTGGACACGATCAACGTCGAAGACCTGGACAGCCTGAAGGGCTAAGCCCTGGCATTTGCACACACATACTCGAATACATAACGATTAAGGTTCAACATGGCGGGGCAAATTCTTAACCCTAACCTCTTGCTTGCAGTGCCGCTGGCTCCCCTGGCCGGCGCCGCGATCGCAGGCCTGTTCGGTACCAAGTTCTTCGGCAACGTGGTCGGTCGCAAGACCTCGCACACGGTCACCATCCTCGGTGTGCTGGTCGCGCTGATCCTGTCGGTGCAGACGCTGCTGGCGGTGCTCGACGGCGCCACCTTCAACGGCACCATCTACAACTGGATGACGGTGGCGGGCATGAAGCTCGAAGTCGGCTTCAAGATCGATGCGCTGTCGGCGATGATGATGTGCGTGGTGACCTTCGTGTCGCTGATGGTGCACATCTACACGATCGGCTACATGGCCGAGGACGAAGGCTACAACCGCTTCTTCGCCTACATCTCGCTGTTCACCTTCTCGATGCTGATGCTGGTCATGGCGAACAACTTCCTGCAGCTGTTCTTCGGCTGGGAAGCGGTGGGCCTCGTGTCCTACCTGCTGATCGGCTTCTGGTACACCCGCCCGACCGCGATCTTCGCGAATATGAAGGCCTTCCTGGTCAACCGCGTGGGCGACTTCGGCTTCATCCTCGGCATCGGCCTGCTGCTGGCCTATGCCGGTTCGATGAACTACGACGAAGTGTTTGCCAAGCGCGAGGCGCTGGCCGCCATCCTGATGCCGGGCACCGGCTGGATGATGCTCACCACCGCCTGCATCTGCCTGTTCATCGGCGCGATGGGCAAGTCGGCCCAGTTCCCGCTGCACGTCTGGCTGCCGGACTCGATGGAAGGCCCGACCCCGATCTCCGCGCTGATCCACGCCGCGACCATGGTCACGGCCGGCATCTTCATGGTGGCGCGCATGTCGCCGTTGTTCGAGCTGTCCGACACCGCGCTGTCCTTCGTGCTGGTGATCGGTTCGATCACCGCGCTGTTCATGGGCTTTTTGGGCATCATCCAGAACGATATCAAGCGCGTGGTCGCCTACTCGACCCTGTCGCAGCTGGGCTACATGACCGTCGCCCTGGGCGCCTCGGCCTACGGCATCGCCGTGTTCCACCTGATGACCCACGCCTTCTTCAAGGCCCTGCTGTTCCTCGGCGCCGGCTCGGTCATCATCGGCATGCACCACGACCAGGACATCCGCAATATGGGCGGCCTGCGCAAATACATGCCGATCACCTGGTTCACCGGCCTGCTGGGTTCCCTGGCCCTGATCGGCACGCCGTTCTTCTCCGGCTTCTATTCGAAGGACAGCATCATCGAAGCGGTGCACGCGACCCACATCCCGGGCGCGGCCTTCGCCAACTTCGCGGTGCTGGCCGGCGTGTTCGTCACCGCCTTCTATTCCTTCCGCATGTACTTCCTCGTCTTCCACGGCGAGGAGCGCTTCGGCAAGGCCTCGACCCATGACCACAGCCATGGCCACGACAGCGATGCGCACGATGAAGAGGAATCGCATGCCGATTCCGATGACCACCATCACCACGGCCTGGCGCCGGGCGAGAAGCCGCACGAGTCGCCATGGGTCGTGACCTTCCCGCTGATCGCGCTGGCGATTCCGTCGGTGCTGATCGGCTACCTGACGATCGAACCGATGCTGTTCGGCTCCTTCTTCGACGGCGTGATCTTCGTCGATCCGAAGCACGGCGCGATGCACGAGCTGAAGGAAGAATTCCACAGCGCGGCGGCGATGGCGATCCACGGCATGACGACGCTGCCGTTCTTCCTGGCGCTGGCGGGCGTGGCGTCGGCCTACTACTGCTATATGGTCAATCCGAAGGTGCCGGCATGGTTCTACGCCAGGTTCAAGGCGGTGCACACCCTGCTGGACAACAAGTACTACATGGACAAGTTCAATGACGTGGTCTTCGCGGGCGGTGCGCGCCTGCTGGGCGGCGGATTGTGGAATGTGGGCGACAAGGGCCTGATCGACGGCCTGCTCGTCAACGGCAGCGCGAAACTGGTGGGCTGGTTCTCGTCCATCGTCCGCGTGCTGCAGACCGGTTACATCTACCACTATGCCTTCGTGATGATCATCGGCGTACTGGGGTTCCTGATCTACTTCCTGCCGTTTTGGCACGCTTAACACGACACGCTAAGACAACGACAATATGATGCAGTCTACGATTTCTACCCTTCCTCCGTACCTGAGCCTGGCGATCTGGGTTCCGGTCCTGTTCGGCGTGCTGGTGCTGGCCATGGGCCGCGACGACAAGCCGGGCCTGACCCGCTGGTTGTCGCTGTTCGGCGCCGTCGTCAGCTTCCTGGTGACGATCCCGCTGATCCAGCTGTTCGACAATGCCCACCACGGCATGCAGTTCGCCGAAAGCACCCCGTGGATCGGCCGCTTCAACATCTTCTACGCGCTGGCGATCGACGGCCTGTCGCTGTGGTTCGTGCCGCTGACGGCCTTCATCACGATCATCGTCGTGATCTCGGCCTGGGAAGTGATCGAGAAGCGCGTGGCGCAGTACATGGGCGCCTTCCTGATCCTGTCCGGCCTGATGATCGGCGTGTTCTCGGCCATGGACGGCCTGCTGTTCTACTTCTTCTTCGAAGCGACCCTGATCCCGATGTTCATCATCATCGGCGTGTGGGGCGGCGAGAACCGCGTGTACGCCTCGTTCAAGTTCTTCCTCTACACCTTCATGGGTTCGCTGCTGACCCTGGTCGCGATCATCTACCTGTACAACGCCGCCGGCGGCAGCTTCGACATCCTGGCCTGGCACAAGCTGCCGCTGACGATGACGGAGCAGACCCTGATCTTCTTCGCCTTCTTCGCCGCCTTCGCCGTCAAGGTGCCGATGTTCCCGGTCCACACCTGGCTGCCGGACGTCCACGTCGAAGCGCCGACCGGCGGTTCCGCCGTGCTGGCCGCGATCATGCTCAAGCTGGGCGCCTACGGCTTCCTGCGTTTCTCGCTGCCGATCACCCCGGACGCCTCGCACAAATACGCCACCTTCGTCATCGTGCTCTCGCTGATCGCCGTGATCTATATCGGCCTGGTGGCCCTGGTGCAGAAGGACATGAAGAAACTGGTCGCCTATTCGTCGATCGCGCACATGGGCTTCGTGACCCTGGGCTTCTTCATGTTTAACAATATGTCGGTGCAGGGCGGCATCGTGCAGATGATCTCGCACGGCTTCATCTCCGGCGCCATGTTCCTGTGCATCGGCGTGCTGTACGACCGCATGCACTCGCGCCAGATCGCCGACTACGGCGGGGTGGTGAACCGCATGCCGAAATTCGCGGCCCTGTTCGTGCTGTTCTCGATGGCCAACTGCGGCCTGCCGGCGACCTCCGGCTTCGTCGGCGAGTTCATGGTCATCCTCGGCGCGGTGCAGTTCGACTTCTGGATCGGCATGCTGGCGGCGACCGCCCTGATCTTCGGCGCGGCCTACTCGCTGTGGATGGTCAAGCGCGTCATCTTCGGCGACATCGCCAACGACCATGTGCGCGAACTGACGGACCTGAACAAGCGCGAGTTCTTCATGCTCGGCGTACTGGCCGTCGCGGTCCTCTACATGGGCCTGTACCCGGCGCCGTTCACCGACACGATGCAGACCTCGGTGGCCGACCTGCTGCAGCATGTCTCCGTGACCAAGATCAAATAAATCAGAATGAATCAAATGACCAACCCCAATCTGATCCCGGTGTACGCCGAAATCTTCCTGCTGGTCGCGGCCTCCGCGATCCTGCTGATCGACATGTTCCTCAAGGACGGCAAGCGGGTGTACACCTACCTGCTGTCGCTGGCGGCCCTGGTCGGCTGCGCCTGGTTCACGATCGGCGACTTCAACGCCGGCGCCACCGTCTACACCTTCAACAATATGTTCGTCGCCGATCCGATGGCGAACCTGCTCAAGCTGTTCACCTACCTGACCGTCGGCATTACCCTGGTCTATTCGCGCACCTATGTGACCGAACGCGGCATGATGTCCGGCGAACTGGGCGGCGAATTCTATGTGCTGTCGCTGTTCGCGCTGCTCGGCCAGATGATCATGATCTCCGGTAACAACATGCTGGTCATCTACCTCGGCCTCGAGCTGATGTCGCTCTCGCTCTACGCCCTGGTGGCGATGCGCCGCGACCACGCCGTCTCGACCGAAGCGGCGATGAAGTACTTCATCCTCGGCGCGCTGGCCTCCGGCTTCCTCTTGTACGGCATCTCGATGCTGTACGGCGCCACCGGCTCGCTCGACATCAGTGAAATCTCCAAGGCCGCCGATTCGAAGACCGTCAACCACACCATCCTGGTGTTCGGCATCGTCTTCATGGTCGCCGGCCTGGCCTTCAAGCTCGGCGTCGTGCCTTTCCATATGTGGGTGCCCGACGTCTACCAGGGCTCGCCGACCGCGGTGACCCTGCTGCTGGGCGGCGCGCCCAAGCTGGCCGCCTTCGCGATCTGCATCCGCCTGCTGGTGGAAGGCCTGACCCCGATGGCGATCGACTGGCAGCAGATGCTGCTGGTGCTGGCCGTGCTGTCGCTGGCGATCGGCAACCTGACCGCGATCGCGCAATCGAACCTCAAGCGCATGCTGGCTTACTCGACCATCGCCCAGATGGGCTTCGTCCTGCTCGGCCTGATGGCCGGCGTGGTCGGCGAGGACACCAGCAATGCCGCCACCGCCTACAGCGCGGCGATGTACTATGCGATCACCTATGTGCTGACCACGGTCGGCACCTTCGGCCTGATCATGCTGCTGGCGCGCGCCGGCTTCGAGGCGGAGGAGCTGAACGACTTCAAGGGCCTGGCCAAGCGCAGCCCGTGGTTCGCCGCCGTCATGTCGATCCTGATGTTCTCGCTGGCAGGCGTGCCGCCGATGATGGGCTTCGCCGCCAAGTTCGCCGTGCTGCAGGCCGTGCTGACGACCGGCGCGATCTGGCTGACCGTGCTGGCGGTGATGTTCTCGCTGGTCGGCGCCTTCTACTACATCCGCGTGGTCAAGCTGATGTGGTTCGACGAGCCGGCTGACACCGCGCCGCTCGCCGCACCGTTCGACATGCGCGTGGCGCTGTCGCTCAATGGCGTGATGGTGGTGGTGCTGGGCCTGCTGCCAGGTTCCCTGCTGACCGCCTGCCTGCACGCGATGAGCAAGACCCTGGCATCGTAAGCGGTCGATGGATGTAACGTTATCGAGCTGGTTGGTGATCGCCGTCGCACTGGCGGCCGCCAACCTGCCCTTCCTCAACGAGCATGTGTTCGGCGTCATTCCCCTGCAGCCCGTCAAACCGGCCTGGATGCGCCTGCTCGAGCTGCTTGTTCTATACTTTGTCACCGGTGCAATTGCGTATGCGCTCGAAGCGCGGATCGGCAATGTGTTTACGCAGGTGAAAGAGTTCTACATGATCACGGTGCCCCTGTTCCTGGTGCTGGCCTTTCCCGGTTTCGTATTGCGCTATCTGAAGAAGCACCGGCATTGACCTTCCCTGAAAGGGTGCCCATGGATTCGCATCTGAAAGAAACCTGCCTCGAAGCCGGTACGGCCTACGACGGCAAATTCCTCAAGCTCTCGCGCGACCTGATCCGCCTGCCGGACGGCGCCGTCACCCACCGCGAATACATCCGCCATCCGGGCGCGGTGGTGATCCTGCCCCTGTTCGACGACGGCCGCGTGCTGCTCGAACGCCAGTTCCGCTACCCGCTGCACCAGGTCTTCGTCGAATTCCCGGCCGGGAAGATCGACCCGAACGAAACCTCGCTCGCCTGCGCCCAGCGCGAGCTGGAGGAGGAGACCGGCTACACCGCCAGCGACTGGCAGTTCATCTGCACGATCCACAACGCCATCGCCTATTCGGACGAGCACCTCGACCTGTTCATCGCGCGCGGGCTGACGGCCGGCCAGCAGAAACTGGACGAGGGCGAGTTCCTCGAAACCTTCACCGCCACCGTCCCCGAGATGCTCGAGATGGTGCGGCGCGGCGAGATCACCGACGTCAAGACCATCATCGGCAGCTTCTGGCTGGAAAAGGTGCTGGCCGGAACCTGGAAGCCTGCCTGAGGACGCCATGAAAGCCTGGCTCGCCCTGCTGCTGCTGGCCCCCGGCCTGGCATGGGGCGCGCGCACCGCCTTCCAGGTCCGCTGCGAGGACAGCATCGCCCCGGCCTCGGTGGTGCTGACGGCGGAGCAGGGCGGCTACAGCATCAACAATGCCCTGTCCTGGCGCAAGCTGACCCAGATGAAGGGCCTCGAGGGCGGCGATGCCTATGTGCTGGGCCTGACCCGCACCGAATCGCGCGTCTCGATCGGCCTGGACGGGCCGATGCTGCAGGACAAGGCCAGCGGCTACGAATGCGTCGCGCCGAAGGTGTCGGCGCGGGTGATGTACCTGCCGATCGTCATTTACGTGGGCCGCGAGTTCGCCCCGGGCACCTGCGCCTACGATGAAATTCTTGCGCATGAAATGCGCCACCTCAACACCTACCTCGGGCATTTGCCGAAAGTGGAAACCAGGGTGCGCGCCGCGCTCAAGCGCCGCTTCGACGCCAAGCCCCTGTACGCGCCCTCGGGCCAGGCCAAACGATTACTGGAACAGGAGATCGACGCGACCTGGATGCCGTATATTAGGCAGGAGATGGCGAAAGTCGAGCAATTGCAGGCCGCCATCGATGCGCCGCGCGAGGTGGCGCGCCTGAGCAGGATTTGCAAAGGTGAGGTACAGTCCATTATCGGACCGGCGAAACGAACGAGAAGATGACAGCAATGAACCAGCAAGCCCCGCGCTATTTTGCCCTGATACCGGCCGCCGGTGTCGGTGCGCGCATGGCGGCAAACGGCCCCAAGCAATACCTGCAGGTCGGCGGCAAGCCCATGCTGCGCCACGCCATCGACGCCTTCCTCTCCAGCCCCCTGATCGCCCACACCTATGTGGTGGTCAGCCCGGACGACGGCCAGATCGACGCCGTCGCGCGCGGCGCCGGGGTGACCGTGCTGCGCTGCGGCGGCGCCACCCGCATGGACTCCGTGCAGAATGCGCTGCGCCAGCTCGGCGAAGTGCTGGGCCCGCAGGACTGGGTGCTGGTGCACGACGCCGCCCGGCCCGGCCTGAACGCCACCCTGATCGGCAAGCTGATTGCCGGCGTCGGCGACGATCCGGCCGGCGGCCTGCTGGCCCTGCCCGTGGTCGACACCGTCAAGCGCGCCGGCGCCGGTCCCGTGGCCACCGTGCCGCGCGACGGCCTGTGGCTGGCGCAGACCCCGCAAATGTTCCCTTACCGGTTGCTGTGCGATGCGCTGGCAGCCGCCGCCGACGCCAGCGCCATTACCGATGACGCCAGTGCGGTCGAAGCCCTGGGGCATTCGCCCCGGCTGGTCGAAGGACATCCCTGTAATTTGAAAGTCACGCTGCCGGCCGACATCCGGATCGCCGAGATGTACCTGGCGGCGGCATCGCAACCAACAACCTGAGAAACTGTGAACACGCCATGGCACTGACCTCCTACAATCCCACCCCGCCTTTCCGCATCGGCACCGGCTACGACTGCCATGCCCTGGTCGAGGGACGCAAACTGATCATCGGCGGCGTGACGATCCCGCACAAGACCGGCCTGTTCGGCCACTCGGACGCGGACGTGCTGCTGCACGCGATCATCGACGCCATGCTCGGCGCGGCCGGGCTGGGCGACATCGGCAAGCATTTCCCCGACACCGACCCGATGTTCGCCGGGGCCGACTCGCGCACCCTGCTGCGCGAAGTGGCGCACCGCGTGGTGGCGACCGGCTACACGATCGGCAATATCGATGCGACCATCATCGCCCAGGCCCCCAAGATGGCGCCGCATATCGCGCAGATGGTCTCGCGCATCGCCGAGGACATCGGCGTGTCGCCGCAGCAGGTCAACGTCAAGGCCAAGACCAATGAAAAGCTCGGCTACCTGGGCCGCGAAGAAGGCATGGCGGCCGAGGCGATCTGCATGCTGATCAGGTCGCCGCAGGCGTAAGCGGGAACACCAGGCAGGTGGTGGTGGCGAAGGCGTACAGCTTGCCGTCCGCCCCCGTGATCCTGCCTTCGGCGATGCCGACCTGGCCGCCCAGGCTCACCACCGTGCCTTCGGCGCGCACCGGCCCGGTCTGGTCCGTCATCGCCCGGATATAGTTCACCTTCAGTTCCAGGGTCGTGTAGCCTTTGCCGGCGGGCAGCATGCTGTGGATCGAACAGCCGACCACGGTGTCGAGCAGGGTGGCCGCATAGCCGCCCGTGCACCACGCCGCTCGGGTTGTAGTGGGCCAGGCCCGGCGTGCCCTGGAATACCACCCGTCCCGGCGCCACTTCGATCGGCGTGATCCCCATCAGTTCGGCGATCGGCGCCGGCGGCAGGGCGCCCGCGCCGATCGCCTGCAGGAATTCGATGCCGCTGTGCGACTGCAGGGCCGCGCGCCCGGCCACGCCCGGGGCCGCCAACTTCGCCCGCATCGCCGCCGCTTCCGCTTCCCATGCCGCGCGCTTGTGTTCCGCTTCCATACGAGTCTCCTGAAAAATAAAGGCGCTGTCACCGTTAAATGTGGAATGTCGTCCCCGCGAAGGCGGGGACCCAAGTTCTTCGCAATACTTGGGCCGAACCGTCGGACCGCCCCGCCCTGCGCGGGGACGACATTTCATACTTACCGGTAACAGAGCCAAAATAAATGGTTCGATGCACAATCGGTGCATATGCACTATAATCGATTTCACGTTATCCGTGTACCTGCACCTATATGAACGAGCTTGCCGAAAAATCACTGGGCTGTACCTGCTTCAAGCTGCGCAAGACGCTGCGGGCGATGTCGCGCCTGTACGACCACCACCTGGGCCTGCACGGCCTCAAGACCACCCAGTATTCCTTGCTGGTGAATGTCTCGCGCGGCGCCGCGCCGGTGGCCGCGCTGGCCGAGCGCCTCGGCAGCGACCGCACCACCATGACGCGCAACCTCAAGCCCCTGGTCGAGGCGGGCTGGGTCGCGCTCAAGGCCGGGGCCGACAGCCGCCAGCGCATCGTCACCCTGACCGAGGCCGGCCGCGCCAAGATCGAGACGGCCGCCCATGGCTGGCGCACCGCCCAGAAAGAGCTTGAACAGCTGATGGGGCGCGAGGCCGTGCGCGCCCTGCATGTCCAGCTGGACGACACCATGGCCCAATTAACCCCCTTACTCGAGAAACTCCATGTCGACACAGAATGAGATGACCCCGCGCGCTGCGTGGATGCTGATCCTGGCCGCGGCCGCGATCCTGATGATCACGATGGGGGCGCGCCTGACGACGGGCCTGTTCATGTCGCCGATTAATACCGCGACCGGCCTGGGCATCGCCTCGATCAGTTTTGCGATGGCGATCGGCCAGTTTGTCTGGGGCGCGGCGCAGCCGGTGTTCGGCGCGGTGGCCGACAAATACGGTTCGGCGCGGGTGATCGTGCTGGGCGCGGTCCTGCTGGCGGCCGGCACGGCGATGACGCCCTTCATGTCCTCGCAGTGGGGCCTGATCATGACCATGGGCGTGCTATCGGCGGCGGGGGCGGGGGCGGGCAGCTTCTCGATCCTGATCGGCGCCACCGCACAGCGCCTGCCGGCCGCGCGCCGTCCCTTCGCGGCGGGCTTCATCAATGCCGGCGGCTCCTTCGGCCAGTTCGTGTTCGCGCCGCTGATGCAGGCCATCATCGGCAGCGCCGGCTGGGTGTGGGCGATGATGACGATGGCCGTCACCACCTTGCTGACCATTCCGCTGGCCTGGCCGCTGCGCAAGAACGCCGGCCTGGCGGCGCGCGCCGCCAACGCCCCGGCGGCGCCGGGGGAAAG
>JADMIO011624630.1_pt1 | contig 24900 bp, 26 predicted proteins | sample 8958161 | NCBI WGS metagenome assembly JADMIO01 (sample SAMN16585339, study PRJNA669376) | soil metagenome | isolation source: Crop rotation soil | place: USA: Cullars Rotation, Alabama | collected 2011
GCGACAACTTGTCCACGTGGAATTCTAAGCTTAGGATCCCAATGTGCTGGAAAGGCCGCTGGGCCGAGCGCCGGGGCTTCGGGTTCGAGCTCGACGAGGTGTCCCCGGCCGAGGAGGCCGGCATCAGCTCGGCCACGTTCATCGTCAAAGGTCGCCACGCCTACGGGCTGCTGTCGTCCGAGAAGGGCGTGCACCGGCTGGTGCGCATCTCGCCCTTCGACTCCCAGGCCCGGCGCCAGACGTCGTTCGCCTCCCTCGACGCCGTCCCGGCCCTCGAGGAGGCCGAGGAGCCGGAGATCAACCCCGAGGACCTCCGGGTCGACACCTACCGCTCCCAGGGCGCCGGTGGCCAGCACGTCAACGTCACCGACTCGGCGGTGCGGATCACCCACCTCCCGACCGGGATCGTCGTCTCCTGCCAGAACGAGCGGTCCCAGCACCAGAACCGGGCCAAGGCCATGCAGATCCTGGCCGCCCGCCTGGCCGAGGTGGCCCGGGAGGATCGGCGCAAGGAGATGGAGGCCCTCTCCGGCGAGAAGCGCGACGTGGCCTGGGGCAGCCAGATCCGGTCCTACGTGCTGGCCCCCTACCAGCTGGTGAAGGACCTCCGGACCGACTACGAGACCGGCAACGTCACCGCCGTGCTCGACGGCGAGCTCGACGCCTTCATGGAGGCCTACCTCCAGTGGCGCCGCCGGGAAGGCGACTAGGGGAGCCGGGTCGGCCGGATCCGCAGCCGGCCCCGGCGGAGGACGGCGGTGCCGCCCGTCAGGCCGCCGGCCCCGAAGGCGGCGGCGAAGCCACCCACCACCAGCGGGGTGGGCAGCGACTGGTGGCGGATCGGGCGCACGGCGGAGGCGGGCACCGAGGCCACCGTGTCGGAGAAGTTGGCCGCCAGGAAGTCCTTGTTGGTGTAGATCGGCCGGGGCGCCGTGGTCGTCGTGGTCGGCGCTTCGGTGGTGGTGGTCGTCGGCGCCTCGGTGGTGGTGGTCGTCGGCGGCTCGGTGGTGGTCGTCGTGGTCGGCGCCAGGGTGGTGGTGGTCGTCGGCTTCGGGGCGGGCTTGGGGGCCGCCGCCGCCCGGGGCACCACAGCCGGCTTGGGCGCCGGGGCCGGGGCCGGGGTGCTGGCCGCCGCGCCGCTCGGCTGGCGGAAGATCACCGCCACGTAGAAGTACTTGCTGCCGTCCCAGGTCACACCGACCCCCAGCTGGGTGAAGGTGGGGTCGAGGATGTTTTCCCGGTGGGCGGGGGAGGCCATGAAGGCCGCCTCGATGTCGGAGAGGGACGGCCCCCGCCCGACGTTCTCGCCGAGCCGTTGCCAGCCCGACACCTTGGAGCCGAGGTTCTGCGTATGGGCCAGCACGCCGCTGCGGGCCATCTGGTCGGACCGCTGCTGGGCCAGGGCCTGCAGGTCGCCGGCGCCCGAGAGGGCGCGGAGGTGGTTGGCGGCCCGGTCGGCGTTGGTCAGGGCGGCGAAGTCCTGCCCCGCCAGGGCGCGGCCCAGCCCCAACGGGCCGACCAGAAACGCCAGGAGGGCGGCGAGGACCGCACCGAAACGCTTGAGCAAGTCAGACTCCCAGGGTGACCGCTGTGATCTAGCTCATTCGAGCTATCGGACGCTGGCTCCTGCCACCTGGAGTGGCTAGGCCCCCCAACATGTCGTCGGACCGTGACAACTGAACCTTGAAAGCCCCGATGAACCCCTCGTTCCGGCCGGGCGCGTTGTACCCTCGCCCGAGTCATGATCCGGTTCGAATCGGTCACCAAGACCTACAAGGGCGGGGGCGGGGTCACCGCCATCAAGGACCTGACGCTCCAGATCGACAAGGGGGAGTTCGTCTTCCTCGTCGGACCCTCGGGGTCGGGCAAGTCGACCTGCTTCCGGCTCCTCATGAAGGAGGAGGTGGCCGACACCGGCAAGATCTGGGTCGGCGACCGGGAGCTGTCTGGGCTGTCGTCGTGGAAGGTGCCCTACCTGCGGCGCAACATCGGCTGCGTCTTCCAGGACTTCAAGCTCCTGCCCTACAAGACGGTCTACGAGAACGTGGCCTTCGCCCTCGAGGTGATCGGCAAGCCCCGCTCGGTCGTCAGGCAGCAGGTCCCGCAGATCCTCGACCTGGTCGGGCTGTCCAAGCGGGCCGGCAACCTCCCGAGCGAGCTGTCGGGCGGCGAGCAGCAGCGGGTCTCGATCGCCCGGGCCTTCGCCAACCGGCCGCTGATCCTGCTGGCCGACGAGCCGACCGGCAACCTCGACCCGGCCAACTCCGCCGGCATCATGCGCCTGCTCGACCGCATCAACCGCACCGGCACCACCGTGGTGATGTGCACCCACGACTACGGCATCGTCGACCTCATGCGGCGCCGGGTCGTCGAGCTCAACAAGGGCGTCCTCGTCCGCGATGAGCAGCAGGGCGCCTACACCACGGGGCAGCTTCCCGTCGTCACGGCCGAGGCGGAGGGCTAAGACGGCATGGCCCTGCACCTGGGGTACGTCACGCGCGAGACGGCCGTCTCCCTCAAGCGCAACCTGCTCATGACCCTGGCCGGGATCCTGACCGTGGCCGTGTCGCTGTTCCTCTTCGGGGGCGTGCTGCTGCTGTCCCGGATGGTCGACCACGGCACGGCCCGGTGGAAGAACGGCGTGGAGCTCGAGATCTTCCTCTGTTCCAAGTCGACCGCCGAGCCCGACTCGCCCAAGCCCGCCTGCCGCTCCGAGGCCAGCGAGGGCCAGATCGCCGCCGTCCGCACGGAGCTGGAGCAGTCGCCCGACGTCCGCCGCTTCCGCTTCTTCTCCAAGGAAGACGCCTTCAACGAGGCCAAGCGGATCTTCGCCGGCGACCCCGAGCTCTTGGCCAACATCGATCCGGACGGGCTGCCGGTGTCGTTCCGGGTGGCCCCGAAGAAGGCCGAGCTGACCGAAAAGGTGGCCGCCCACTTCCAGGGCCGGTTCAACGACGGGGTCGACACGGTCCTCACGGCCAAGGAGCAGGTGCGCCGGCTCCTGGCCGGGATCCGCTGGATCCGGGGTCTCTTCTTCGCCATCGCCGGCGTGCTGCTGGCGTCGTCGCTCTTCCTCATCGTCAACACCATCCGGCTGGCCACCTTCGCCCGCCGGCGGGAGATCCAGGTGATGAAGCTGGTCGGCGCCACCAACTGGTTCATCCGGGTGCCGTTCATGTGCGAGGGGCTGATCCAGGGGGCCATCGGCGCCGGCCTGGCCTTCGCCGGCGTCTACGCCCTGCGGGTGATCCTCTCCGACCTGGTCGACCGGTCGAAGAACCTCTTCTCGGCCTTCTACGTCACGGGGGGCGACGCCATCGCCATCGGGCTGCTGATCGTGGCCGTCGGGGCCACGGTCGGCGCCATGGGCTCGGCCATCGGTTTGAGGCGCTTCCTCGACGCGTAAGTACCGTAGCGAACAGTTGCCGCTGTTTGAATCGTTGTAACTGTTACTTCTGTTATTTAGGATCGTCGGGATGGTTCGTCGTCCCGTTACGTCCGTTCTCGCCCTGGCCGTCCTGTGCGCCGGCGCCACCCCGGTCCCGGCCGCCTGGGCGGCCAAGAAGCCCGCCACGACCACCACCACGCTCTCGCCCCGGGAGGCGCGGATCGCCGAGCTGCGGGACCTCGTCGGCGAGGCGTCGCAGCAGGAGGCCGGTCTGCTGAGCGAGATCGCCGACATCGAGAGCCGCCTCGACGACCTCGACAAGGGCGTGGCCGACCTGACGAAGCAGTCCAACGCCGCCAGAACCCGGCTGGCCACGGCCGAGCGCAACGTGAACAAGGCCGAGGCGGCCCAGGACGTGGCCCTCCAGCGCCTCGGTCTGGCCCAGGCCCAGGTCGACGCCTCTCGCCAGCACATGAACCAGACGGTGGCGACCATGTACCAGCGGGGCACCTCGGAGGAGCAGGCCCTCTACGTCGCCCTGGTCGAAGGCGCCTCCACGCCCCAGGACCTCTTCCAGGCCCAGAGGTACGTGTCCGGCACGGTCAAGGCCGACCGCAAGGAGCTCGACCACTTCGTGGCCCTGCTCGAGGAGGCCAACGACCTCAAGCATCAGGTCGACGCCCAGGCCGACGAGATCCGGGTGGCCCGGGACGCCCAGGCCGCCGAGCGGGACCGCATCGAGGGGCTGAAGGCCCAGGCCCTGGCCAACCGGGCGGCGGCCAAGTCGGAGGAGGACCGCCAGCAGGACCTGCTCAAGCAGGTCCAGGACCAGAAGTCCGACTTCCAGTCGGAGCTCAACGCCCTCCAGGTCGAGTCGGGCGCGGTGGGCGACTTCCTCCGCCAGATCCAGGCCGGCCAGAAGCTGGCACCCCGCAAGAAGCGGACCTTCAAGGCGCCCGTCGCCGCCCCGATCTCGAGCCCGTTCGGCACCCGGGTCCATCCGATCCTGGGCGACGTGCGCATGCACACCGGGATCGACTTCGCCGCCGGCACCGGCGACCCGATCAAGGCGGCCGGGCCCGGGATCGTCGTCTGGGCCGGGCCGAGGGGCGGCTACGGCAACGCCGTCATCATCGACCACCGCAACGGCCTGGCCACCCTCTACGGCCACCAGTCGCGGGTCAACGTGGTGGTGGGCCAGAAGGTCAGCAGCGGCCAGGTCGTGGGCTTCGTGGGCCAGACCGGCCTGGCCACCGGGCCGCACCTCCACTTCGAGGTCCGGGAGCTCGGCGTCCCCGTCGACCCGATGCTGTACCTCTAGGACCTCACCTCTCGGACTCGAGAGCGCTAGGCCGTCTGCCAGGCGAGCAGCTCGGCGCCGGCCGAGCCGGCCCGGAAGAGCAGGGGGCCGGCGGCCGTGAGGCGGACGGAGTCCCCCTCGAAGAGCTGGCCCTTCCCCGCCAGGCCGCCGGTGTCGAGGATTCCGCCCCCGAGGGCCACGAAGAGGTGGACGTGGGGGCCGTCGGGGACCTCGGCCTCGGCACCCGGCCGGATCCGCCCGGCCCACAGGACGGCGCCGGGCTGGTGGAGCCCCACCGCCCCCTCGTGGCCGGCGCCCGACACCACCGGGACGAGGTCGCCGCCGGCCAAGAGGCCGCTCACGTCGGCGATCTCGACGCCGGGGTCGAGCCCGCCGGCCTCGGGCGGGATCCACATCTCCAGGTAGCGGCACGGCGCCCAGCCGGCCGGGTTCATCTCGGCGTGGCGGAGCCCCCGCCCGGCCGACAGCCGCCGGACGAGCCCGGGGCACAGGACGTGCCCGCCGCCGCCGGCGTCACGGTGCTCGAGCTCGCCCTCCACGATCCAGGTGATGATTTCCATTTCCTGGTGGGTGTGGTCTCCGAAACCCGTCGAGCCCCGCAGCCGGTCGTCGTTGCACACCACCAGCAGACCGTGGTGGGTGTTGTCCGGTTCGTAGTGGCGGCCGTAGCTGAAGCAGTGCCAGGAGTCGAGCCAGCTCGTCTCCGTCCGCATCCGGGCCGAGGCCCGCACCACCTGGATGGCCGGGGAGAGAACTGCAGTGCGCATCACTTCTATTTGTCGACCGGCGCCGTCCAACTGAAACACCAGCCTTGGAATCCTTTCGCGGCTTTCCGCAGGACGCGATCCGAACTGCGCCGAACCGCGGGGTATGCGACGAACTCTGCTCTTCACCCCTTTGCGTCCCGGGGTCCGGGCCCGCCGGGCGCTGGGCGCCGCCGCCCCGATCCTGTTGCTCGTCGCCGTCGGGCTCGCCCCGACCGCGGTGACCACCATGCCGGTCGTCACCGTGCATCCCGCCGCCGACCCGGCCGATCCGGCCGTCACGCCCGATCCGGGCACGCCTGATGCGGGCACGCCGAGCCCGACCGACCCGCCCACCACGGTGGCCAGCACGCCGCCTCCGACGGTCGCTTCGGTGGCGCTGCCGGCGGCCCCCTCGTCGAATCCCATCGGGAGCTGGGGGACGGGCAAGGCCGGCAGCAAGGCGCAGCGGGTGAACGCCGTCGTCGTGGCGAACGGCGTGGCCTACTTCGGGGGCGCCTTCACCCAACTCGTGGGTCCCGGCGGCAAGACCGCCTCCCGCAGCCACCTGGCGGCGGTCGACGGGAAGACCGGCAACCTCGTGGCCTGGAACCCCCACGCCGACGGCGCGGTGTGGTCCATGGAACTGGCGGCCGACGGCCATAACGTCTACGTCGGCGGCGACTTCAAGCACATCGCCGGGCGGTCGACCGGTCGCCTGGCCAAGATCGACCTGCTCACCGGCCAGCCCGACCCTCAGTTCAAGAGCCCGGTCAGCAGCGGCCGGGTCCGGGCGCTGAAGCTCGACGGCGCCCGCCTCTACGCCGGTGGCGAGTTCACCAAGCTCGGCGGAGCGCCCCGGCCGAAGCTGGGGGCGGTTGACCCGCTCACCGGCGCCGTGCTCCCCTGGACCCCGCCGCCGCTCGGTCCGGGCCGGTACCTGACCCACACCGGCATCCCGACGCCTGACTACAGCCCGGGCCACGTCTTCTCCATCGCCGTCATCGGCGGGAAGGTCTTCGCCTCCGGCAACTTCTTGAACTTCGCCGGTCAGGGCGGTCTCGTGACCCTCGACGCCGCCTCCGGCGCCCTGTCGACCCCGCAGTACAACCCCGGCCGGCCCGTCTTCGACCTCGACACCTCCGGCGGGATCCTCTACGCCGTCGGCGGCGGCCCCGGCGGTCGGGGCTGGGCCTTCAGCCCCGACACGGCCACGCCGCTGTGGACGGCCAAGTTCGACGGGGACGCCGTCGGCGTGGTGGCCTCGGCCGACATCGTCTACATCGCCGGGCACTACGACTACATCGTGGCCAAGAACAGCTCCTGCTATCAGACCTGCCCCGGCGGCCCGCTGCGCCACCACCTGTCGGCCTTCACCACCGCCGGCGGGAAGCTGGTGGCCTGGAACCCCGCCGCCGACACGTCCACCGGCCCGGAGACCGTCGCCATCGGTCCCGACGCCGTCTACGTCGGGGGTGAGTTCACCAGGATCAACGGGGCGTCCCACCCCGGCATCGCCATCTTCCCCGGAACGCCCTGACCCGCCGTCGCCGGCCCAGCTTTCCCCACCCGCCCACTTGGGGCATTCTGGAAGGCGGGGACATACCAGCTGATCGCCGGCCTCGAGCGGGCGGGGGGGAGCTGACGATGGAGACGAACGAGACCAGCCAGGCCGCGCCGTCGGCCTTCGCGCCGGGCCGGATGGCCGCCGTGGCCGTGATCTCGGCGGTGCTGAGCATGGCCGGCTTCGCCTTCCTCGTGTCGCCGGCCACGGCCAAGCCCGAATACCTCCAGGGCTTCAACAAGAAGTACGGCACCCAGGGCACGAAGCTCGACTCCTGCAACACCTGCCACACAACCTCGCAGGACGCCGACCACCTGAACCCTTACGGCCAGGACTTCCGCAAGGCCAACCACGATTACGGCGCCATCGAGGGCCTCGACTCCGATGGCGACAGCTTCAAGAACATCGACGAGATCAACGCCGGCACGTTCCCGGGCGACCCCAACGACAACCCCAATACGAAGGCCAAGCCCAAGCCGGCCCCCACGACCACGACGACGAAGCCCTTCCCCTTCTCGCTGCTGGGGAACCTGGGGTCTCCGACGCGCTAGCCGCCCCCGGCGGCCATACTGACCCCGGGACGGGGGGTGGCCGATGGGGATCGACGGGGGCTACACGCTGGACAACGCCTGGGTCGAAGCTCGGCGTCGGCTCTCGGTGCTGGAAGCGGCCTTCGACCCGATGACCATCGGGAACCTCGAGGAGATCGGCGTCCGCCCCGGCTGGCGCTGTCTCGAGGTCGGTGCGGGCGGGGGGTCGATCGCCCGGTGGCTGTGCGACCGGGTCGGGCCGACGGGCCGGGTGACGGCCGTCGACCTCGACACCCGCTTCGTCGAGCCGGACGCCCCGGCCAATCTCGAGATTCACCAGTGCGACGTGACCGAGACCGGCGTCCCCGGCGGCGACTACGACCTGATCCACACCCGGGCCGTGCTGCTACACGTCCCCAAGGGTCGCGACCGGATCGTGGCGGAGATGGTGGAGAAGCTCGCCCCGGGCGGCTGGATCCTGCATGAGGAGCCAGACGCCGACCTGCTCTTCGCCGGCGAATCCGACGCCTGGCAGGAGGCATGGCGATCGGTGCTACCGGCGCTGGAACAGGTAGGCGTGGACCAGCGCTACGGCCGCCGCCTCCCGGCGCTCCTCGTCCACGCCGGCCTCGAGGACGTCAGCGCCCGCACGATCGGCGAGTGGTTCCGGGGGAGATCGGTCCTGGCCCAGTTCTTCCAGCTGACCCTGGACCAGTGGACGCCGCTCCTCACCGCCGCCACCGATCCCGATCAGGCCAAGGCGGTCATCGAAGCTGTCCGGGCGGAACTCGACGATCCCTCGTCGATCCTGCCGTTCTCCGGCTTCGTCTGCACCCGGGGCCGCCGGGGTGCTCGTGCCTAGCCAGGCGATGAGCGGCACCCCATCGGAGCTCGACCTCACCCGGACATTCTTCGGGCCCAGGGCGGCCGGATGGGACGCCAAGTTCCCCGACGACGGGCCCGCCTACGGCGCGGCCGTGGCCGAGCTCGGGCCTCCCGTCGGCGGGGTCGTCCTCGACGCCGGCTGCGGCACCGCCCGGGCCGCCGCCCCCCTGCGGGAGGCGGTCGGGCCGGGCGGCCTGGTCCTCGGCGCCGACGCCACTCCCGAGATGCTGGCCTCCGCCCTCGGTGCCGGCCGCCAGGCGCTGGCCTCCCTGCTCCTGACCGACACGGCCCGGCTCCCGTTGCCCGACGGCGTGGTCGACGCCGTCTTCGCCGCCGGCCTCATCCCCCACGTGCCCGACCCGGTGGCGGCGCTGGCCGAACTGGCCCGGATCACCCGTCCCGGCGGCCGCCTGGCGCTCTTCCACCCCATCAGCCGGGCCGCCCTGGCCGCCCGTCACGGCACCGTCCCGAGCCCGGCCGACATCATGGACCCGGCCAACATCCAACCGGCCCTCGAAGCCGCCGGCTGGGCCGTCGACCGTATCGAGGACGCCGACCGCTACCTGGCCCTCGCCCGTCGGGAAGGCTGATCGCGGCCAGGAGGGCGGATCAAAGGCCTCCGGCTGGATGACCGCGCTTCCTCAGCACCACCGGTCGTGCCAGGGGGTCCCCCAGACCCCTTTGCGCACCACCGGTCGTGCTCCGGTACACGGATGCGTCCGGCCGCCGTCGGCCAGCGCCACCGGTGACGATCATCGCCCCCACGGGGCGGGAAGGGCGACCGGTGGCGCTTGCGCACGCCGGGGCGAGCGGTACGTGCCGGTCCCAACGGTCGACGGCGCTGGGCAGCCGGCCCCCACCAACCGGCGTTCCGTTCCCGCCCCCCGGCGGCAAACGAACGCCGGTTGGTGAGAAGGGCCAAGCCCAGCCATTCCGGCGTTCCATTTCCGCTCTCCAGCGGCAAACGGACGCCGGTTGCCGACGACCGCCGGAGGGGTCCGTTGCCAAGACGGGTACGGCGCAGCCGGCGGCCCGGCGCTGCCCTCGCCTGTCCGCCAGCGCCACCGGTGGCGACGCGAAGCGGCCCCGGAGGGTTTCCGGGGCCGGCTTCGGTGGTCTCGTGGAGGTGGCGGGAGTCGAACCCGCGTCTTCCGAGCTCTCAACAGGGCTTCTCCGAGCGCAGCCGGCGAGAAGATCTCAGGCGGTCATCGATCACCGGCCCTCGGTGACCACCCCAGCCCGGTGAAATTTCCCATCGGGGACCCGGGCAGGCCCCTCAGGTAAGTCGCTCAATATGACGCCCGTTAACCGGTCGAGCGACTGGACCGGACCGGACGCGCTGTTTGGTCCTAGCTAACTAGGCAGCGAGAGCCATCTGAGGCTCGGCGTTTCTTGTTTTTCCCGGATTTTTAACGAGGACCCCAGGAGTCCCTCGGCTCGCTTCACCTGCCTCGAATCCCAGAATCGAAACCAAGCACCCCCTCTGTTCCACGGTGGAACACCCCAGTTTACCGCTTAGTCGTCGCCCCGGTTCCGGGTCCGGAGGGCCCGTTCCGTCTCCCGCTTGGCGTCGCGCTCGGCCATGGCCTGGCGCTTGTCCCACTGGCGCTTGCCACGGGCCACGGCGATCTCGATCTTCACCAGCCCGGTCTGGAAGTAGGCCTTGAGTGGCACGAGGGTCAGGCCCGCCTCGGTCAGCTTGCCGACGAGGCGGTCGATCTCGTTGCGGTGGAGGAGGAGCTTGCGCCGCCGGGTCGGATCGTGGCCGATGCGGGAGAAGGGGTAGGGCGAGATGTGCATGCCGTAGAGCCACACCTCGCCGTTCTCGATGCGGGCGTAGGCGTCGGACAGGTTGGCCCGGCCGTCCCGGATCGACTTGACCTCGGAGCCGACGAGGACGATGCCGCACTCGTAGCTGTCGAGGATGAAGTACTCGTGGCGGGCCCGGCGGTTGGCGATGGCCACCCGGTCGCGGGCCGTCTTCCCTTCGGTCTGAGCTCCTCCGCTGGCGGACTTCGGCATGGCGGCCACGCTACCTGGCACGGCCCGGGGGGTTGGGGGGGTGTCCCCCCGGAGGAATAACCTGCCCGCCTGTGACAGGTACCTCCATCCTCGGCCACCCCGTCCAGCGTCTCGAGGACCGGCCCATCCTGGCCGGCGACGCCCGCTACGTCGCCGACCTCGACCTGCCCGGCGTTCTGAGCGCTGTCTTCGTGCGCTCGACCATGGCCCACGCCCGCCTCGACGGCGTCGACACCGGCGAGGCGGCCAAGATGCCCGGCGTCGTGGCCGTTTACGCCGCCGCCGACCTCGACCTTCCCGACATCCCGCCCTTCGCCATGGCGCCGCCGGCCATGGGCCGCCCGCCGCTGGCCCGGGAGATCGTGCGCCACGTTGGCGAGGCGATCGCCGTCGTCGTCGCCGAGACCGCCACCCAGGCGGCCGACGCCGCCGGCGAGGTCGTCGTCGACTATGACCCCCTCCCGGCCGTGGCCGACGCCGAAGCGGCGCTGGCCGACGGGGCGCCCGTCCTGTACCCGGACCACGGCTCCAACCAGGTGGTGGAGTTCGACTTCGGCCGCACGGCCGACGTCTTCGAGGGCGCCGACCGGGTCGTCACCGCCCGGATCCGCAACCAGCGCCTGGCGCCCGTCCCCCTCGAGGTCAACGGCGTCGCCGCCGTCCCCGACCCCGACGGCAGCGACCGGCTCACGCTCTGGGTGTCCAATCAGCATCCCTTCGGCGTCCGGGACCCCCTGGCCGGGCTCCTCGGCCTGCCGGCCGAGAACATCCGGGTGGTCTGCCCGGCGGTGGGCGGCGGGTTCGGGGCCAAGATCGGCCTCTACGCCGAGTACGCCGTGGTGGCCGCCGCCGCCCGGCGCCTCGGCCGGTCGGTGCGCTGGGTGGAGACCCGCTCGGAGTCGATGACCGGCCTCGTCCACGGCCGGGCCCAGATCCAGGACATCGAGATCGGCGCCAAGGCCGACGGCACCATCGTCGGCCTCCGGGGGCACCTCATCGCCGACGTCGGCGCCTACCCGGGCATCGGCGCCTTCCTGCCCAGCCTCACCCGCATGATGTCGGCCGGCGTCTACGCCATCCCCAAGATCGACGTGCGGGCCAGCGTGGCCGTGACCAACACCACCGCCGTCGGGGCCTACCGGGGGGCCGGGCGCCCCGAGGCGGCGGCCATGATCGAACGGGCCGTCGACCTGGTGGCCGCCGAGCTCGGCCTCGACCCGGTCGAGGTCCGTCGGAAGAACCTGATCCCCCGCTTCGAGCAGCCCCACACCACCGTGGTGGGGGCCACCTACGACGTCGGGGACTACGGCACCGCCCTCGACGAGGTCCTGCGCCGGGCCGGCTACGACGGCCTCCGGGCCGAGCAGCAGGCCCGGCGGGAGCGGGGCGACCGCCTCGCCCTCGGCATCGGCGTCAGCGTCTATGTCGAGGTGACGGGGGCCGGGCCGGTGCCGGAGTTCGGCTCGGTCGAGGTCCACGACGACGGGACCGTCACCGCCCAGACCGGCACGTCGCCCCACGGCCAGGGCCACGAGACGGCCTTCGCCCAGATCATCTCCTCCATTCTCGGCGTGCCCATGGAGAAGGTGCGGCTCCTCCACTCCGACACCGCCGCCGTACCCGAGGGCCAGGGCACCTACGGCTCCCGGTCGCTCCAGCTGGGCGGCAGCTCGATCTTCGTGGCGTCCGAGACCGTGCTGAACATGGCCAAGGAGCGGGCCGCCGGCCTGCTGGAGGCCGCGCCCTCCGACGTCGTCCTCTTCGACGACGGGCGCTTCGGCGTGGCCGGCACCCCGGCCCGGTCGTTGGGCTGGTCCGACCTCGCCGCCGCCGGCGACGAGCCGCTCCGGGCCGAGGCCAAGCACCCCCAGTCGGCCCAGACCTACCCCTTCGGCGCCCACGTGGCCGTGGTCGAGGTCGACACCGAGACCGGCGGCGTGCAGCTCCAGCGGATCGTGGCCGTCGACGACTGCGGCCGCGTCCTCAACCCGCTGCTGGCCGAGGGCCAGGTCCACGGGGGGTTGGCCCAGGGCATCGCCCAGGCCCTCTTCGAGGAGATGGCCTACGACGCCGAGGGCACGCCGCTCACCGCCACCCTGGCCGACTACCTCGTCCCCAGCGCCGCCGAGCTGCCCAGCTTCGAAACGGCCCACACCGAGACGCCCACGCCGCTCAACCCGTTGGGGGCCAAGGGGATCGGCGAGTCGGGCACGATCGGGTCGACGCCGGCGGTGCAGAATGCCATCGTCGATGCGGTGGCGCATCTCGGCGTCCGCCACGTGGACATGCCCTGTTCGCCGCAGCGGGTCTGGCAGGCGATCCAGGCGGCCCGCAAGGGGGCGGCGAGCTGACGATCCTCGAAGGCTTCGCCGAGCCGACGCTGCGCCTGCCCCGGAGCGAGTACCTCAAGCTGATCGGGCACTGCTACGACGGCCTGCCCGACGAGGCCTGCGGCCTGCTGGCCGGCCACCTCCGCCCCGGGTCGCTCGTGCCCGACGGGCGGGTCGAGATCGTCTTCCCGACGGGCAACGCCGACGCCTCGGCCCGCACCTACTCGGTCGACTCCCGCGACCTGATCCGCAGCCTCCGGGCCGCCGAGGCGGCCGGGCTCGAGCTGGTCGGCGTCTTCCACTCCCACACCCACACCGAGGCCTGGCCGTCGCCCACCGACGTCCGCTCCGCCCTGGAGCCGGGTTGGCTGTATGTGATCGTCAGCCTGAAGGACGGCGACCCCGTCCTCCGGTCCTTTCGGATCACCGACGGGAACATTCAAGAGACGCCGGTCGTTCTCGAAAGCTGACCGGATCGTCGGGAATTTGTACACTGGGTTGGAGCGTCTTCGAGACTGTCGGTCGAAAGGTTCCGATGGGACGCGACCGGCTGGTCTCGACGACGCTCCACAAGGAGGTCCACACGCCCATGACTGTCGAAGTCCGCATGCCCACCATCCTGCGCCCGCACGTCGGCGGGGCCCCTTCGGTCAGCGCCGAGGGAAAGACCATTGGTGAGCTGTTCGACGGTCTGGTGGCCCAGTACCCGGGCCTGCGGGGGCAGCTCGTCACCGAGTCCGGCGATCTGCACAAGTTCGTGAACGTGTACCGCAACGACGACGACATCCGGTACACCGGCCGGCTCGACACACCCGTCGAAGCGAACGACGTCGTGTCCATCATTCCCGCCGTCGCCGGCGGCTGACCCCGGCCGCCCGGCGGCCCGTCCGGAGGAACCCGACATGCGCGTCGACTCCGTCCTCGACCTGATCGGCAACACGCCGCTGGTCGCGGCCCATCAGCTGTCGCCCAATCCCGCCGTGAAGCTCTTCCTCAAGCTGGAAGGGACGAACCCCGGCGGCTCGGTCAAGGACCGCATCGCCAAGTCGATGATCGAGGACGCCGAGGCGGACGGGCGCCTCCTGCCGGGCGACACCATCCTCGAGCCGAGCTCGGGGAACACCGGGATCGGCCTGGCGCTGGTCTGCCGGGTCAAGGGCTACAAGCTGCGGGTGGTCCTGCCTGAGAACGTGTCGGTCGAACGCCGCCAGCTGCTGGAGATCTTCGGCGCCGAGGTCATCCCCTCGCCCAAGGAGGAGGGGAGCAACGGCGCCATCCGGGTGGCCCAGGAGCTGGCCAAGGAGGGCGACGTCGTCCTCCTCTACCAGTACGGCAACGCCGCCAACCCCCGGGCCCACTTCACCGGGACGGGCCCCGAGATCTGGGCCGACTGCCCCGAGGTCGACGCCTTCGTGGCCGGCCTCGGCACCAGCGGCACGCTGATGGGTGTGGGGCGGTACCTGAAGGAGCGCAAGCCGTCGGTCAAGGTGGTGGCCGTCGAGCCACCGGCGGGGGAGGACGTGCAGGGCCTCCGCTCGCTCGACGAGGGCTACATCCCGCCGATCTTCGACCCCGACGTCCTCGACCGGCGCTTCATCGTCCGGCTCCAGGAGTCGATCGAGTGGACCCGGCGCCTGGCCGACCTGGGCATCTTCTCCGGGCTGTCGTCGGGAGCGGTGGTGGCCGGGGCGGCCAAGGTCGCCGCCACCATGGACGAAGGCACGATCGTGGGGCTGCTGCCCGACGGCGGCTGGAAGTATCTCTCCACCGGCGCCTGGACCGACGACATCGACGAGGTCGTCGAGCGGGCCAAGCGGATCATCTACTTCTAGTCTCGGTGTTCTTGGTCTCCGCCGACGTCGCTGAAGCCGTCGCCGTCCTGCGGCGGGGCGGGCTCGTGGCCTTCCCCACCGAGACCGTCTACGGCCTCGGGGCCGACGCCGCCAACCCCGCCGCCGTGGCCCGCATCTTCGCCGTGAAGGGCCGGCCCCGGAACCACCCGGTCATCGTCCATCTGGGCGAGGCGACGGCCGTCAAGGCCTGGGCGGCCGAGGTGCCGGCCGACGCCTGGACGCTGGCCGAGGCCTTCTGGCCCGGCCCCCTCACGCTGATCCTGCCCCGGGCGGCCCACGTGCCCGACGCTGTCACCGGGGGGGTGGGCACCGTCGGCCTGCGGGTGCCCGACCAGCCGCTGGCCCTCGAGCTGCTCGACGCCTTCGGCGGGGGGATCGCCGCTCCGTCGGCCAACCGCTTCGGCCGGGTGAGCCCGACGACGGCCGCCCACGTGCGGGCCGACCTCGGCCCCGACGTCGACGTCGTCCTCGACGGCGGGCCCTGCGCCGTGGGCGTGGAGTCCACGATCGTCGACCTCAGCCGGGGCGTCCCCCGGGTGCTGCGCCTCGGCGGAATCGGCGTCGAGGCCCTGTCCGAAGTCCTCGGTCACCCCGTCGAGGCGCGAGTAGCCCTCGGGGCGGCTGGGAATGATGCCCAGGTGGAATCCGGCCCCGGCGAACCTGCCGCGCCTCCGGCTCCCGGGACGCTGCCGTCCCACTACGCCCCCGAGGCCACCGTGGAGGTGGTGGCGGCCGACGCCGTGGCCGACCGGGCCCGGACGCTCCTGGCCGAGCACCGCCGGGTCGGCGTCCTCGCCCCCCGGCGCATCGAGGGCCTGCCGGCGGGGACGGAGGCGCTGCCGCCGGCCGGCGTCGCCGCCGCCTACGCCCAGTGCCTCTACCAGCGCCTCCGGGAGGCCGACCGGCGGGGCCTCGACGTCCTGCTGGCCGTGCCGCCGCCCGAGACCGGCATCGGCGCCGCCGTCGCCGACCGCCTCCGCCGGGCCGCTTCCACCGCCTGATCGGGCCCTACGGTTAGCGTGGCCGCGGTGGACGGACGGCCGATCGGGGTCTTCGACAGCGGGCTCGGGGGGCTCACTGTCGTCCGGGCGCTGATCGACCTGCTGCCCGACGAGCACCTGGTGTATTTCGGCGACACCGGTCGCTTCCCGTACGGGCCCAAGCCCCGGGAGGAGGTGCTGAAGTACGCCTTCCAGATCACCGAGCTGCTCATGGGCCACGACGTCAAGCTCGTGGTGGTGGGGTGCAACTCGGCGGCCGCCGCCGCCCTCACCGAGCTGCGGGCCCGCTACGAGGTGCCGCTCACCGGGGTGATCGAACCGGGCCTGCGGGCGGCGGCCAAGGTCACCCGGACCGGGCGGATCGGCGTCATCGGCACGGTGGGCACGATCGCCTCCGGGGCGTACCAACGGGCGGCGGCGGTGTTGTTCCCCGACGTCGAGCTGGCCTGCGCCGCCTGCCCCGGTTTCGTGGAATTCGTCGAGGCCGGCGACGTCGACTCCGACCAGGTCTTCGTCCTGGCCGAGCGGCTCCTGGCCCCGGTCAGGGCGGCCGGCGTCGACACCCTGGTGCTGGGCTGCACGCACTACCCGCTGCTGGCCCGGACCATCGGCGACGTGATGGGGCGTGACGTCGTGCTGGTGTCGTCGGGGGAGGAGACCGCCTTCGAGGTGGCCGCCGTCCTCGACGCCGTCGGCGCCCGCCGTCGCCGGTCGGGTGAGCCGGCCCGGCGCCTCTTCCTGACCAGCGGGGATCCCGGGACGTTCCGGACGCTGGGCTCTCGCTTCATGGGCCCGGAGGTCCAGACCGTGAAGTGCTGGCAATGGAACTGACCGTCCTCGGCTGCTCGGGCTCCTACGGCGCCCCGGCGGGCGGCGCCTGCAGCGGCTACCTGGTCCGCACCGCCGGCGCCACGCTGTGGCTCGACTGCGGCAACGGCACCCTGGCCAACCTGCAGCGCCAGGCGCCGGTCGAGGACCTGACGGCCCTCGTCATCACCCACTGGCACCCCGACCACTGCGTCGACGTCTACGGCCTCCACGTGCTGTTCAAGTACGGCCTCGGGCGGACGGGACTGCCGCTGTTCGCCCCCGCGGGCACCGAGGCCCGCCTCGGCACCCTGGTCGACGGCGACTGGGGCGGCGTCTTCGCCTGGACGGCGGTGGGCGACGGCGACGCCGTGACCGCCGGGGATTGCGCCCTGCGCTTCTCCCGCACCGCCCACCCGCCCCCGACCAACGCCGTGGAGATCTCGGGGGACGGGAAACGGCTGGTCTACACGGCCGACACCGGCCCCGACTGGTCGGTGGAGGCATTCGCCCCCGGCGCCGACCTCGTGCTGTCGGAGGCCAGCTTCCAGGGCGACGGCGGGCCGGCCGGCGCCGGCGCCATCCACCTGTCGGCCCGCCAGGCCGGTGACGCCGCCCGGGCCGCCGGTGCCCGGCGGCTCATGCTGACCCACCTGTGGCCGGGACTCGACCCGAACGCCTCGGTCGTGGAAGGCTCGGAGGCCTTCGGCCGGGAGGTGCTCCTGGCCGCGCCCCACCAGCGCACGAGGATCTGATCGACCATGACGACCCGGCCCGACGGTCGCGGCCCCGAAGACCTGCGCCCGCTCCGCTTCACCCGCGATTACACCGAATTCGCCGCCGGCTCCGTCCTGGTCGAGATGGGGCGGACGAAGGTGCTGTGCACCGCCTCGGTCGAGGACCGCATCCCGCCCTGGTTGCGGGGTAAGGGCCGCGGCTGGGTCACGGCCGAGTACTCGATGCTCCCCGGCTCCACCGCCGAGCGCTCCGACCGGGAGGCGGTCAAGGGCAAGCTGTCGGGCCGCACCCAGGAGATCCAGCGCCTGATCGGCCGGTCACTGCGGGCCATCTGCGACCTGCCCGTCCTCGGCGAGACGCAGATCACCGTGGACTGCGACGTCCTCCAGGCCGACGGCGGCACCCGGACGGCCTCGATCTCCGGCGCCTACGTCGCCCTCCACGACGCCTGCTCCCGGCTGGTGATGGCCAAGCGCATCCCCGCCCACCCGCTGACCGAGGGGGTGGCGGCCGTCTCGGTCGGCATCGTCGACGCCGTGGCGCTGCTCGACCTGCCCTACGTGGAGGACGTCAAGGCCGAGGTCGACATGAACGTGGTCATGACGAGCTCCGGCCGGTTCGTGGAGGTCCAGGGCACGGCCGAGGGCAAGGCCTTCTCGAAGGACGAGCTCGACGACCTGCTGTCGCTGGCCGAGCACGGCATCGCCGAGATCCTCGAAGCCCAGGTCAAGGTGCTGGCGACGCCGCCGGCGCCCCGGTCCAAGTAGGGAGGGGGCCGATGCGGCTCGTCCTGGCCTCCGCCAACCCCGACAAGTCGGCCGAGATCGCCGCCATCCTGGCCGCGGCGGTGCCCGGCCTCGACCTCGCCCCCCGCCCGGCCGGCGTGGCCGACGTCGACGAGACCGGCGTCACGCTGCTGGCGAATGCCCGCCTCAAGGCGGCGGCCATCGCCGAGGCCACCGGCGAGCCGGCCGTGGCCGACGACACCGGCCTCCTCGTCGACGCCCTCGACGGCGCCCCCGGCGTCTGGTCGGCCCGCTTCGCCGGGGAGGGCGCCTCCTACGCCGACAACGTGGCCAAGCTCTTGAAGGAGCTCGACGGCGTGGCGCCGGAGCAGCGCACCGCCCGGTTCGAGACCGTGGCCCTCGTGCGCTGGCCGGACGGCCGGGAGCTGGCGGCCACCGGCTCCGTCGACGGCGTCATCGCCACCGAGGCCCGGGGCGATCGGGGCTTCGGCTACGACCCGGTCTTCGTCCCCTCCGAGGGGGACGGGCGGACCTTCGCCGAGCTCCTGCCGTTGGAGAAGCACGCCGTGTCCCACCGGGGCCGCGCCTTTCGGGCACTCGCCGCGCTCCTCGCGAATGAGCCTTAAAAGACCCTCAAGTCGGCGGCAGTTCCGTCCGTATGAATGCCTGGGGGCCGGGAAGCTCCGGCCCGGAGAGGCACAGGGGCGGACCATGCGTGAGAGCTTCCACCAGATCCTGAACGACGAGACGCTGCGCACCGAGCTGGGCCCGGCCGTGCTGGCCGACCTCGCCGTCGAGAACCTTGAGCTGTCGAGCCCGGCCACTTCGATGGCGGTCCGGCGCTCCGTGATCGAGCGGCGCGCCTAGCCACATCGTGGAATTGTGGAAGGCTGGCCGGATGGCTCAGCCCTTCCACAGCGCTCTGGCCGTACCCGTCGCCAGCGGAATCTTGCATGTGGGCGTGGCCGGCCCGCCGCCCGGAACCGCCGGCGTCCCCGTCGTCCTGGCCGTGCACGGCATCACCGGGTCGCACCGGTCGTGGTCGCCGGTGGCCCGCCACCTCGGCGAGGCGGTGACGGTCCTGGCCCCCGACCTGCGGGGCCGGGGGGAGAGCGCCGCCGTCGGCGGTCCCTACGGAATGGCCACCCACGTCGACGACCTCGTCGCCGTCCTCGACCACGCCGGCGTCGACCGGGCCGTCCTGGCCGGCCACTCGATGGGCGGCTACATCGTGGCCCGCTTCGCCGCCGCCGCCCCGGGCCGGCTCTCGGCCGCCGTGCTGGTCGACGGGGGCCTGCCGCTGCCCGTCCCCGAAGGCATCGATCCCGACACGCTGCTCGAGGCCGTGCTGGGGCCGAGCCTCGGCCGGCTCCGCATGACGTTCCCGTCGGTGGAGGCCTACCGCGACTTCTGGCGGGGCCACCCGGCCTTCGCCCCCGCCGACTTCAGCGCCGACATCACCGACTACGTCGACTACGACCTCGCCCCGCCCGCGACGAGCGACGGCCAGACGGCCTACCGGTCACGGGTCTCCGAGGTCGCCGTGCGGGCCGACGGCCGGGACCTCCTCGACGGCGACGCCGGCCGCAAGGCCGTCGAGGCGCTGGTCGAACCCACCAGTCTGCTGTGGGCCGCCCGGGGGCTCCAGAACGAGGACCGGCCGCTGCTGCCGCCCGAGGCGATCGCCGAGGCCCGCTCCGTCGTGCCCGACCTGACCGTGATCGAGGTGCCCGACACCAACCACTACCTGATCCTGCTGGGCGACCGGGAGGCCGGTGTGGTGGCCGGCGAGATCAGGCGACGCGCGACCAGCTGAAGCGGGGTTCCCCGCCGGGGCGGAGCTCCTCCCGCCGGGCGGCGGGGCCCAGGGTCAGGGCCACGGCGCCGGGGGCGTAAAAGGCCCGGTCCATCTCGGCCAGGCTGACCGTGGCCGGGTCGAGGCCGGCGGCGACGATGGCCTTCTGGCAGGCCTCGCCCAGCCCGTCCCCCAGCAGGTCGGCCACGATCCAGCGCAGCGTCTCGGGGTCCTCCAGCAGCCAGGAGTGGGCGGCCTTGTGCACCAGCACCAGCTCGCCTCCGGCCCGCTCGGCGGCGTCGCGGGCGGCGGCCACCGGGACGACCTGGTCCCGCTCGCCGTGGAGGACGAAGACCGGCACCTCCGCCTGCTTCAGCCGGGCCAGCGTGGCCGTGCTGCGGGCCGAGGTCAGGACCGACAGGGCGGGGGCCCACAGCCGCCAGGGAGCCAGGGTGTTGGCCGTGGCCTGGGGAATGGCCAGGCCCTGGAGCTTGAGCCCCTGGCCGCCGGTCAGGAACAGGGTCTGCAGCGTGTCGGCGGTCAGGCTGGCGCCGATGACGCCCAGAAGGGCGGGGTTCCAGTAGGCGAAGGCGGCCAGGTCGTCCCAGGCCCGGCCGACGGCGGCGTCGACCAGGACGAGGCCGATGGTCCGCTCGGGCTCGGCCGCCGCCAGCTCGGCCAGGAGGCGCCCGCCCAGCGAGTGGCCGCAGAAGACCGCCTGGCCCACGCCGAGCTCGTCGAGCACCTCGCTCAGGAACCGGCGGTAGGCGTCGAGACCCCAGCCGCCCAGCCCCAGCCCGTCGGAGGCGCCGTGGCCGGCCAGATCGACGGCCAGCACCCGGAAGCCCATCGAGGCCAGCCGGGACAGCGACTGCACGTAGAGCCCGCCGGCGAAGGAGAACCCGTGGGCCACCACCAGGGGGATGCCCCGGCCGCCGGCCGTGACCCCGACCCGGTGCCCGTCGGACAAACGGAGCGAGTGGGAGCGAAGCCGCTGGAGGGGAACGGTAAACGGCGCGCCGGTCACCGCTCCGGGCCACAAACGGGGTGCTGCTTCGTCGTAGACGGGCATAGGATCGGCGCTCTGGGTGGCCGGGGTGTGTCCCCGACGTGATGGTAGGCCTACCCAGCGTAAGCGTTCCGGTACCAGGACCTGGGGAAGGTGGCCATGGCCGGTGGACCGACGCCGCCGACGGCGCGGGGCGGGCCCGATGCGCAGGCGGCCCGGGCGCTCTACGCCCGCCACGCCGGCAGTTACGACGCCCAGACCGACTGGGCCGACGCCGATCGGGCCCGGGTGGTCGGGCTCCTCGATCTGCGGCCGGGCGACACCGTCCTCGACGTGGGCTGCGGGACGGGGCTGTGCTTCGCCGCCATCGAGGACCGCATCGGCTCCTCGGGGAGGCTCGTGGGCATCGAACCCTCCGCCGAGATGCTGGCCCGGGCGGGGGAGCGGGCGGACCGGGCCGGCTGGCACAACGTCGACCTCCGTCTGGGCCTGGCCGAGGAGCGCCTGACGGGCGACGACGGCCTCGACGCGGCCCTGTTCTGCTTCACCCACGACGTCCTGCGGTCGCCGGCGGCGCTGGAGGCGATCGTCGCCCGGCTCCGCCCGGGCGGGCGGGTGGCCGCCGTCGGCCCCATGTGGGCGCCCTGGTGGGCCCCGGCCATGAACCTGCTCGTCTGGTACGTCACCAGCGACTACGTGACGACGTTCGAGGGGTTCGCGGAGCCGTGGAGCCACCTGGCGGCGCTGGTCGCCGGCCTCGAGGTGGAGCGACACGACCTGGCCGGCGAGTACTTCTGCTGGGGTGCCGTCTGACCGGCGCCTACCGCTTCCAGCGGGGGTCGAAGTTGGGGCCCGGGCCGGGGGAGAGGCGGCCCAGGCCGGAGCCGTCGGCCGCCACCGAGTAGATCTGGCGGTTGCCCTCCCGGTCGGAGACGAAGGCCACCCGGGTTCCGTCGGAAGACCACGCCGGCGTGGCCTCCTCGCTGCGGTTGGGGGCCACCGCGTGGTCGTTGCGGCCGTCGGCGTCGACCACGTGGACGTCGCGGTCGGCGTTGCGCTGGCTGATGTAGGCCAGGTGGCGCCCGTCCGGTGACCAGGCGGGGGAGAGGTCCTCGCCGGGGTCGGTGGTCACCGCCCGGGCGCCGGAGCCGTCGGCCGCGGCCACGAAGACGTCGGAGTTGCCGGTCCGGGTGCTGACGAAGGCCAGGCGGGTGCCGTCGGCCGACCAGACCGGCCCGAGGTTCTGGCCCGGCGAACCGATGAGAGCTCGGGCTCCGGAGCCGTCGGGGGCGACCGTCCAGATGGCGGAGCTCCCGGAACCGAGGCTGCGGGTGTAGGCGATGCGGCTGCCGTCGGGCGACCAGGCGGGACCCAACTCGTCGTCGCCCGAGTCGGTCAGGCGGTGCTCGCCTCCCCCGCCGGCGTCGACCACGTAGATGTCGGCGTTGCCGCCCCGCCGGCCGGTGAAGGCGATGCGGCGCCCGTCGGGCGACCAGACGGGATCGAAGTCCTCCCCGGCGTCGCTGGTCAGGCGCTTCTCGCCCTTCCCGTCGGCCCCCACGACGTAGACGTCGGTGTTGTCGAGCCGGCGGGCGGAGAAGGCGATCTTCGTTCCGTCGGGCGACCAGGTGGGCGTCGTGTACTCCCCCTGGACGCTGGTCAGCGCCCTCTCGCCGGTGCCGTCACCCCCCACGACGTAGATCCCGGGCGTGCCGAACCGGCGGCTGGCGAAGGCCACCGAGCCCGGCCCGCCTCCCGCCGGTGCCCCCGGATTCGTGGTGCTGGGCGACGGGCCGGTCCCGCCCGACCCGCCCGCCTTGGTGGTGGTCGTCGCTCCCGGCCCCGAGGCCGCCGGGCCGCCGGCGCCGGTCGTGACGGAGCCCCCATCTCCCGGCGAGGACCCGTTGCCGGTGGCCGTCGTCGACGACGCCGCCCCCTTGTTGCCGGCGCCCCCGCCGCCCGCCGCCAGGGCCACGGCCACCGCCCCCGCCACCAGCACGGCAGCCACCCCGGCCAGCACCACCGGCCGGCGGCGCCACCAGGCCGGCGACGGGCCGGCCGGTTCGCGTGGTTCGGGTCGTGTTGACAACTACGCGCCCTTCTCTAATAATATGATCAACAAGGTCAGAGTTTGGGGCTCCGACCAGCACGCCACAACCGTGCCATCGCAACGCACCATAGGAGGAGCATTGTTCAGACTTCGACGCGGTCCCGCTCGGACCGCGGTCGTCATCGCTGGGGCTCTGACGGTCCTGGCGGCCTATCAGGGGGTTTCGAGCGGGAGCCCGGGCCCCGACCCCGTGGCCCGGGCCCTGAGGATCTCCCAGGCCCAGGTCGACGCCATCAACGACACCACCGACGTGCCCCGGGTCACGCAGAACCTCGCCGCCGGCACGCTGGAGGAGAAGGACCTGGCCATCGCCCGGTTCAAGGCGGCGGGGGCCAACGCCGCACCGGGCAGCAAGCCGGAGTACGCCGTCGTGTGGGCCGGCAAGAACAACGTCGGCGACATGAGCGGCAACGACTGGATGCGGTTCGTGAACCAGGGGTCGATCAGCCCCACCGGCCTGCTCAACGTCGGCTCCAAGCAGTTCCTGCCCGGCCTCGACGCCATGGTCGTGGTCGACGTCCGCAGGAGCAACGTCGACGGCAGGGCCAACCGGGACTACGGCAAGGTCGTCAACTTCGTCCCGGTGCCGCCGCCGTTCGGCGTGGAGAGCGAGCCGCACCACATGCAGTACGAGTGGGAGCCGGGCCAGCCGATCGTGGCCGGCCACCTGTTCACCGACCTCACGACGATCTGGGACGTCAGCGATATCCCCAACGTCACGCTGAAGAACGTCATCCGTCCGGAGGAGAACCCCCTCGGCACCCTCCCCGACGCCTACGACTTCGCCGGCAACCTGGCCATCGGCACCTACATGGGCGGCCCCGACGTGAACTACGGCGGTTCGCCCGGTTCGGTGGTCGTCTTCAAGCCGGACTCGGCCAAGGGCCTGGTCCAGGCGTCGGAGACGCCGGCCGGCGCCGTGGGCGCCGTGGTCAGCGGCAACCCCGGCGGCATCCCCGAGCCCTGCACGGCGCTGGAGGCCCGCCCGGTCGGGACCTGCGCCAACCCCCATGGCATCCAGGCCCGGCCCGATCTCGGCTACATGGTGACCAACGACTTCGCCGATGCCCGGGAGCTCGTCGAGGACCCGGTGAAGACGGTGGAGCAGCACGCCTTCCGCCCGACGTCGCGGATCTGGGACATCAAGGACCCCGAGCACCCCAAGCTCGTCTCGGTCGGCCACATGCCGAAGAGCGTGAAGAACACCCCGAACCCGGCCCACGACAACATCGGGATCATGGAAGGGGCCAAGACCTACGGCGCGTCCAAGGGGTTCTTCTCCGGCTCGATGTGCGGCGGGGGCATCTTCTTCCTGCCCGACGTGACCAGGGCGCAGCCCGACTCGTCGTCGCAGTGGAAGCAGGTGTGGGACGACGGCATGGCCGAGGTCCAGGTGCCGGGCCACACCAACGTGGGCGCCGGCAACCAGAGCGACGAGCCCGGCGCCTGCGCCGGTGGGGCCTGGCACCAGGTGAGCAAGGACAACCGGTTCCTCTTCCGGGCCGTCGGTGGCCGCAACCCCGGCTCGACGAACACCTACGACAACGGCACCCCGAAGATGATCTACGTGATCAACATCGAGAAGCTGGTCAAGCACGCCACCGAGACCGGGACCGTCGACTGCAACATCGGAAGCGGCCGGGAGATCGGCCAGGGGCACGGTGACGCCGCCGACTGCCCGACGCTGGCCGGGGTGATCACGGTCGACGACACCACCAGCGGCGGCCCGCACTGGGGGGCCCTGGACAACTTCAACTTCACCCCGTCGGGCGCGCCGACCCGGATGATGTTCTGCGACTACTTCGTCGCCCGGACGGGCTATGACGGCAACCACCGTTGCTACATGCTCAACGTCGATCCGGGGTCCGGGGCGCTCAGCTACGACACCGCCTTCCGCGACGAGTGGAACGGGTCGCTGGGCATCGATTTCAACCGCAAGGACTGGCCCGGGCATCCCGATGCCGGGTTCTACAAGCCGCACTCGATGGTCTTCGTGACCCCGGCTTTCCAGCACAGTGGGATCCGAAGCTTGGAATTCACGTGACTTGAAGTCGCGGC
>JADMIO011694180.1_pt1 | contig 24895 bp, 19 predicted proteins | sample 8958161 | NCBI WGS metagenome assembly JADMIO01 (sample SAMN16585339, study PRJNA669376) | soil metagenome | isolation source: Crop rotation soil | place: USA: Cullars Rotation, Alabama | collected 2011
AAGCCAATGAAAAAGTCCTCCATCGGACCGGCGGCATTTACATGGGCCCGCCCGGCGGCGAAGTCGTCGCCGGCACTACCGCCGCCGCCCGCCTTCACAACCTATCCCACGAAATCCTCTCCCACGCCGAACTCGCCAAGCGCTTCCCCCAGTTCACCCTCCCCGAGCATTTCACAGGGGTATGGGAACCCCAAGCCGGCTTCCTCCTCTGTGAAAAATCCATAGGCCTCCTCACCCGCCTCGCGTTAGAATCCGGCGCAACGCTTCACGCCCATGAAACCGTCCAACACATCGACTTCCAAAAATCCGGCGTCACCATCGACACCGACCGCGCCACTTACCAAGCCGAAAAGGTAATCTTCGCAGGCGGCGCATGGAGCGGAAAACTCCTGGCTGAATTGCACATTCCTCTCGTCGTCACGCGCCAGGCCCTCGGCTGGCTCTGGCCGCGCAAGCCGGCTGATTTTGCCATGGGCACCTTCCCCGTCTGGGGCATCGAGCAGCCCGATGGCAGCCTGGCCTACGGCTTCCCCATGCAAAGCGACCTCCCAGGCCTGAAACTCGCCCGTCACGGCCGCGGCCAACTAACCGACCCCGACACCGTCTCCCGCACCCCCACCGAGCAAGACCACGCCGAGGTTCTCAACATCGCCCAGCAATACCTCCCCGCCGGCGCAGGCTCCACGCTGGCAACACGCATCTGTCTTTACACCAACTCGCCCGACGGCCACTTCATCATCGACCACCACCCCGCAAGCGATCGCGCCATCATCGCCTGCGGCTTTTCAGGCCACGGTTTCAAATTCGCCACAGTCATAGGCGAAATCCTCGCCGACCTCGCCACCACCGGCAAAACCCCCCTGCCCGCTGGATTTCTCGGCCTGGGACGATTGAGCGGCCCGTGCGGCGATCACCGTTAATTCGGGTCTAACGCATATTCCTGGCGAAACTCCCTGTAACGTCATCCTGATGGAGCCTTGGCGACTGAAGGATCTGACTGGTAATACGCCCCTTCTATTTCACAGCCAGATCCTTCAGTCGCTGTCGCTCCATCAGGATGACATCTTTGCCCAATAGCAAAGAATCTGCGTTTGACCCGTTAATTCCATTTCGACGGATTGTGCTTGCCAACAGCGGTGAGAGGGATGATACTTCGCATCGGCAAAAAACCTTTTCGAGGAAAGAAACACGATGAAACCTTCCGATCTTTCGCGACGTGATTTTGGCAAACTGACGGCGGCGGCACTGGGCGGGGCGCTGGTCGGATCGCTGGCGCTGACCGCATCGGCGGCGGATGAACCAAGCCTGCTCCTGGGCGAACATCACGTCTGTTGCGGCCTCAATACCTGCAAGGGCAAAAACGGCGGCAAGGACAATGACTGCGCCGGCACCGGGCACTGCGCAACCATTAAGGAACATGGCTGCAAGGGCGACAACGCATGCAAAGGCCAGGGCGGGTGCGGCGAACATCCCGGCGAAAATAACTGCAAAGGCATGGGAAGCTGCAGCGTGCCGCTGGAAGCCAAGAGCTGGAAAAAAGCACGCGCGAACTATGAGGCGGCCATGAAAAAGGCCGGGAAAAAATTCGGCGCTGCCCCGGCGGATTGCGGGAAGTAATGAATATCGAAGCGACCGCGAAGGCGCGAAAACGCGAAGTAAAACGCGAAGGAATTGAAAGCGATTTAATCGTGTCTTCTTCGCGTTTTCCTTCGCGTCATCGCGCCTTCGCGGTTGTTTGGCTTTCCGGCTTGCGCATGATGAACAGATAATTAAATCCGCGAAGGAAAAAATTCTGCTCTTCCGCCGCCTTGCGATAGTTGCCCATTTCCAGCGTTTTATTCCTTCGAGTTACACTTACGATCTCAACCGGCTCAAATCCGGGTGCGCGAAGTCTTGAGAAGAGTTCAAATCCGATCGGATAAAACCCTTTGCCATGCACGTATGAATCCGCGACGTAAAGCGCCATGTGTTTTCCTGGCTTGAGCACGCGATGGATTTCGCTGAAGACTTTTTCCATCGCCAGGTAATATTCTCCGCCCGCCGCGTCGAGTTTCCCAATGTCGCGCGGGTCGTCGCCATAATCGAGATGGGTTGAATAAGGCGGATCGATGAAAACGAAATCAACTTTGTTGGTGAGTTCGGGCGGCAGTTTTCGCGCATCGACCTTGAAGATGTCTTTGCGGGATGGATGCACATCGTAACCCAGCGCACGCCGGTTCAGGTCGCGGGCGACGTCTAATGACGTGCCGCTGCCGGCGCAGGGATCGACGACCAGGTCTCTTTCTCTGGTGTAACGCTGCAGCAGGTTCCAGATGATGTAGCTGGGCGTTGCGCCCTTATAGCCGGCCTTGCCCTGCTGGCCTTCGCCGTAGTCCTGCGAAGGGTAGTCCCAGAGCGTCGTGACCTGAATGCGAAGGGGCGGCCGCTTGAACTTCATAGCGCCAATAATCGGCGAGGAAAGCCCGTTGTCCAGAGACATGCCGCTAGCCGCTGAAGCTGCTAGCCCCGGTTCAGTTGAACCGGAATGACTGGAAATTCGCTACTGCGCCGCCGGTGAAGGTGAGATAGAGATCGTGGACGCCGGTGACCTTTGTAATGCCGGTGCGCTGCGTTTTGAACGTCGCGAGATTTCCGGTGGCGGCGATGGTGAGATTTCCGATGACGGCGCCGGTCGGGCTATCGAGGCGGATTTGGATCTTTTTGCCGCCCGTCAGCGCAGCGACGTTTGCGGTAAAGGAGTTTGCGCCAGTGCCGAAATCGATGCCGCGATAGAGCGCCCAGTCGCCGGCGTCGAGCGAATTGATCATGTAACTTCCCTGAGGGGTGACGCCTCTCAATGTCGTGGCGGTTGTGGTGGGGATCGTCGCGAAAGCCGTGCGCAAGGCCCGGATGGTCGTCGCAGCCGGAGCAGAAACGGCGGCAGGCACAGGTGTCGGCGCGAATTGGAAGTAATCAAAATTCCCGACATAACCCAGACGCCCCTCCGTATCCATCTTGATCCGAATGACATGTTTGCCGGCGGCGAGCGTGATCTTAGCCTTGCCGATCGTCGTCCAACTCTGCCAGCCGCCGCTGCTGGGCACCGTCAGCGTGCCGGTGACATTTTTCCCGTCGACTTCAATGTGAAATGTTCCGCCCGGCTTGTAGGACGCAACGCGGGCGCTAAAGTCATAGCTGCCCGCTTTGGCGACATTCATCGAATATTCAAGCCACTCTCCCGCATGGGTAAAGCCGACGAATTTTCCGCCGTTCATGTCCTGAACATCCACGCCGCTGGTTCCGCGATAGGTGCTGCCGCCGATGTTGATGGAATCGACATCATGAAACGCGACGCCTTCGCCACCGTTGTCGAAATCTTCGGCCTGGATGATCTGGTTCGTCGCGAAGAGAGTTCCCTTGAAAGGCGTTTGCGCCGGCGTCGGAGGCGGGGCGACGACAACAGGCCCGGACGAGGCAGGGGGCACAATCGCGCCGCCGCGCTCTTTGTAAGCCAGCGCCAGCGCGGCGTCGATATTGAGCCTCTTATAGGTGCGCTTCGAAATCGGATCGTAAGTCGCTACGCCGCTGCTCTGCATGATCTGCATCATCTGCGCAGGCGTAAATCGCGCATCGATTTGCTTAATCAGCGCAGCCGTGGCGACAACAGCAGGCGAGGCCCAGCTTGTGCCGTCGGCGGTATCCACAAAAATGTGCTGCTTGCTGTCGACGTCGTAATAAGGAAGCGTCACCTGTTCGCCCGGCGCAACCAGATCGAGATATTGGCCGCGCTGCGAGAAGGAACTCAGTAGCCCGGTATCGTAATTCACCGAGCCAATGCCAAAATCGCCTGCATCGAGTTTCGCCCGCATGGTTGCGGTTGCACCGGAATTACCAGCGGGATGACCGACAAACACGCCTGCCGCCACGAGCTTTTGCAGAACCGATTGGTAAAGCGCGCCGGAGGTGCCGCCAAAATCAACGAGGTTCACGCCGACAATATTGTATTTCGCTTTATTGGCCAGCACCCAGTCCAGTGCGGATTTCACGCCTGCGGTATCGTCTTCGCGCAGCGCGATAATCCGCACACCTGGCGCGACGCCCTGGTCCTGGTAACCATTATAAACATAAGGGCTGGCGGCGATGACGCCGGCGGTGCCCGTGCCATGAGCAAAGGTCGTGCTCATCGGGTCGGCATCGTTATCGATAAAATCGTAACCGGCTTCGACTTTGAAAGCGCTGCCGAATCCACCGCCCAGAACGGGATGTTTGTAATCAACTCCTGAATCAATAACAGCGATCGCTTCCCCCGCGCCGGTCAGCTGCGGGTAATGTGCAACCGCCAGATCCTGCCCCATCAGCTTTGCCGCGGGGGCCCAGGGCGCGCTTGAATGAAGTTGGCGATTTTCCAGAATTTCCAAGGTGACGAAACGACGGCCCCTGGGGCTAATTGCTCGGTACATAAAAAAACCCCGATCAAGCGCCCCCGCCCGCTAGGGGGCCTGGGCTCTGCGTGGAATGATGAGAAAACGCGCCTCCGCGGAGACAACCGACTAACGTCATCGGTCAACCCATGCATCGGCCAATTTGAGGGGTGGATTAAGGAGGAGATGTGTATCGATTTTAACGGCGCGCCAGGGCCCGCGCGTTCCAATAAGATCGCCGGGAGACGGCGTGATGCGGATTAGGAAGAGTCAGGGCCGGGTGGTGGCGACGCTGCCAATGCGCGAGCGGTAGACCATGGGCCTGAAAATAAGCAGCGTTTCGGTTTGTTCCGCCGGGCCGTCGTTGACGAGGAAATTATTTCCAAGGCTGGTGGGCCATTTGCTTTCTTCCGACGGTGCAACAACGAGAAAGCCATCAAGCGGAATATCCGCGGTGAGATTTAATTCGAAGAATTGCTCGGGATGAACGAACTGAATGGTTCGCGTATTAATATCGCCGATGGCGACCAGACGCTCGCGCAGCGATCGCACCACCGGGCACATCGCCAGGCGGACCGTTCCCGGCTTTCGCGGAGCCGGTTGAAATGCCACGCGCATGACATTGTCGCATCGTTCAAACGTCCGCCCCACCAGATCGCCGCGCGTGTCGTAGTAAAACAGGTTTTGAAATGGAACGCCCATCTTGAGGTCAATTTCAACATCTTTGGCCTCGCGACCCGCGTACGCGCTCGGCTGGGTTATCGCTGGATTCTGCTTGAGAATGTCCTTCAGATAATCCCATTCAGAAGACGCCGCCACGCCCACGCGCACACCGTTCTTAAAAAGCTGCTCGTAAGTCGGCACATCCACCGCGTGTTCATCGATATGCTTCCAGAACTCTTCGCTACGGCTGACCGTCCCAGCGGGAACCGTGATCTTGAAAGACGTAAGCTGGATCAGTAATTGCACCGGCGGCGTGGCGTCTTCGCTCGACAAATGCTCGTCAGAGGTGAAAAATCCAGAGTTCAGTTTTGCTGGTGCGGGTGTGGGTGGAGTTGGCGGTTTGTCGGGGGTGCAGCTCCAGCCCGCTAAGCCGCAAGCGGCGAAGAGTGACGCAGTGATCAGTCCTGGGGGTCTTCTCATGGTGTAACTCATTGTTCGGCGGCAAGCGTTTCAATGACGCGATCAAGCCCCTTGTCCCAATCGGAATTGCTGATATTGATCGGCGGCGCTAACCGAACCACTTGCTTCGCTGTAAGATTAATCGCCACGCCGTGAGAAAGCCCGCGCTCCACAAAACCAGCGGGTGGCGCATTCTTCAATTCAATACCGAGCATCAGACCTCGGCCCCGGATATCCGTAATCTTACCTTTCAGTTTCTTCTCATCGCGCAACCGGGTGATGGCGTGCTGGCCCAACGAATGAGCATGATCGATGAGACGATCGCGCTGAATCACTTCGAAAATCGTGCGCGCCACCGCCATGCAGATCGGATTTCCGCCCAGCGTACAGCCATGGGTGCCGGGAACAAGAAGCCTGGCGATCTCAGGCCTGGCGAACATCACGCCGACAGGCAAGCCGCCGCCAACAGCTTTGCCAAGAGTCATGATATCGGGAATAACGGCGGCGCCATTTGACGCGGCAAAGTGCTGGTGGGCGAACCATTTTCCCGTTCGACCGCCGCCAGTCCATACTTCGTCGAAGATCAGACTGACGCCGCGGGCATTACAAAGCTCGCGCACCTTCGCCGGGTAATCAGCCGGATAAAGATTAACCCCGCCCTCGCCCTGAATCGGTTCCATGATGATCCCCGCCGTTTCATCGTCAACCGCCGCCGCAAGCTGATCGAAATCGCCCCCATCGACCTGAATAAATCCCGGCACCGCCGGTTCAAACCCCACGCGATACGCTGGGTTTCCGGTAGCGGCGATCATGGCAAGCGTGCGCCCATGAAAGCTCTTATTCAGCGAAATAATCTTCCACTTTTTCCCGCCGTTATGGTGCCCGCGAAGCCGCGCCAGCTTACAAGCCGCCTCATTGGCTTCGGCGCCGCTGTGACAGAAAAACGCCTGTCCCTCGAAACCATGCTGATTCAGCAATTCAGCGAATCCAATCTGAGGCGTCGTGTAAAAAGTATTACCAACGTGCCAGAGCTTGGCAGCCTGTTCGGTCGCCGCGCGAATCAGATCAGGATGGCAATGCCCCAAAATACACCCGCCAAAACCCGCGAAAAGATCGAGATATTCCCTGCCATCGGTATCCCACAATCTCGAGCCTTCGCCGCGCGCCATGACAACAGGCAGCCGGGCGTAATTGCCAATGAGATATTTCCTGCCGTTTTCGAGAATAGAGGCGGTGTTGGTCATTTTCGGAAGTAACATACCAAAAAATCCGTGGCAAGCGATTTTATCTCATTTCACCACTCCCAGCCCCGCTCCGCCCCAGGCGCTCATTCCGCCCAGCACATTCGCAACATCGCTATAGCCCTCGTGCTGCAGAAAACTCGCTGCAATGCTGGCGCGATAGCCTGTGCCGCAGATGACCGCGATCGGCCGGTCCTTCGGCACTTCGCTGTACTGCTCCTGCATTAGTCCGCCATGAATGTGATGCGCGCAATCGATATGCCCCCCTGCCCATTCGCCATGCGTTCGCACATCCAGCACAAACGGCCTCTGCGATGAGGGCAGTTTCAGTTTCTCCGCCAGATCATGCACCGTCAGGGTTTGAAGCTGTGCCACCTGAAAGCCATGATTTTCCCACGCTTCAATTCCATCATCCAGATACGCCTGCACATCATCAAAGCCAACCCGCAGCAAATGCGTGATCACTTCAGGCACATCATTGGGATGATTCGGCACGATCAGCGTCGGCATGTCATAGGGCAGCACCCACCCCGCCCACGAGGGCAGACTCGCGCCAAGCGGAATATTGATCGAAGCCGGAATATGCGCCGACGCGAACGCTTCCTTTGGCCGAACATCCAGCACCAGGCAATGAGCGCACATTTGCTGATGCACCTGTTTGGCCGTAATCCGCTGCTGCCCCGGCAGATCGGGGCCGATAATCTTGGGCCCGCTGGAATTCACTTTCTTCATCCGCCTGAAATAAGGCGGCGCAAGCGGCATCCCCGCGAGCAGTTTTTCCGTCCACTGACTCTCCGCCGACTTTTGCAGCGAGGCGTTATAGAGCCGCTCAAACCCAACCGTGCTCGATCGCCGCGAGCCGATGGCCTTTCCGCAAAGAGACCCCGCGCCGTGCGCCGGGAAAATCTCCGTAAAATCCGGATACGCCGGAAGCGTTTCGAATACGCTCGCATACAGTTGATGCGCCAGCGCCTTTCGCGCTTCGTCGCCCAATAGATCAGGCCGCCCCACATCGCCGACAAACAGAAAATCGCCCGTCAGCAAAAGCCATGCGACGTCCTTGCTCCGCGATTCATCAAAGAGCGCCCACGTCACATGCTCTGGCGTATGTCCGGGCGTGTGAATTGCCGTAAGCCGCACCGAACCCATGCGAACTTCGTCCCCATTTTTCGCCACATGATCCGCATAAGGAGGCGTCCATTCCGCGCCGCCCATGCCCGAACAATGCACCGTGATCTCCGGCAGGCGCGCCTTCAATTCCGCTGCTCCGCTTACAAAGTCCGCGTGTACATGCGTCTCCAGTACATGCTTGATATGCAGGCCATGTTCCCTGGCAAGCTGGATGTATTCCTCCACATCGCGCGTTGGATCAATCACCGCCACTTCGCGCGTGCGCTCATCGCCGAGCATGTAGGACGCAATCGCGAGGCCCGGAACAAACCGCTGGTGGAAGAACATGATTGGCTCCATTTCCCCGCCCAAAACCGATTGAAGGATATCCGTGATCGATATCGGAAACTATCCTTCGCAACCTGCGCCGTGTTTTCTCGGTATCCTTTTGCTACAACTCCCGAAGGAGAAAACCATGACCAAACGCCTCGCCTGGGGCATCCTCGGCACCGGTAATATCGCCCGGCAGTTCGCTATTGGCGTCAATGCGTCCTCGCGCTGCAATCTCATGGCTGTCGGCTCGCGCACCGCCGACAAAGCCGCTGCTTTCGCCCGCACGCATAGTCTTCCCGCTGCCTACGCCTCCTATCAGCAACTCATCGAAGACCCTGCCATCCAGGCTGTCTACAATTCGCTTCCCAACAACCTCCATCATGAATGGACCATCAAAGCCCTCAAATCCGGCAAGCATGTCCTCTGCGAAAAGCCCTTCGCCACAAGCGTGGCTCAGGCGCAGGAGATGTTCGACGTCGCAAAGCAGCAGGGCAAGTTCCTCATGGAAGCGTTCATGTATCGCACGCATCCGCTGACTCATGCCGTTGTTGATGCGGTAAAGTCCGGCGTGATCGGCGAGGTTCGACTGATCCGCACCAGCTTCTGTTTCAAAGTCAGCAAAGTTCAGGGCAACATCCGCTTTGCGCCGGACTTAGCGGGCGGTGTCATGATGGACGTCGGTTGCTATTGTCTCAGTTTCTCGCGCCTCTTCGCTGGCGCTGAACCAAGTCAAATCCACGTCGTCCATCATCAGCACGAATCAGGCGTAGACGACATCGCCGCCGGCACGCTGGTCTTTCCCAATGGCATCATCGCGACGTTCAACTGCGGCATGAGCGTTCATGCCGACAATTCCGCCAGCATCTGCGGAAACGAAGGGTACATCGAAATCCCCGTTCCCTGGAAACCGCCAGCCGCCGGCGCAAGCTTCACGATTGCGCGCTCCACACCTCCTAGAATGGACAATCCCAACCCCAAAGCGCCGCCTCCGCGCGAAACCCGCACCATCACTGTCCGGGGCGACCTATACGGCATCGAAGCCGATAGCTTCGCCGCTGCCGCGCTCGATGGCGCGGCGCCTGCGGTGACGAAGGAGGATACACTGGGCAATCAACGGGTCCTCGACGAAGTGCGGCGGCAGATACTGGCGGCGAATCAATAATTCGCCGGCCCCTCTACATTAAACGAGATGCCTTCAACCGCCAGAAACGGCAATGCGGCTTCGGGCACTAACATTTGGCCTGTAGCCCAGCTTTTGAAAGCAAAACGCCCAGGCAAATAGCCCAATGCCTTCAGCTTTTCGTCCGAGTTGGGAAAGCGAATCAAAACCATCTTTGCTCATCTTACCTCGCAAATCCAGCGACAGCAATTACATTAGCTGACGTTATGCAAATCCTGACCAACAACGGTGGCTTGGCTTCCACCAACTGTTACCTGATCGCCGACGACGAATCCCGTCAGGCTGTGCTTTTTGATGCTCCCGACCATACTGTCGAACCGCTTCTGGAAGAAGCCAGGCGGCGAAGTTATGAGCTCATCGGTCTGTGGCTGACTCATGGTCATTTCGATCATGTCGCCGATCACGCTGAAGTCATCAAAACCTTTCCCAATGCCAAAGTCCTTATGCACCGTTTCGACGTTCCCAAGCTTCGCAACCCTAAATCCGCGATGTTTCCGCTTCCGTTTGTCATTCCGCCGCGCGAGCCTGATGAAATCATTGATGACGGTCAGAAACTGATGATCGGAAGTCTGGAGGTTGAAGTCATTCATACGCCGGGTCATGCACCTGGCCATGTCATGTTTTACCTTCCCAAAGAAGGTGTACTCATCGGCGGCGATCTCATTATCTGTGGCGCGGTGGGGCGAACTGATCTTCCCGATTCCGATGAACGTCAACTCATGGAATCGATCCGCAAAGTGATGCGCCTGCCGGGAGAAACCAAACTTCTCCCTGGTCATTGTTCGCCCAGCACATTGGCGGATGAGAGACGCGACAATCCTTATGTTCGAGCGGCATTGGGGCTTTGATCCGTTCATTCCGAATCCCGCAGTTCCTGCCAAAGCGCGTCGAGATCGACGTAGACCGCTACATCCGCTGAGCCATCGGCGTGATAATCCGCTTTGCCGATTTTGCTTCTTGCGATGGCGCGGATGATCGCTTTCTCAATTCTGGGATCATCCTTGGCGGCTTGGGCGAGGGTTATCTTGGGTCCCCATTGCAGTTCTTCAATTTGCTTGTGCAACTTCGCTTCGGCGGCGGCTTCGGCGGCTCTTGCGGCTAGCAGTTTCGTCCGCGCGGGTGCGCCGCTGCCACTGGCTTCGAGGCGTTTGCTCACCCAAGCGGGCGGACGCTGCGGGAGGCCGAGGGGCTTGGGTCCTGCTTGCGCTGCCGCCGGATTCGCGACGGCGCGGCCGATGGGCGCGGGGAGCATCTGTTCGAATTCGTCGCGCACCTTGCTCCACTCTTTGTCATTGGCTGGGACTGCCACATCGGTCTGCTTTGTCGACAGCAATTGCAGCGTGGCAAACGCATCGGCTGGGTTGACGGTCAATTCGACTTCGGCTTCAAGATCATCGCGCAGATCGACACTTGCGGCGGGCTGTGCGACCATCCAGCGCTGCATGCCTTCGTTGATTTCCTTGATGGCCAGCAGATCGCCAAGGGTGGATTTTGAGGTCAGGCGAATCCCGCGCACGCTTGAAAGCGAACGCCGCGCCGCATCCACCTTGGCTGCGGTCACGGTTTGTTCGCGCACGGCATCGGGCAAATCCCACCAGGGATCGCGCTGCAGGCCGATTTGTGGACGGGGTCGCGCCCGCGCCAATGGCAGCTTGGATGTAGCTGCGCCGGTCGCGGTAAATGACCTCTGGTCCCAGGCCTTGACCGCGCGATCCAAATCTCCAAGGGATATCGGCGAGCGGCGCGGGTTTGATGCGGCTGCGCGCTTCAGTGCCTGCGCCACCAGGGGGCCGGAAATCTGCAATTCAATCTGGCAGGTATGATCGTCGATCCAGCGGGGTTCGCCGATTTGCTGGGACCGCTGCAAGACTTTCGCCAGTTCATCGGCTGAGTTGGTCCGCCTGACGAACTCGCCCACGCTTAGATTTCGTGTCAGCGGCACGCGCGAAACTTCTTCGAGCAGATTGGCCACGGCGTCATTTGTCGCCGCCCGGACCTGCGCCCGCGCGGCGTCTTCGGCCGCGGCGGCGAGTTGGGCGAGGCAGAGGACGAAGATGAGGGCCAGGCATTTCATTTTCGTACCGACAACGAGCCAAAACTGCGCGGACCGCCCGCGATGCTATATGTCAGACACCCAGACAGAGGCGTTGTTAGACGCCGGCCATTTCCAGATAAACCTTGGGGCGGCATGATAACCCAAACACCCAGCGCCCGCCTGGGATTATCGGACGTTACGTCTAACTTTCGAAGCAGCCAAAACTTATAAATCCCACCGCGACCCCGTAGCAGCATTCGCACCCAACGCGATAATACCCAGAAGTCTCCAGCTAACCCAGGATTGTACAGAACATGTTCGAACCCCGTAGTGCGCTATTCCACATTTCGCCGGCTTTTAAGCCTCTGATCGAGGGCCTGGGACTTACCGCCGAAACAGTTTTCACCGATCCGCGGATCGTGGTGTGGCGGTCGATCACGGAGCGTGAAAACTGCACGCTGGATGCTGAACTTCCTGATGGCAGATCGATGCGGCTGCACGTGAAGCGTTATTTGCCGGCGGCGGGCTTTTTAACTCCAGCGGATGAGGAAGCGCGCGGGATTCGTGCTTTGGAAATCGAAAAGATCCCGACTGCCCCGCTGGTCGGCCATGGAAAGCTGCCTGATCGCCGCAGTTTTATCATTACCGCCGATCTGGCGGGTTACCGGGCTGCGGATAAGCTGATCGCCGATGGTTATCCGTTTGAAAAACTGCTTGAGCCGACGGCCGATCTTGCCGCTGGGTTACACACGCGCGGGCTGCATCATCGGGATTTGTATCTGTGTCATTTCTTCGTGAAGTCTGAAGAGAGCGGTCCGGAGATCCGGTTGATTGATGCGGCGCGTGTCCGCCGGCTACCGGGGTTTATCACGCGGCGGCGCTGGATCGTGAAAGATCTTGCGCAATTTTGGTACAGCACGCTTGCGCTGCCGATTACGGAGGACCAGCGCAAGCGGTGGCTTTTGCGCTATGCCGAGGGGCGAAAAGTTGGTTCCGTTGCCCGTTTGATGAAATCGATCGAGCGAAAAAGTAACTCGATTGCCCGCCATGACCGGAGGCTGAAGGCGTCGGAGCCGAAGCGAAATGTGTCTATTCCGGGAGCTTAGCTTGCGATTGTCGGAATTGGCAAGATGGGTAAAATGTGGAGGTGGGGGCGGAAAAAAGATATTTGGATTGTATCGACTTTTATTTATGTGTTATAAGCCTTTTATCTGACGTTAGTTGTTCGGAATCGGGGTTCTAAATAAGCGGTTACTAACCGACCAGTTTCCGACACTTTTCGACATAAAACCGACATGATTTCGAGCGAAACCGACGGGGAAAGGACTGGTTTTGGCGATTTTCGATATTCAATTGTCAAAGAGCGATAAAGGCATCTATTTTATACAGTTATATCAACAGATAGAGAGGAGGTCAAGGATGTTGTTAGGTTTTTGTTTTTTGGAAGTGCAGTAAGCGCTCAGCTTCATTTGAATGGGGGAGCGAGGCACGGGCAAGTTGCCCGTGTTGCGAAGAGAAGATCGCTTCGCTCCATTAATTTTGAATGGAGTACCATTCAATGTCGCGGAGTACCGCGACCACGGGCAGGGTTGCCCGTGCCACAACTGAGCGGTTACAAAAAGCACGGGCAAGATGCCCGTGGTACGAATTGAATTGAAGATCGCTTCGCTCCTGGTGCGGAATACCGCGGAAGACATGGGCAGGTTGCCCATGCCACATTGGGCGGGCCGCGCGTGGCACGCTTGGGAATTTTCACTCTGCGGCGGCGATGGGGCCTGGGGCGAAGACTTCTGCGGGGTTGGGTCTTTCGGATTCTGGGTGTGGGGTTGCGGGGTGGGGCTTTTCGGCTGTCTTGGGGAATACGGGATAGAATCCGGCTTTTTCGGCGACTTCATCGATGAGGCCGAATACGGGGCGGCTTACGCGCCAGCGATTCACTACATACATGGCCCACCAGGTTACGGGAATCAGGACGGCGGTGCGGCTGAAGGGCCACATGTAGAACAGCAAAAATCCCGCCAACATGCAGCAGGCCAGAAACAGAACGAGGCAGAATTTGCTCATGGCGAGTTCCACGCGGACGCGGGTTAACATGCCGACATTATGGTGGTGTTCCGTCGCCGTGGTGAGGCGGATTTTCACGTAGCGGCTGCCGTAGATTTCCATATCATATCCGGCCCAGCCCGAGTCGACGCGCATCCGCCAGCCGGCTTTTTTTACTTCGCTGCCGATGCGATCGAGCAGCGTCAAACGATCGTACGATTTGCTCCAGTAGAGGAGCGAGCAGGCGTCATTGGGATCGAACGGGAGATCCTGATGGCGGCTATAACCGCGGGCTTCGTCATTGATGACCTTGGCGCGCAGGCGCACGGAATACCTGGCCCAGCCGCGGGCGATGGGCTGGCGAAAGTGGAGATAGGCGATGAGCGGCCTGGTGAAGAAATGGCGGTGCTTGGGCATGGGCTGCTGTTTCGCGGCGATTGCGGCCAGCACGATGGGGACCAGGATCATGAGCAGGGCGACCCAGAGGAGAGGCGTGAAGGCCATTCCGAGCACCGCGATAAATGCGTAGAGGAGATGCCACTCGATGCTCATCAGCATGGCCGCGACCATGGAGGCTGGGCGGCGATAAATCGTTTGGAAAAGTCCGGTGCCGAAGAGGCCGTGATAGACGACGTCGCCGGTCATTCGGACGCCGATCTGATCGGTGCCGTAGATTTTTCCGCGCCAGTGGGACGCGCCCAGGGTATTGAAATGATCCGGGTGCTTGTATTTGAGGAGGGCCTCGGCGGTGCCGTAGCCGCGCTGCTGCTTGAGATAGGCTTTGACGGTGTTTCGGCGGTAATGCCATACCTGGGCGGCGGGGGCAAAACCGATGGTGTAACCGGCGTGTTGGAGGCGCCAGATGAAATCGACGTCGTCGCCGGCGGCGCGGAACTGGCTGTCGAAGCCGTTAATTTCCTTGGCAACGCGCGTGTAATAGGCCATGTTGCAGCCGGGGACGTGCTCGGCGGTGCGGTCGTCGATCATGACGTGGGTGGGCCCGCCGGGCGAGAGGCCGACGCAATCGGCGACCCACGATCCTTCATCGGGAATGAGATTAGGCCCGCCCATACCGGCGTGGGGGCCGCGAATCATCGCCAGGGCGAGATAATAGAGCCAGTCTTCGTCGGCTTCGCAGTCACTGTCGGTGTAGACGAGGATTTCGCCGCGGGCAGCGTTCATGCCGACGTTTCGCGCATAGGAAAGGCCCATGTTTTTCTGGCGGATGTTGCGGACCCAGGGGAACTTTTTGAGAATTTCCTGGGTGTTATCCGTGGATCCATCATCGACGAAGATGACTTCGTATTCGGGGTATTTGATGCGCTCCATGGAGCGGAGGCAGCTTTCGACGGTGCTAGCGCCGTTATAGGAGCAGATGACCACGCTCATCATGGGGAGCTTGTCATCGGCGAGCTGGGGGGCGCGCTTAAAGAGGGGCGCGATGGCATGATAGGCTGACTTGGTCAGGCGATAGCCGTTCTCATCGCGCTGGCGCTTGACGACGCCAAACGCCCAGTCTTCAATCTGCCAGCCGTGCGTGTACCAGTCATCGGTGTAGCTGAAGATAAACGTGCCGACGCAGCCTTCGTCGAAAACGGCTTTCACATGCGCGGATAAAATCTCGGCTTGCCTTTCGGTGTCATATTCGCGGAAGGTATCGATGCCATATTCGCCGAGCATGAGGGGTTTTTCGCCGGCGATATTCTGGAGGCGCGCGAGGTAATTTCTGAACTGCTTGTCTTCATGGAGATAGACGTTGAAGCAGACGAAATCCGTGGTGCGCGGCTGAACGTATTCCGTGGTTGGAAAATTCGCGAAGGTGATGAGACACTCGGGGGCTTCCTGCTTGGCTGTGCGGACCAGATCATCGACAAATTGTTCGACGCGGGGTTTGCCAACAAAGCGCACGATGTCAGGGGGAATTTCGTTCACCACGCTGATGGCAAAGACAGCTGGATGATTGCCGCAGTTTCGGGCGGCGGTTCGAACGGCCTCATGGGCCTGGCGGGTGATTTCGGGATCGCCTACGAAGGTGAGATTTTTTGGCCAGGCGACATCGAGGAAGATTTTCAAACCGCATTCCTGGGCGAGATCGAGAAACCATTTTGGGGGGACATGATAGATCCGGACGCAGTTGGCCCCCATTTGCGCGATCTGTTCAAAATCCTTGCGCGTGTTGGGCTGCGATGGAAAAGGTTCACCGTCTTCATTGGGGGCGAAAGGACCATATGTAACCCCCTTCACATAGAATTTGTCAGCGCCCAGGCGAAAAAATTTGCCGTCGCGGCGAACGCGATTGGTGACGGGCTCCTCTACGCGATGACGCCCCGTGTGCGTGGCGGGGGCGTTGGAGAGGGCTGAATCCGATAATGCGAGTGTCATTGGCGAATCCCTCGTTCCCAGTTACATCGGAACGACGACCCAGCGGGCGGTCCCAACCCGAAAAGGTCACTTCACCGCGCGGTGATTTAAAACACACGTTGCGCGGAAGTCAGGACATTATCATAAACCGCGACAAGGGGTAGACGTTGAAAATCGCAATTAAGGTAGGTTATCTTTCGGGGGACGGGGAGCAGGAAGCGAGAAGCGAGGGGTAGAAGCGGGAAGCGGGAAGCGGGAAGCGGGAAGCGAGAAGCGAGAAGCGAGAAGCGAGAAGCGAGAGCCAAACATTGACGAAATCCTTCCCTCCACTAACAATCCCACCATGCAACCCAGTGCAGACCAAGTGGTAGAAACCTTAGGCGCAGCCGCTGACGAAAACAAAATGGCGCCGCAGCGGATCGAGCAAGTGGTCCATCTTCCCGCTGAGGGAGAACTCTGGATGACCGGGGACCTTCACGACCATCGTCGGAATTTCGATAAACTGCTTAAAGCGGCGGACCTGGGCAATCATCCCGAGCGGCACCTTGTCCTTCACGAACTCATCCATGGCGATCATTACGACGCTTCGGGTGCGGAAGAATCGTGGGTTACTCTTTACCGCGCGGCTGAACTCAAATGCGACTTTCCCGAGCAAGTGCATTTTATGCTTGCCAACCACGATCTGGCGCAAATTCACGGCAAAGGCATTATGAAAGCGGGGCTTTCGGTTTGTGAAGCCTTCACCAAGGGCGTGAAAAAATCGTTTGAAGGGCGGCACAATGTCGTGACCATGGCGATCAGCGAGTTTCTTCTCTCACTTCCGCTGGCGGTTCGCGCTCCGAATGGCATTTTCTGCTGCCATAGCCTGCCCACTGACGACCAGATCGACGCTTTTGATTTTTCGGTCTTTGATCGGCCACTGTCAGGGCCTGATTACGCGCAGCGCACCGGGCCTGTTTATCAGCTTATCTGGGGGCGAAACTTCAGCCCGGCGACCGTCGATAAATTCGCGGATAAGGTGCGGGCTGAGATTATCATTACCGGGCACCAACCGCAGGAGATGGGGCACGCCACCAATGGGGACAAGCACCTGATTATTGCCTCGGATCACAATCAGGGGGTTTTTCTTCCGATCGACCTGAGTCAGAAATATGATCTGCCGGGACTTGTATCACGGCTGAAAAAGTTCGTGGCGCTGGATGTATAAACGCCTCAGGCAGACAACCAATCCTTTACGCCACTGACGCGAGTTGATGAAAAGTTTACCGGCTTGGGAGGCAGAGGCACGGCGACTTTCGCCACAGGTTTGCCCGCCGAAAGGGGAGCGGGCTTTACTGCTGCGACTGGCGCGCTCTTGATTGCAGTCACAACGGGCGCGGTTGCGGGTTTGCTGATTGGGGCCGGTTTGGTCACAGGCGTAATCACCGGCGCGGGGGCTGAAGGCACCGGTGCTGCGGGCGTTGGGACAAAAACTGTATTTCCCATTGTTCCGAGCACAATCTGCAGATCGGTGCGATCGACCGTTCCGTCATGGTTCACATCGCCGTCCGAGGCGGACGCTGAGGTTTTTCCGAAGTTCGATTCGATTCGCTGGAAGTCTACGAAGGTGACTTTTCGGTCGGCGTTGATGACTCCGTTCGCGCCGGTTTGCGTATCGCCTTTCAGGCTGTAAAAAGACTTTCCGGGGGTGGTCAGATAATCATCCCCGCCTACGCCATCGGCATTTCCATCGAGCTGATTGCCGGAGGTATCGGAGACTGCAAATGCGGGGAGATAGAGGCGATAATTTGCGGTGGGCAGCTCCTGCAGCGGCAAATCGGGGAAGGTCAAAATGAGGCTGTTGCTCGCATTGTCCACCGTCGCCGACGCGTTGTAGACAAATCCGTCGCTGCCAAACAGGGAGATCGTGGCTGCGGAATTGAAGATAATCGGCTCGCTGAAATGTACGACAACGTGCTGCTTGGATGTATAGGTGGCTGTTACCGGGAGGGGGCGATCTACTTCCGGGTCGCCGATGATCGTGGGCGGGACGGTATCCGAACTGCTCAGATTTTCGGTTGGAATAATTACCGGATTTGCGCCGGTGAACGCGGTCTGCACGTACAAGAATGCCGCCGCGCCGCCGCCGTGCTCAAACTGCTGCATTCGAATCTTGTACTGCTGTCCCGCGACCAGATTCACTGTCGAGCCGCCGAAAAATGCCTGGCCGTGGTCCATCCAGGTGTTCACGACAAGATCGCCCTGTGCGACGTTGGTTCCGGCGATCGCTGGGTCGTAATCAAACGTGCCGTTTCCGTTGAGGTCGATGAAGAAACGGCCGCCGTCATCGGTGTTCACATAAAACGTCGTCGGGCCGGTGTAATCGGCGGTGTACGTCCCATCCCACTGCGATGAAAAATAGTCCGGGCCGACCGAAGGATCGGGCGATCCTGTCAACCAATCGACGGCGATGTTCGGCACCGTCTGGGTAAAGACCACGGGATCGCCGGCGCTGCCGTTATGACCGGTGGGCGTCGTGCCGTTGTTGGGATCGTTCCAGTATTGCGCCTTGAGGCCGGTTGTGGCACTGGCGTGGGTTGTGGCGGATCCGGGCGTCGCGGCGGCGACTGTGGCCACCGGGTTGATGGCGCTGATGCGGTAGTAATATTTGGCGCTGGCGGGTAGACCGCTGTCCAGGAACTGAGTGACATTTGCCTTGGTTGCGCCGATCGGCACAAACGCGCCCGGCGAGCCACCCTGATCGGGCGCGCGCTCGATTAGGAAACCCGATTCATTGGCTGATGTGTCGAGCCAGGAAACATTGAGCTTACCCTGCCCCGTCGGCACTACCGTCACACCGATCGGCGCGCTAGGAGGTTGCAATTCGATGAACGTCGCAGCGGAGATGATTGCCATACCGCCATTCGAAGCCACCCAGTCGATTGACAAGGTCTGGTTGTCGGATGCCGACTTGTAATCAATGGCATAAACCGCCAGCGTCGGGCCACCGGGGTTCGTGTCGTTCAGCACCAGCGTGGCCGGCGCGACACTGCCGTCGCTGAGCGTAGCCGTCAGGGTTCCGGTCCCGCCGTTGTCGATGCCCACATAGACCTTAAGGCGGCGGACTACGGGACTCGCGGGCGCGGTCAGATGAAAACCTGTTCCATCGCCGACGCTTGCGGCCGCGTCAGAGGTGGTGATCGGGGCATCGGTCGAGGGTTGCAGCAGTTCGATCTCGCCGATCTGCATGCTGTTTCCGGCAGCTGAATTTTTGGTTGTCGGAAAGCGCACTCGGTAAGACTTATATGACACCTGATTATCGAACTGAACCACCTGATTAAATTGCGCCGTCGGATCGATGATCTGGCCGGGCGCATTACGGCCATCCGGCAGGGCCAGGCCACCGGCTGCGATGCTTTGCCACGTCGTTCCGCCGTCATTTGATCCTTCGATGGTATAGCTCGCCGGATCGCGCTCGGGCGAATCATTGGCGGTATACAAACGCATCGCATTGATCACCGTGCCGTTGCCATTATTGGCTAGCGGTGTCACGATGACGCCTGAGTTCAAATCCTGAAAATTGAGGTATTTCTGCGTGTTGTTGTCAAAGGCGTGAAACTCTTCCTCGCCGGTTGGCGGCGGTCCTGCCTGACCGTCATCATCCGTTCCATCCACCCGCGTGACGGGGTCGCCGGGGCTTGTGATATCCACGAGATTCGGGAGTGAAAAGGTTTTGGCGGTTGTCGTCGTCGCGAAGACCGTGCCGGTTCCGATTGGCGTAATCGCTCCGAGATAAGGCGTTCCGGGCTTGCGATTGATGCTGGAGGAATTTGAAGGATAACCGATTTGTTCCCAGTCGAGATTTCCTTCGGCGTTCAAATTGGTGTCGCCCGAAATTCCTGTCGTCGGCGTCACCGTTAACTGGCCCGCTGCGCTCCAGTCTACCGCCGATAGAACGACCGTTCCGTTATTTGACCCCAGCCAATCAACCGCCATCGTGGCGTTGTCAACGGTGGACTTGAAATCGATGGTAAAGACGCCGACTGTTGCGCCCGCCGCGTTGGTATCGGTAATCGACGAGGTTTGATTGACGACGCTTCCGTCGCTGAGCGTCGCCTTGAGTGTTCCGGTTCCGCCGCCGTCAACGGCTACATAGACCTTAAGCCGCTTGAGCACGGGGCTGGAGGGGACGGTGAAATGAAAACCGTTGCCGTTCCCGCTGATCGCCGCGGCGTCACTCGTCGCGGTCGCATTTTGCGCTGGTATCTTGTTGAGCAGTTCGATTTCCCCAATCTGCATGCTGTTCGCCTTGACGTTATCCCGCAGAGTCGGAAACGTCACGCGATAAGACTTGTACGAGGTGCTGTTATCGAAAACCACCGTCTGATTGAAATCCACATTTGGATCAGGGACATGGCCCGCCGCGTTGCGCCCGGTCGGTAGGGCCAAGCCTCCACTGGAAATGACGCTCCACGTCGCGCCGCCGTCGTTGGATCCTTCGAGTTTGTAACTGGCTGGATCGCGCTCCACCGAATCGTTTGCGGTGTATAAGCGCAGGCCGCTGATTACGGTGCCGTTGCCGCCATTGGCGGCGGGCGTAACCATTACACCGGAATTCAGGTCCAGAAAATTCAGGTATTTGTCGGTCAAATTATCGAAGGAATGGATCTGGGTCTCGGCGGGCGGAGGCGCGCCGGCGTCGGTATCGCTGTCATTCTGGCCATTCACCAATACGACGGGATCAGTGGGGGTGGTGACGTCTGTACCGATTGGGGGTGTCGCATCGGTCCAGGTAAAGGTCTTGCCGGGGGTGGTGGTCGTCACCTCGGTGCCGCTACCGACGGTTGTCACCGCGCTGAGGCGCGGGCCGACGACGTTATTTTTGGTATGCACCTTGGTTGGATTGGACGGATATCCGAGATCGACCCAATCGAGGTTCCCTTCCGCCGTCAGGTTTGTATCGCCTGCGAGCGGGGTGGTGGGCGTAATGGCAATCGATCCTGAGAGGAGTTGCCTGGACTCCAAGTGCTCAAGCGTTTGCAATACCGCCCGAGGCACCCGCCACTGATTAGTTTTGCTTTTTATAGAACGACGCGCCCCTTGCATTTCTCGCACAGCCCGATTCATCCCAGACCTCCAAATTTGCCACATCTCATTCAACTATGTGCAGAACGACAGCGGTGACGGATGTGTTGGCTCCCGGATGAGTTTATAGCCGTCCCTTCGATCCAGCACAACAGAAAACTCATACTTCTCTCATAATGCAAAGGCACGAACTTCATAGTTCGTGCCTTACATAAATCAATATGTCAGATTGATGCAATCTATCCCGCTTTTGCAGGATAATAAGGCTTGGGAGCCTTCGATTGCTGGGCACTGGCGCTGGCGGGATGCTGAATCGTGTCGCTGTTCGCCCGTGGATGGGCTTCGTCATAAACCTGCTTCACGCGGCTTGTGGTGAGATGTGTGTAAATCTGGGTAGTTGATAGCGATTGATGCCCGAGCAACTCCTGGACGCTTCGCAAATCTGCGCCATTATTTAAGAGATGCGTCGCGAAGCTATGACGGAGCGTGTGGGGGCTGATGCCGGGGTCGAGACCCGCTTCAACCAGATATTTGTCGAGCTTCCGCCGGACCGATCGCGTGGAAAGGGATTCGCCATGCTTATTTAGAAAAACTCGTTGCGAAGGATGCGACTGGGCGCGGCTATCGGAATTGCGCAGTTCAAAATAGCGCTGAAGCGCATGGATGGCCTGGGAGCCGATGGGCGTTAGACGATCTTTCCGGCCTTTGCCGCGAACTCGCAAAATACCTTCCTGCAGATCCAGGTCGCTTACTTCCAGTTCCACCAGCTCACTCACGCGGATGCCGCTTGAGTAAAGCACTTCGAGCATCGCCTTGTCGCGCGCTCCGAGCAATCCCGTATCATCCGGAGCATCCAGGAGCTTCTGCACCTGTTCGAGGTCCAGACACTTCGGCAGCCGCTTTTCCTGCTTGGGCGTGCGGATTGTCGAAAGCGGATTGACGCTTACCTGCCCGCGGCGAATCAGGAATTTAAAAAAGCTCCGCAGCGTAGCGAGTTTGCGCGCCGTTGTGCTCTTGGTGTAATTCTGGGCGTAGAGATACGCCAGGAATTCGCGAATGGTGAGCGGCTCGCATTTGAGTTGCCGGTCATCGACCTGTTCGCTCGTCAGTTCGGCTGTCTCCGCGGTCGCATTGGCGTGGCCGATCTTGCCGGAGAGAAACTCGCAGAACTGAATCAAGTCCGCGCCGTAACTCTTCACGGTGTAGTCGCTGAAATGCTTTTCGAGTTTGAGGTAATCCAAAAACTGTTTCACCAGTGGGGTGAAGTTCTTGGGATGGGCAGCGCTGGAGTGAACGCGGGTTTCGGTCGATGCAATCATAAATGAGCCGCAGGGCGAAGGAACTAGGAGGAGCACACTTGCCTCAGCGGCCGGCGAATTCCGCGGGGCAAACGAAGGGATACCGGGCAGCGTCAATCGCAAACCACCCCGGCGCTCCGCGCCTCACCAGGTGTTGACGATTTTCTGCCCGCACCCCAGTTCGGCGAAAACTGGGTCAGACATCATTCGGGGTTCGCCCGCGGCTCCGACGCAAGGGAAACCCGATAACCTTATGCAGCCTTTTTCGGCATGTAGGCCTTTAATTCTTTTGCCAAATGTTGGCCAAGCTGATGACTGAGCACGGCGGCGTCGAACCAGTCAAAGGGCAACTCTCGCCGATTGACCATTTCAATGAGGCTTTCGAGCACTTTTGCTTCTTCGCCAACCTGATAGCGAAAGCAGAACTGCTGATTGCCCTTGACCAGACTCAGCGTTTTCATCGCCTGAGCCGCGACTGCCTGTTGCTGCTGCTGCATCGGTCCATTCTCCTGACAAAGCCCCATCTCCGGGGCCACTCTCTCTGGGCGGCTATGCGAATCCAACGCACAGCGCCAACCAGTTCATCGGCAATTCCCGCCCGTCACATAACTATTCGACCCGATAAAAGCGTTAAATGGTGTAAACGCCTTCCAACAACCGTGGCGTTTTTGCCGCAAAAAACAAACTACGCCCATAAAACGCCGCGGGTCCGGAGGGTCGCGCGATGACCTGGTTCTGCCGCTTGTGCAACCCGATCGATCGTTAGTCGCTCTCCTCAAATGCATCGGTAACGTCGGCTTCGGAGATGACGATTCCAGGATCGATCCGCCTCAAAATGCCAACCGCCATCGAAAATTCCCGCGCCGCTACCCGGCATCCGACCATCTCCACCGAACGATCGACATTCGGACACCAAACCATCCCATTCGCGTCCGCATAAGGGTGTCCCGGCGAAAACGTCTTCCTGAACGCCGAGTCATCCGCCAAAACCCGCCCCTCGCCATCCGCTCCCACCGCCACAATCTGCCGGCGATAAGGCGAAAACTTCCCCTCGCTGTCGAGCAAAGCGTTCATGTTGGCCAGATTCTCGATGCAAATCTGCATGCGTAACTGGCAAACCCCCAGATACTGAACCAGCGCCTTCCGGCAAGCTTCGCTGCCCTCGATCCGAACTTCATCGCCGCTAACCTTTATCAATCCCACATGGCGCGCCTCAAGATAAGCCACCAGGCTCTCGGCGCACGGATCAGCCTTGGGCAAAACAGAAATCCCGGCGGGTGCCACCGCTGAGCTCGCACATCCGGCGAGGCCTGCGATAATCAGCCACCCCAGCATGACAGCGCAACCAAAACAAGTGGATCTCATGCCCCCAGCCTACTGCAATAAAAAATGACTGCTCGCTTCCGGCGCCTGGAAATAGCCTTATTCCGAAGCCTCGGGCTTGCCAATGGGTTCGATAGCGCCGTGACGCGGGTGACTTGCGATTGTGGCCAGCACCAAAAGGGCCCTCTCCCGGAGTAAAAGGGGCTTCGCCACAAACAAGGGTTACACCCCGTGACGCACATAAAGAATGGGCACGATCATCTCTTTCACTTCCGCCCGCTAAATCCCCAGCTTCGCCCGTAGCTTTTTCAGCACCGCCGCGGGAATTCCTTCGCCACGATCGGCTTCCTTCAGGCTTTTTTCCAAGGCCGGGACGGTCTGCGCGAGCACAGCCGCGTCGACCCGTTTTTGATATGCCGCCGCGTCCTGTACGATGACCTATGGCTTGCCATTAACCGTCAGAAATTCAGTCAGAGAAAGTGATGTCATCGATTTGAATCATGGGCAAATTCAGGCTGAGCAACTTCATCCCTCATAGCCCCTTCAACTTCGGACTCCCGATCACTTCGCCGATCAATTCGGAATACGCGAATTCGCAATAGCGATCCATGACGAGGAAGAATTCCTTTTCGCCCAGCGGGCCCATTACATCTTTCCGGCCTGTGCTGTAGGCGTGGATTCGATCCCGCACGGTGCCGTTGGCTGCATCGAACATGCCGACGGCCTGGACCAGGTCATCGGTGGGCGGAATTTCCTCGACCTTCAGGGGGGTCGCCCGGCGCGCGAGCTCGCGCGGGTCGATCGTCACCGGACGCGAAAATGACGCCGGTTTGATAAAAAGCACCAGCGATCCGCCAAATTTAGGGGGATTGTATGTATCGAAAATCGTCACTGTGGGAACCACCAGGCCATCGCACTGGAGGAGATCGCACACCAAAGCTGCCTGGGCGGGGGAGGAGACGTGATCGATCTGAAGGGCCGCGTAAACCTCTGCCACCCGGTTCACGGGGATCACCGTTACCCCCTTTACTTCCTGCAACTTATGAAAGACCAGATCGGCCTGAAGGAAGGGATCAACGCCCTTCTCCCCGCTTAGATTCACGCAGGGCGCGACCGCCCAGACCTGCCTCCGCTTAGCTGCCAATACCGGCACGCGCTCCTGGCCATATTTAGGGTCGGCAGGCGCACAGCCCAGATCGACCAGCCCAAAACTAAAAATGGTCAACCCAATGGCCATGCTCCGCATGATATTCATAGTGCCTCGTCCGTGAGTATGCTTTATCATCGTCGAAAATGGCGGCTGGCGATGAGTTTTCGAGCTCGCGGGCGGCGTTTGAGGGCGATGATGGCGCTCAAGAGTCCCAGACAGGCGGGTTCGGGAACGT
>JADMIO010970553.1_pt1 | contig 24892 bp, 23 predicted proteins | sample 8958161 | NCBI WGS metagenome assembly JADMIO01 (sample SAMN16585339, study PRJNA669376) | soil metagenome | isolation source: Crop rotation soil | place: USA: Cullars Rotation, Alabama | collected 2011
CGCGACAACTTGTCCACGTGGAATTCTAAGCTTAGGATCCCAATGTGCTGGAAAGGGGGAGCAGCCCGGAACCAACATCATCACGATCACTCCGGGAAACGCGTACCGTCAGACGAACTTCGTCTCCGACGTTCCTGGTCTGGCGTTCGTCCTGGATCCGTTGCTCGTGAATCCGTGGGGTATCTCGATGTCCGCCTCGAGCCCGTTCTGGATCGCCAACAATGGCACCAGCACGTCGTCGCTCTACAAGGGCGATGTCAGCGGCGCTCCGGTCGTCAAGAACGTCGGCACGAGCCTCGTGACCATTCCGGGCGGCCTCCCGACAGGCACGGTCTTCAACCCCTCCCTCGTCGAATTCGACCTGCCCGGCGCGCCCGGCGTCGCGAAGTTCCTCTTCGCCTCGATCACCGGAAACATCATCGGCTGGGACACGGGGGGGACGGCCACCCTCGCCTCCTCGCACCCCGGGCACGTTTACACAGGGCTCGCCTACGCGAACAACGGCAGCGGGAACTTTCTCTATGCGGCCGACTTCGCCAACGGCACGATCGACGTCTTCAATTCGAGCTTTGTGCTGCAGCCCGGGGCCTCGTTCCCCTTTGCCGATCCGACCATCCCTTCGACACCGCTGAACACCTACCACCCCTACAACATCCAGGCGATCGGCGGCTCGCTCTACGTCACGTACGCAAAGGTCGGTCTTGGCGGTCTCGATGAGGAAGGCGTGGGAAACGGCTTCGTCCGCCGCTTCAACGCGAACGGCGTGCGGGATCTCACGTTCGGCATCAACAACGGGGCGCTGAACTCACCCTGGGGGGTCGCGCTCGCCCCCGCGAGCTTCGGGATCTTCGGCGGCGCTCTGCTCGTGGGAAATTTCGGTGAGGGAAATCCGAGTATTCACGCCTACAACCCGACCACCGGGGCATTCCTGGGAACGTTTCAAGATGAATCGGGCAACGGCATCGTGATCGACGAGCTCTGGGCGCTGGCCTTCGGAAACGGCGGCAACGGCGGCGACCCCAACACGTTGTATTTCACGGCCGGGATCGGCGAGGAAGAGCACGGCCTGTTCGGCTCGCTGAAGCCCACGGTCGCCTCGGCGACGTCGCTGCTGCAGTTCAGCACGAACGATTTTTCCATCGGCGAGGGCAGCGGTCACATCGACATCACGGTGACGCGCTCGGGGGATGCGTCCGGTCCGGCCACCATCGACTTCGCGACCTGGGACGAGTCCCAGGCCGGGCATGCCTCGCAGAAGAGCGACTACGAGATCTCGCTCAGCACGTTCCGTTTCGCGCCGGGTGAGACGAGCAAGACGGCCCGCATCCTCATCGTGGACGACAAGTTCGTCGAAGGGGACGAGACGGTGAGTCTCGTCCTCTCCAATCCGACGGGCTCGCTCGCCGGCCTCGGCAGTCCCAGCGTCGCCACCCTCACCATTCTCGAAAACGACGTCGCGCCTCCGGTCACGAACCCGGTCGACGATCCGGCGTTCTTCATCCGCCAGAACTATCTCGACTTCCTGAACCGTGAACCGGACGCGGCGGGCCTCGCGTTCTGGACGAACGAGATCACGTCCTGCGGCGCCGACACGGCATGCATCGAGGTGAAGCGGATCAACACCTCGGCCGCATTCTTCCTCTCGATCGAATTCCAGCAGACGGGGCTCACGGCCTACCTCTCGAACGTTGCCGCCTTCGGGGCCCGGCCGCTCTACGGGGTGTTCGAGGAAGAAGTCCAGGCGCTGTCGGCCGGCTACGTCTTCGGTCAGCCGGGCGCGGAGGCCGTGCTCGAGGCGAACAAGGTGGCGTACTTCACGAACTTCGTGCTCCGGCCCGAGTTCGTGGGCGGTTACCCGACGACCCAGTCGCCGACGGTGTTCGTCGACGCTCTCTACCTGAACGCGGCCATCGTGCCGGCCCCGGCCGAACGCCAGGCCGCCATCGACGAGTTCGCGGGAGCGCTCGACACGACGAACCAGTCGGCCCGCGTGCGCGTGATTCGCCGGGTCGCCGAGAACACCGCCTTCAAGGCCGCGCAGCTGAATCAGGCCTTCGTGCTCATGGAGTACTTCGGCTATCTGCGCCGCGATGCGGATACGGCGGGCTTCAACTACTGGCTCAACAAGCTGACCTCGTTCGGAGGGAACTTCGTGAATGCCGAGATGGTGAAGGCCTTCATCTCGGCGACTGAATACCGCCAGCGCTTCGGACCGAACTGAGTCGCCCTCGTCTTCGACGCCGGCTGCCGCACCACGCGGCAGCCGGCGCTCTTGTTCGCGTGGCCGCCGCTCCAATCGCGCCGTTCCGAGCCGGGCGCGTCCTGCCGCACCGATCGCAGGCGGCGCCAGGAACGCCAACCACGCCGTCCATTGCCGGATTGCTCCTTTGAAAGGCCCTCAGCTCATGCCGCCGAACCCGATCGACGACGCGGCGTTCTTCGTGCGTCAGAACTATCTCGATTTCCTCAACCGCGAACCGGACCCGAAGGGCCAGTACTGGACGGACCGGATCACGAGCTGCGGCACGGACGACGCGCGGGTGCGCGCCGAGCGGGTCTTCGTCGCCGTGGAGTTCCTGCGCTGCGTCGAGTTCCAGCAGGCCGCCATGCCGGCTTATCTGGCGAATCTGGCGGCGTACGGCGCGCGTCCGCTCTTCAGCGTGTTCCTGCGTGAGACGCAGGCGCTGGCGAAGGGGGTCGTGGTGCTCGAGGCCGGCTCCGAGCAGGTGCTCGAGCGCAACAAGCAGGCTTACTTTGCGGAGTTCGTCGTGCGGCCCGAGTTCGACGCCGGCTACCCGCGTACGATGACTCCCGCCCAGTTCGTCGGCTCGCTGCTGGCGGAAACAAGGGCCGAAGCCAGCGAGCGGCAGCAGGCCATTGCCGAGTTCGGGCAATCGCTCACGACGAACGATCCCGCCGCGCGCGCCCGCGTGATGCGCCGGGTAGCCGAGGATGCGGTTTTCGCCGCCCAGCAGCAGAGCCGCGCCCTGGTGCACATGCTGCACTTCGGCTGCTTGAGGCGCGACGCCGAGGCGGCCGTGGAGCAGTCATGGCTGGAGAAGCTGAGCGGGGGTGATCCGGCTGCGGCGATTTCGACGATGGTGTCGGCCGTGATCGAGTCCGCGGAATACCGGCGGCGCTTCGCGCCGGCTTCGGCAAGGGGGACGAAAATTGATCGGTGATGAGGAGCGCTGGATGGGGCACGCGCTCGTGGCCGCACGCCGCGCTGCCACGCATGGAGATGTGCCGGTGGGGGCCGTGATCGTGAAGGACGGAGCCATCATCGCGCGCGGCCGGAACCGCCGGGAGCTGGATCACGATGCCACGGCCCATGCCGAGGTGGTGGTGATCCGCCGCGCGGCGCGCAAGCTCGGCACGTGGCGCCTGGATGGATGCCGGCTCTTCGTCACCCTCGAGCCCTGCGCCATGTGCGCGGGGGCCATCGTGCTCTCGCGCCTCCCAACGCTCGTCTTCGGTGCGTTCGATCCCAAGGCGGGTTTCGTGGGCTCGCTCGGCGATCTGTGCCGGGAGCCTCGATTGAACCATCGGGTGGAGGTCCTCTCCGGAGTGCGAGGCGCCGAATGCGGAAAGATCCTCGTGGATTTTTTCCGGGAACGGCGCGTGAAGCCCATCCTCTGACCCGAAACTGGCACGCCCTGTGCTGAGTGAATGTTCATGGTCACGACGAGCGTGAGCCCCTCGCTCGGCAAGCTGGAGGCCGCGGTGCTGAAGGCCGCGGAACATCACCGGCTGCTCCTGCTGCCGCGAGGGCAGATCGCGATCCACGTGAACGAACATACGACCGTGCTCTTGTTCGATGACGGGCGCGGTCCGATCCAGGAGCTCTGCAAACGCGGGTACCTCAAGAGCCGCGGCGACGACCTGTGTGTCGGTCCCGTCTTCGAGATCACGGTCGAGGGGCAGGAGGCCAGCGAGGGCGAGCGTTGAGCGTTTCTCGGAATGCGGGAGAATCCCTTCGAGGTTTCTTCTGTCCGACGCACCCGACGGTCCTTCGTCCCCAGGGCGTGCCGCGGTCCCCACGCTTCGGTGCCCGTCGTGCGGTGCGCCGGCAGGGCCGGCGAGCCGCGCGTGCGCGCATTGCGGCTCGCTGCTGGCCACGCGCCGCTGCCCCGTCTGTTTCTCGTTGAACGGCCGCGACGTCTCGCATTGCGGCCGCTGCGCTCGAGCGCTTCCGCCGGAGCGGGCGGCCGTATCGACGACTGGGTCCGCGTTCTGTCCTGATTGCCATCGGGAGCTCGTCGGACGGACGTTCGAAGCGATCGACTACGCCGAGTGCGCGCGGTGTGGAGGATTGTTTCTGAGTCCCGGGATCTTCGATGCGGTGACGCGCGACGCGGAGCTGCGGGCGCATCTGCACGGCCTCGAGCCGGCCGGGACGGCGCCGCGAGAGCCCCCCGCGCTGCAACCGGTGCGGTACCGACGGTGCCCCGGATGCCAGACGCTGATGAATCGTGTGAACTTTGCCGGCGTCTCGCGCGTGGTGATCGACATCTGCCGGAAGGACGGGGTGTGGTTCGACCGCGGCGAGCTCACGGCGATCGTCGACTTCCTCGAGCACGGTGGACTCGAGAAGAGCCGGAGCCGTGACCGCGAGAAGCTGCGCGAAGAGCTGTCTGACCTGCAGGCGCGGAAGGTTCAGGCGGGAATGGTCGGGGGCTTTCCGGAGGAAGATCGCGGAGCGGATGTCTTGCGAAAGGTGATCGCGTTTCTGCTGGGCGTGTTCTAGCGGTGGGGGACGGACGAGAGCGCCGACGGGAGCCCGAGATCGGGGCCAAGACGCCTCGATTCGAGGCTATCTTTTTTCGCATCGCGCCTCTGGCGCGACGCTAAAGAGTGGGTTCTCACCCACCGCGGCGCGGCTTCGAGGTTTGCCCCGGCACATCCGCGCTTGCCTCTCGATGTACCAGTGTGGCGGTGAGGGTGGGATTCGATCGCTTTGCGATCGAATGATTCGAGGCTATTTTTTTTCGCATCGCGCCTCTGGCGCGACGCTAAAGAGTGGGTTCTCACCCACCCTCACCGCGGCGCGGCTTCGAGGTTTGCCCCGGCACATCCGCGCTTGCCTCTCGATGTACCAGTGTGGCGGTGAGGGTGGGATTCGAACCCACGTTACCCTCTCGGGTAAACCGGTTTTCGAGACCGGCCTGATCAACCGCTCCAGCACCTCACCGCGCTGGGACATCGAGAGCGAGACGGGCGGAGTCGCCCTGAGCGAGGGGCGGAGTATAGGGGGAGCGGGGTGCGGTTGCCAGTCGGGCCCTCCCGGCCTGGCTTTCGCGACTGCCTACTTCAGGAACGAGGCGATGACCTTGAGCTTCGTTGCCCGCGGCCAGTCCAGAGTCTTCACGCGCATCGGAAACGTGATGGTGTCGTCCATCTTGCCCGCGTCCAGCGTGCCGGTGCGCCCTGCGTCACCAACCACGGCGCCCGCGTCGTCCAGGAACACGGCGCGCAGCTTCACGCGGTGCTTGGTGTAGTCGGCGTTCTTGTAGCGGAACCGGATCAGCAGCATGGTGTGATCGGTCGGATCCTTCTCGCGCGCTTCCTTGATGTCGTCGGCCTTGGGGTCGTTGTGCGTCTCGACCGTGGTGATGGTCGCCTGCTGGAACGTCAGATCGACGTTCACCGCGTGCTCACGCGGCACGTCGACGGTGGCTTCGAGCAGCGCTCCGTCCGCGGCGCGTGCCGAGCGGGAGACCGAGAGCCCCGAAACGAGGAGGGCGCCGGTGATGACCAGGGCGGAGAGTCGAGGGCGAACCTGAATTGAGAACATGAGAGAGCTCCTTTCGACATTGCGACGGTGTAATCGTGAATACAGGTGCCTAAGCGAGTTCCATGCCGTGCAGGTTACCCGACCCTCGGGACCGCGGCTGACTGGCAGCCGGGTTGCAAACCCGCGTCGAGGTGAGCGAGCTCGAAGGGCACGAACCCTCCGCCGCCCCGGGTCGACTCTGGATCGTGAGGCACGGCCAGAGCCTTGGTAACGTCGCGCGCGATGAAGCGGAACGGGGCGGTCTGCCCACCATCACCCTGCCGGTGCGCGATGCCGACGTGCCGCTCTCGCCGCTGGGCCAGCGACAATCCGAGGCCCTGGGGCGCTGCTTCCTGCGTCTCCCTTTCCCGGAACACCCGACGCTCATCGTGACCTCGCCCTTCGTGCGGGCGGAGTCCACGGCGCGCATCCTCGCCAGCGGGCTCGGCGAGGGCGCGCCGCGCGTGCAGACGGACGAGCGGCTGCGCGAGAAGGATCCCGGCGTGGTGCACGGCCTCACGCGCGAGGGCGTGCAGGAGCGCTTCCCCGAGCTGGCGGCCGAGTGGTCGCGCGTGGGCGGTTTCTATTTCAGGCCGCCCGGAGGCGAGAGTCTCTGCGACATCATCCAGCGGCTGCGGAGCTTCATGGGCACGCTCGAACGTGCCTCGGCCGGGTCGCGGGTGCTCGTGGTGACCCATGATGCCGTCGTTCTCTGCTTCCGGTACCTGCTCGAGGGGCTGACGGAGCGCGCCGTGCTCGACCTCAAGCAACGCGACCCCATCGCGAATGGCTCCGTCACGTCGTACGTTCTCGGCGACGGCGGGCCGGTGCTGCAGCGAGCCAACGATGTCAGCGCGCTCAGCGACGAGCAGGTTCCCGTGACGACGAGCCGGGATGCCGCGACGCCCGTCTGAGTCCGTTCGCGAGGTGACGCCCGCTTTGCTGCGCGCGTGGCTCCTGCCGCCGCTCCCGCGCGACGGCGACAAGGATGAGCGAGGCCGCGTGCTGGTGGCGGGCGGCGACGCCGAGGTGCCGGGTGGAGTGATCCTGGCGGCCGAGTCCGCCCTGAGGTCCGGTGCGGGAAAGCTGCAGATCGCCACGTGCCGCAGCGTCGCGGGGGTCGTGGCCGCGGCGGTTCCGGAGGCGCGCGTCGTTTCGCTCACGGAGTCGCGGGAGGGCGCCGTGAGCCGACGCAACGCGACGCGGCTCGCCGGAATTGCCGAGAGCGTCGACGTGCTGGCGCTCGGCCCGGGAATGATGGACGACGGCGAGGCGGGCGCGTTGGCCGCACGGCTCCAGAGGCTGCTTCCACACACGCCGATGGTCCTCGACTCTGCCGCGCTCGCGGGACTTCCGCGCGCCCCCGGTTCGGGGCGACGGGGGCCCACGATCGTGACGCCGCATGCGGGGGAGATGGCGCGGCTCCTCGACCGCACGGCGGAGGCGGTGGAAAAAGATAGGCTCGGCTGTGCGCGCGAGGCCGCGCACGCGCTCGACTCGGTGGTCGTCCTGAAGGGGCACGAGACCTTCATCGTCGAACCGCGAGGCAAGACTTACCGCAGCCGTGTCGGAAATGTGGGGCTGGCCACGTCCGGTTCGGGCGACTGCCTCACGGGCCTCATCGCCGGCCTCCTCGCACGCGGGGCGGGTGTTTGTCAGGCCGCCGTGTGGGGCGTCTTCGTGCATGCGGCGGCGGGGCGCCGGCTCTCGCGGCGGGTCGGTCCGGTCGGCTTCCTCGCCCGCGAGATCCCGGCGGAGATTCCGGGCGTGCTCGCCGGTTTTCGTTGAAGGGCGGAGGTGGGGGCTGCACGACGTGGGTTCGAATGCCCACCCTGGTCCGCCGACGATCGTTGTCTCAGTTGTTTTGCTTTTTCTGGCGGACAGGGTGGGATTCGAACCCACGGTAACCTCTCGGCTACACACGGCTTCCAACCGTGCTCCTTAAACCACTCGGACACCTGTCCCGCGTCGGAAAAAGTTGGTGGCCTTCTCAGGCCGGGGCGTACCTTGCCCGGAATGGGCGTCCCCGTCAAGCGCGGGGGCGCGGAAGGGCCAGCACCAGGTCGCGCAGCTCGGGGCCGAAGAGCCGGTCGCGGTCGTCGAGATCCTGCAGCAGCGTCCCCGTTTCATCCACGCCTGTCTCGGCCAGCCTCACCAGGCTGTCGAAGTTCGCGGTGTGCACCTTGATGCGCGCCTCGGCGTAATCGCGCGAGACCTCGTTATCGATGAGGAACGGCCAGTCGGAGGATTGCAGGAGCAGCGACTGCCTCACGAGTGCCGCATACAGCTCGGCCGAGATCTCACCGCGGGCTGCCTTCTCCTCGAGGAGCGCGAGCTTTCTCTCCACCGCATCCACCAGCTTCCAGTAGGGCACCGTCTGCGAGTTCCACCAGACCTGGAAATCCCCGTCGCGCCCCCAGGTGCCGGCCGGCATCGAGATCGCGTCCCGCGGCGGGTTCGCCTCGAGCGCCTCGCCCGTGGTCGACGGGATGACGCGCGCGTTCCCGGCCAGGCCGCGAAACACCTCGGAGATGAACTCGATTCCCTCGAACCACCAGTGACCGAAGAGCTCGAAGTCGAACATGGCGACGACCACCGGGGCGCTGCCGTCGGGCAGGTCGGGCACTTCCTCCAGGAGCGAGACGAAGTGGCTGGCGTGCGCTTTCAGCGCGGCGGGGATCGCGGCCGGCCCGTAGGGCAGCTTGTCGCCCAGGTCCACGCGCGCGTCGGTGACCCGCCAGTAGCGGTGGCCGCTGGGCGCGCGCTTCTTGTGGAACTCGAGGTAGCGCCCGTCGCCCGGATACCCCACCTTCCCGGACCACACCTGCTGCGAGGAGAGGGGGTCGCGGGCGAGCACCGACACCTTGGCGCCGCTGTATGTCGGCAGCGCGTGAATGCGATACGGCGAATGCCCCTGCTCCTCGCGCACCACTTCGCCGCCGTACGCCGGATGCGTGACGCCGCCGCGCACGAGGTGCGTCTCCACGAAGAAGTACTCGACGCCGCGCTCGGCCAGGAACTCCTCGATGCCGCGGCGGATCGACGGGGTGCCGTCGGCGGGCGAGATCCACGGGCCCCCCGGGCGGTACGCGCATTCCGGCAGCCAGATCCCCTTCGCCGGCCGGCCGAAGTGCCGTTCGTGCGCGCGCAGGCCGACGTCGAGCTGGCGCTCGATGGCGCGGTCGGTGGGCAGCAGCGGCAGGAAGCCGTGCGTGGCCGCCGACGCGATCGGCTCGAGCACGCCGCGATCCACGAGGCGCCGGAGAGCCATGAGGATGTCCTGTCCGGGCAGGGCTTCGAAATCGGTGCGGAGATCCTCGTAGAAGCCGCGCCACCACTCCGCCAGCGTGGCCGTGGTGCCGTCGCCCAGGCGCGAGAACTCCTCACGGTCCTCGGCGGCGGCCTTGGCGCGCTGCGTGAGGTACTCGAAGAAACCGGTGACGAAGCGCGCGTCCTCGAGCTGCTCGGAGAGGACGGGCGTCATGCCGAGCGTCGCCTTGATCGGCACGCCTTCGTTCACGAGCCGGCCGGCCATGCGCAGGAACGGGAGATACGTCTCGGCGGCGGCCTCGTAGATCCAGTTGGCGCCGTGCGGCCACGTGCCGTGCCCCATCACGTCGGGGATGTGGCCGTGCAGCACGAGCAGGAGGCGCGTGGGCTGCCGCATCAGAGCTCGATCTCGCGCAGCAGGCGCGCGGCCTCTTCGGGCGCGGTGGGGTTGATGTGGAAGCCCGAGCCCCATTCGAAGCCGGCCACGCGCGTGAGGCGCGGCAGGATCTCGATGTGCCAGTGCCAGTCGTATTCCAGCGTGGTGAAGTAGAACGCGCGCCGCGGCGTGACGTTCGTGTTCGGCGCCGTGTGGAGGACGAGGTTGTACGGGGCGTCTCTCAGGAGGAGCTTGATGCGCTTGAGCACGTCGGCGATGGCGCGCGCCAGGTTCGCGAGCTGCGCGTCCGGCGTGAGGCCGAACTCGTGAGCGTGGTGGCGCGGCGCCAAAAAGATCTCGAACGGGAAGCGGGACGCATACGGGGTGAAGGCGACGAAGTCCTCGTTCAGGGTGACGATGCGGCTCCCGTCGTCCATCTCCTGGGCGATGACGTCGCAGTACAGGCAGCGTTCCTTCAGCTCGTGGTGCAGGCGGCTGGACTCGAGCTCCACGGCGACGGCGCGCGGCGTGACCGGTGTGGCGATGACCTGCGCGTGCGGGTGGGCCAGCGAGGCGCCAGCCGCGGCGCCGTGATTCTTGAACAGCAGCACGTACTTGAAGCGAGGGTCGCGCATGAGGTCGACCACGCGGTCGCGCCAGAGCGACACGATGCGCATCTGCTGCTCGAGCGGTTGGTCGGCGAAGTCGACGTCGTGCTCGGGCGATTCCACGATCACCTCGTGCGCGCCGATGCCGCGCATCCGGTCGTAGATGCCAACGCCCTTGCGGCCCGGCAGCCCCTCGATGGCGAGCGCCGGATAGCGGTTCGGCACGACGCGCGCCTTCCAGCCGGGGCCGTTCGGGGCCGAGCCCTCGCGCAGCGCCTGGATCTCGGGAGGCGTCTGCTCCTCGTGCCCTTCGCAGAACGGGCAGTCGGCCTGCTCGGGATGCGGTGTGACGGTGAGCTCGAAGTCCTGCGGGCGCAGATCGCGGTCCCCCGCGATGATGACCCACATACGGGTGATCGGGTCGTGCCGCAGCTCGCTCATCGAAGCGCCGCGATTGTACGGCCGGCCCCGTGCGACGAGGAGACGCTATGCACTCCAGTCGTGCCGCACGGTCCGGAAGCGGAGCCAGCCGTCGGAGGGGAGCGCCTCGAGCTCGCGCCCCTGCGCATCGACGAGGTGCACGCGCAGCTGCAGCGTGCCGCTGAGGCTCGCGGGCGCGGGGATCGCGATCTCGACGATGCGGTCCACGCCGATGCGGCAGCTCCCCATTCGGCGCACGCCCGCCTCGAGCGGCAGCTCGTAGGGCGCGTCGGCCGGCTCGTCGTCCGCCGCGGCGCCGTTCCGATCGGCGCGGACGGAGATGCGCGCGGTGATCCCCGCGAGCGACGCGGAGGCCGGAGCGACGGCCGGGTCGAGGCGGAGGAAGAGCTCGGCGGGCAGGCCGCTGCCGCCGCCGGCGCCGAAGAAGATCTCCTTCAGCAGCCCCGCGCCGCGGTTCATCGCGCCGCGCGGCTGGCCCGAGAAGCGCGCGGCCCCCAGCCACTCGAAGTAGTCGGGAATGCCGCCGTCGATCGTGGGGCTCACGGCAGCGCTCGCGAGCACCGCGTCGGGCGCTCCGGCGCCGTCCACCGATTCGTCCAGGTCCGCCGGAACGCCGTGCCCGAGGGCGCGATAGGCGGACGCGACGTGATTGCGGAAGAGCGCGTCGAAGACGGGATCGTGCGCCGAGGTGTGATCGTCGCCGAACCACCAGAACCAGTCGGACGCCTCGGCGGCGAAGAGCGCTCCTTGCGCGGCCTGGGCGGGCGTGGCGAGCCCCGCCGCGATCTGCGCGGGGGGCACGGGCTCGACGCCGGCGATCTCGGGGCCCAGCGTTTCGCGCGCGCGGATCAGCAGGTCCCACGCGCGGTTCTTGGCGGGCGCCCCCACCCACGTCGTGAGATTGCCGTTCACCCACGACCCGGCCACGAGCCGCTCGAGCGGGGCCGGTGGCTCCTGGGCCAGCGCCTGGGAGGGCGTCATGGTGCGGATGCGGGGCTCGGCCGCGATCGCGGCGGCCAGGGCGCGCAGGAAAAGCGCCCCGTTCTGCGGATAGCTTTCCCACGCATTCTCGCCGTCGAGGATGACCGGAACGGTGAGCCCGCGGTCCGGGGCGGCCTCGTGGATGCTCAGGAGGCGGGCCACGAAATCCGCCGCGGCGTCGGCCGCGGGCCACGTGGCGTACGAGAAGCCGATGCGGTCCGAGAGCACGCGGTCGCGGAAGAAGATCGCCGGGGACGGAGCCGAAGAAAGCGTGTACGGCCGGAAGAGCGTGCGTGCCCGGTCTCCCGGCTCGAACGCGAGCCTGGACGCGGGGAGCGAGTGGAAGAGCACCTCCTCGTCGGAGGCCACCCACGAGATTCCGGCCTCGCGGATGAGCGCGAGCGCGGCCTCAGAGATGGCGCCTTCGGGGGGCCACATGCCTTTCGGACGGAAGCCGAAGTGCCGCTCGAAGGTCGCGAGGCCCAGCGCGATCTGCGCGCGCGCGTCTTCCGGGCGGTGCAGGCGGAGCGAGGGGGAGGGGAGCTGCGGCAGCGCCTCGCGCCCCGCTTCGCTGGAAATCAGCAGCGGCAGGATCGGGTGGTGATACGGGCTGGTGGCGGCTTCCACGACGCCCGACTGGAAGGCGCGCTTCCAGGCCGGGATCGTCTCGGAGAGAAACGCGGCCTGCCGATCCAGGAGCGCCTCCTTCTCTTCCTCCGAGAAGCGGTGGCCGTGCCGGCGCAGCTTCACGAGCAGAGGGTCGCGGCTCAGCGTCTCGCCGGACCACGCGAGGTGGAAGAGCACCACCAGGTCGCGCAGCTCGTCGGCCGTGAACTCGGCGCGCAGCGCCTCGCGCCCGTGGGCGAGGGCCCGCGCCCGGCGGCGCGCGAGCTCGGCGTAATGCGACAGCGGCTCGATCCGCTGCGGGTGGGCGGAGAAGAAATTGTCGAGCGCGAAGTCGACCGCCGCCTCGTCCCACGACGAGACCGGCGCCCGCGCGACCTCGAGGAACGCGTCGGAGGCACCGGCCGCGGCCAGCTCGATCTGGTCCAGCAGGGCCGGGACGAGGTTCGCGGCGTGAGGGACGCGCGGCTCCTCGGCGAGGATGGCCGGGAGGTCGGCGTAGTCTTTGAGGGCATGCAGCCGCACCCACGGCAGCGTCGCCGGGCCGCCGCCGAATCCGCGATACCAGGGCTGATGGAAATGCCAGAGAAAGACGAGGCCGATCGGGGCGCGCGCGGGCACGGACCCTTGTAGCGCGCCTTCGCCGTCGATACAAGCGCGCCGCACGCCCGCTCCGGAAGACGGGCTGCTAGACTCGGCGGTTCCGGGCCCCTGGATGAGTTCGGGTCCCGCGCGACGGCCTCCTTCGAACCGTGTCAGGTCCGGAAGGAAGCAGCACTCAGGAGATCGGGTCGTGCGCCGCGGATCGCCCGGACTCATCGAGGGGCTCGGACCACGTCGAGCCCCTGAACTGCGGAACCTGAGCATGGCCAACGCCTACCTCCCTCTCGCGCGCAAATGGCGCCCCCGCACCTTCACCGACGTCGTCGGCCAGGAGGAGATCGTGCGCGCCCTCACGAACGCGGTCACGCAGGACCGGCTCGCGCACGCCTATCTCTTCTCGGGGCCGCGCGGTGTGGGCAAGACCACGAGCGCGCGCCTGCTGGCCGCGGCCATCAACTGCTCGAGCAGCCCCGGACCCACGCCCACGCCCTGCGGCACGTGCGCCTCGTGCGAGGAGATTCTCGAGGGGCGCTCCATCGATGCGCTCGAGATCGACGGCGCCACGCACGGCAAGGTGGACCAGGCGCGCGACCTCATCGAGATCGTGTCGTACGCGCCGGTGCGCGACCGCCGCAAGGTCTTCATCATCGACGAGGTGCACGCCATCTCGTCGGCGGCGTTCCAGGCGCTGCTGAAGACCCTCGAGGAGCCGCCGGCCCACGCGGTTTTCATCCTGGCCACCACCGAGCGGCACAAGATTCCCGCGACCATCCTCTCGCGCTGCCAGCGTTTCGATTTCCGCCGCCTCACCGACGAGGAGGTGGCCGAACGGCTGGCCGAGATCGCGCGCCGCGAAGGGTACGTCGTCGGAGACGCGGCCGGCGCCGATCCAGCCGCCCCGCGCGTGGAGCGCGCCGCGCTCTCCTCGCTCGCCGCGGCAGCCACCGGAAGCCTTCGCGACGGCCTCTCGCTCTTCGATCAGTCGGTGGCCCGCTCCGGGGGCAACGTTACCGCGGCCGACGTGGCCGCGCTGCTCGGCTCGCCCGACCGCAGCGCGCTCGTCGTGCTTCTCGCGGCCATCCTCGCCAGCGATCGGGCCGCGGTGCTGAAGGGCTGTGCCGGATTGGAAGCCGCCGGCGCCGATCCCCGGACGACCCTGCACGACCTCACGGCTCTGGTGCGCGGCACCGTGCGCCGCGCGGCCGATCCGCTCTCGCCGCCCCCCTCGGGCCTCTCCGAGGACGCGGCCGCCCAGATCGCCGAGTTCGCGCGCGTGACGCCCTACGCCACGCTCCTTCGCCTCCTCTCGATGTGTCTCGACGCCGATTCCACGCTTCGCCGCTCGGACGTGCCGGCGCTCGCTCTCGAGGTGCTGTTTCTCAAGCTCGCCGAGCTGCCGCGGCTCGTGCCGATCGAGGAGCTGATCTCCGGGCGTCTGGGAGCGACGTCCTTTGCCGTGTCGGCACCGGAGCCGGTGGCCGCGGTCGCCCAGGCGCCACGCGCCGCCGCACCGGCCGCGCCGAGCGCCGACGTGCCGGCAGCTCCCCGCGTGCGCACGCCCGAGCCCGTTGCCCCGGAGCCCGAGAGCCCGCGCTTCGTGGGCCTCACCCCGCTCGAGATCGAGCCCGACCCCATTGCCCAGCCCGACGCTGCGGCGGCCTTCCGTCTGGCAGTCGAGAAGAAGCACGCGCAGCTCGGGGCCGTGCTCGAGGACGCCTCGATCCACATCGAGGGGAAGCAGATCCGCATCGTCCTCGACCCCCCCAGCCCGGCCACCGAACGGCGGCTCGCCGAGCCCGCCATGCGCAAGGTGCTCGAGGAATCCGCGATCGCCACGTTCGGCAAAGGGGCTCGGGTGCTCGTCGAATCCGAGGCGCCGGCCGGTGGCAACCTCACGCAGGCGGCGGCCGCGGCCGACGGCGCGACCCTGGAGCGCGAGAACCTGAAGCAGCGCGTGGCCAGCGACGAGCGCGTAAAGAAGATGCTGGACCTGTTCGGCGGCGAGATCACGAGCGTGAAGCGGGACGACGGCTCGTGAGTCGGCTCTCGTCCATGCGTTCCTCATGACGCGCCTTCCCGCCTTCGACCGGCTCGTCTCCTCGCTCGAGAAGCTCCCCGGCGTCGGGCCCAAGAGCGCTCGCCGCCTGGCGCTCTTCGTGCTGGCCGCGCCCGCCGGGCTGATCGACGCCCTCGTCACCTCGATCGGCGAGGCACGCTCGCGCACCATCTCCTGCTCGATCTGCCATTCGCTCACCGAGAGCGATCCGTGCGCCATCTGCGTGGACCCGAATCGCGACACACGGTTGCTGGCGGTGGTCGAGGAGGCGGGGGACGTCGAGGTGCTCGAGCGCACCCACGAGTTTCGCGGCCGCTACCACGTGCTGGGCGGGGCGCTGGCCCCCCTGCGCGGGATCGGCCCCGACGACCTTCATGTGACCGACCTCGTGAACCGGATCGTCCCCGAGGGGATCGAGGAGATCCTCCTGGCCACGAATCCGAACGTCGAGGGCGAGGCCACGGCGCTCTATCTCGCCCGGCGGCTGAAGGGCCCCGGCGTGAAGGTGACCCGCCTGGCGTTCGGGTTGCCGGTGGGGGCCGCCATCGAGTTCGCGGACGAGGTCACGCTCTCGCGCTCCGTGCTGGGCCGGCGGGAGATCTGACCATTTCGCGAGCGTCCGGCGGGTCCGATCGGGCCGGACGAAGACACGAAATAGTTTTCGGTTAGACTACCGGCTCTTCAAAGCTATGTCAGATTTCGTACTGTTCGACGAAGAATTCCAGCTCATCAAAGACGTCATCGGACGCTTGAAGACCGACGCCCAGGCGAAGGTGGTCTTCATCGTCGACAAGAACGGCCAGCAGATCGCCGCGCAGGGAGACCTCGAATCCCTCGACACGACCTCGCTGGCGTCGCTGACGGCCGGCAACGTGGCCGCCACGGACGGGCTGGCCCGCCTGATCGGCGAGCGGGAGTTCCCGGTCCTCTTCCACGAGGGAGAGAAGGACAACGTCTACATCTCCATCGTGGGGCAGCGCGTGATCCTCGTCGTCATCTTCGACGAGCGCTCCTCGCTCGGCCTGGTGCGGCTGCGGGTCCGTAAGGCCAACCAGGACCTCGAGAAGATCTTCGAGGTCATCCAGAAGAAGGTCGAGCAGGAAAAAGACAAGCGGGCCGAGGGAGTCGACTCTCCGTTCGCCGAGATCACCGACGAAGACATCGACAGTCTGTTTCGCGAATGAGCGGGCTGAACCTCGTGGCCATCCGACGCTTTGAGGGAGCTCCCCGGCAGGTTCCGGAGATTTTCCTGAGGGTGCCGACGCGATGACGTTCATCAACTATGCCGCGCGCGAGATCAACTGCAAGATCGTCTATTACGGTCCCGGCCTGTGCGGGAAGACGACGAACCTGCAGTACATCTACGACCGGACGAATCCCGCGGCCAAGGGAAAGCTCATCTCGCTCGCCACCGAGACCGACCGCACCCTCTTCTTCGACTTCCTGCCCCTCGACCTCGGCACCGTGCGCGGTTTCAAGACCCGCTTCCACCTCTACACCGTTCCGGGCCAGGTGTTCTACGACGCCAGCCGTAAGCTCATCCTGAAGGGCGTGGACGGCGTGGTGTTCGTGGCCGACTCGCAGGAAGCCCGCATGGACGCCAACGTCGAGTCGATGCGGAACCTCGAGAAGAACCTCGTGGACCACGGCTTCGACCTCGCGACCATTCCCTACGTCCTGCAGCTCAACAAGCGCGACCTGCCGACCGCCATGACGGCCGACGAGATGTACCGCCAGCTGAACTTCAAGGGCGAGCCCACCTTCGAGGCCACCGCACCGCTCGGAACGGGCGTGTTCGACACGCTGAAGGCGGTCGCGAAGCAGGTGCTCATGGAGCTGCGCAAAAAGTAACCCGGGCAAAACGGGCGATAAGGGCCCGCTAGCGGCGTTGTCGTTCGGTCGGCTTCGCTCGATGTAGCTCCCGCTACACCTTCGCTCGCCTTCCTCCTCCGCCTTGCTATCGAACCCTTCTCCCCCGTTTTGGGTTTCCGCTTGTGGTCGGACTCGGACGGGGTCGGAGTCGGAGAGACTCGGAGTCGGACTTTTTACTCTTCTGGAAGTTCGGGTTCGCCCTGCTCCTGGCGGATTCCTCCGGGCAGCGCGTATTTCAGCACCAGGTCTCCCAGGTGCTGGGAGAACGAGGAGCGGGGGAGCACCTCGTCGCAGCCGGCCTGGTTTCCCTTCTGCAGGAGATCCTTCCGCACGTGCTCGTAGTAGCCGATGACCGGGATGCCCTTGGTCTTGGCGTTCTTCTTGACCGCGGAGATGGCCTGGAAGGGTTCGTTCCTCATCGAGAGGTCGACGAGGATCACGCCCACCGTGGCGGGATCGGCGGAGGCGGCCAGCTCGGCCGGGTTCGACACGAAGAGCGCGCGGGCCTGTCCGGACCGCACGGCATGGTCGATCTTCGTTCTCCAGAAGAGATCGTCAACCAGGGCGAGGACTGTTCTGTTCATCGGGGGAGCCTCCTGCGCCCCGCTGCTTTGACGACCATGGACAAAATCAGCGGGCGAGTCCGTAAAGGACAAGTCGAGCCAGTATAGGCCTTTGCGCGAGGGGCGTCGGCCGATCGAAAACGCGCGAGCGATTAGACACTGCCAGCCAGGGATGTCAGACTCCGCGCGACTTTTCGAAGGGTCATGGAGGGAGACGTTCAATGAGCCAGTCCGGCGGGGGCTCCGAGTTCAAGCCCTATATTTCGGCTGACCAGAAAATTCCGGAGTTCACCTTCAAGGCGATTGCCCTGGGGTCGCTCTTCGGGATCATCTTCGGCGCGGCAACGGTCTACCTGGCCCTGAGGGCAGGGCTCACCGTCTCGGCCTCGGTGCCGATCGCGGTCCTCTCGATCGCCGTCTTCAAGAAGTTCGGCAAGTCGACGATCCTCGAGAACAACATCGTCCAGACCATCGGCTCGGCGGGCGAGTCGGTGGCGGCCGGCGTCGTGTTCACCGTGCCGGCGCTGCTGTTCCTCGCCGACGGGGAGGCGTACTTCAAGTACGTCACCATCTTCGTGCTGGCGGCCGTGGGAGGCATCCTCGGCGTCCTCTTCATGATCCCGCTGCGGCAGGCCCTCATCGTCAAGGAGCACGGCACGCTGCCGTATCCGGAAGGTACCGCCTGCGCCGACGTCCTGATCGCCGGCGAGAAGGGGGGCGACCTCGCCAAGATGGTCTTCGCCGGGGTCGGCGTGGCCATGCTCTACAAGTTCCTGTACGGCATCCTGGGCTTCTGGAACGAGACGGCCACCTGGTTCCGCACGAAGAAAGACGGAATCATCCCGGACGCCACGCTCGCCTGCGACGTGACGCCTGAGTACCTCGGCCTCGGCTACATCATCGGACCGAAGATCGCCGGCGAGCTCGCGTCGGGCGGCGTCCTCTCCTGGCTGGCGCTCATTCCGCTGATCTCCATCTTCGTCCCCGAGGACCGCCTCATCGGCGATCTTTCCAAGCTCGGCTTCTCGGAAGCGTGGCGCGCCTCGCACTCGCACGCCGAGTGGATCTACCGTGCCTACGTCCGCTACATCGGCGCGGGCGCCGTGGCCTGCGCCGGCGTCATGACGCTCCTGAAGACGCTGCCCACCATCATCAGCGCCTTCAAGGAGTCGCTCGGCTCCTTCGGCGGCGGTGCGGGCAAGACGAAGAAGATCCGGACGGACGACGATCTCGGCATGGGCCTCGTCGTCGTCGGCTCGATCGTCCTCGCCCTCATCATCGCGGTCCTCCCGGGCTTCCCGCACGGGCCCTTCCCGGGCTCGCTCCTGATGTCCCTTCTCGTCGTCGTGTTCGGCTTCTTCTTCGTCACGGTGGCCAGCCGCATCGTCGGCATCATCGGCACCTCCTCGAACCCGATCTCGGGCATGACGATCGCCACGCTGATGGGCACGTGCCTCGTGTTCGTGCTCGTGGGCCGCACGGGCGACGTCTACCAGTCGGTCGCGCTCTGCGTGGGCGCGCTCGTCTGCATCGCGGCCGCCAACGCCGGCGCCACCTCGCAGGACCTCAAGACCGGCTACATCGTGGGCGCCACGCCCCGCAGCCAGCAGATCGGCTTCATCATCGGCGTCCTCGTCTCGACGCTGGTCATCGGCGGCACCCTGTTCCTGCTCGACCGCACCTACGCCATGGGCGAGGCCCACGGCATCGGCGGCCCGAAGCTCGCGGCCCCGCAGGCCACGCTGATGGCGACGATCATCAAGGGGCTCCTCGCCAAGAACCTCCCCTGGGCTCCGGTGCTCGTCGGTGTGTTCCTGGCGTTCATGGCGCAGATGGCCGGCGCGCACGCCCTGTCCTGGGCCGTCGGCGCGTACCTTCCTCTCTCCACCACCTTCCCGATCTGGATCGGCGGCATGATGAAGGCCGTGGCCGACAAGATGTCCAAGAAGAAGGAGGAGAGCGAGCTCTCCTCGGGCATGCTCTACTCGACCGGGCTCGTGGCGGGAGGTTCGCTCGGGGGCGTGCTCATCGCGCTCGTCGCGTTCATCGGCGACTACTTCCTGAAGATGGAGAAGCCCACCCTGCTCGAGAAGCTCGACCTCGGCAGCAAGCTGTATCCGGGCCTGAAGAACGGTCCTGCCGGAGAGATCCTCTGCGCGGTCGTCTTCGCGGGACTCTGCTTCCTGCTCCTGAAGAACGCGCGCAAGAACATCGAAGCCTGATCCCGCGATGGCCGGGCGGTCACGACACCTCGCTCTCGCGGGTCTCGTGGCCGCCCTGGCTCTCCTCTTCGTCTTCGATCCCGCCGCCGCGTCGTTCTACCCCGGGTGCCTGTTCCGGTCATTTCTCGGGATGACGTGTCCCGGCTGCGGCACGCTGCGCGCGCTGCACCAGCTGCTGCACGGAAACTTCGGCGCCGCGTGGCGGCTGAATCCGGGCGTGACCGTCATCGCGCCCCTGCTCGCTCTCGGATTCGCGCTCAAGGCGACGCGGCGGAACCGATCCCGGCGTGACCCGGGAAGGGTGCGGGAGGGTTGACGCGAATCCGGAAAATCGCGTCAGCCGCTGCTCGGGTCAGTGGGCCGGCGCCGCGGTGCGGGGGTCGTCCTTCGGGTCGATGTAGTTGATGACGAAGGGACCCATCGCGTTGACCTGGATCGTGGCGCCCGTCTTCGTGTAAGCGAAGTGGTGCATCTGCGCCGGCATCAGCGCCCAGCCCCCGGCGCCCATCGCCTTGGCCTTCTTGTCGACCTTGTCCCCCATGCCCATCGAGAAGGAGCCGGAGAGCACGGTGATCTGCTCGTCGGTCGGATGCCAGTGGGGCGGAACCGTGTAGCCGGCGGGGAGCTTGGCGCGCAGCACGAACGGACCCGCCTTCGTGGGGTCGCCCGAGAGGACGACCATCTGGCCCCCCTTGGGCAGCGCCGGCGGCCCGGGCCCCCATTTCATCTCGCTGGGCAGGAGCACGGTGTGCGCCGCCGCGTCCGAGGCGGGCTTGGCATCCTGGGCCATCGCGGCGGCGGGGACGAGAAGGGCGGCCAGGAGTGCGAGCGAAGCTGATTTCATGGAGACCTCCTGGGACTCAATGATGGAACTCGCCGCGCAAATTCCCAACCCCCGTCTACGCAGGGAAGCGGAGGGCTACCGCTTGAACAGCGGGAGCAGGGTCTGGTCGAGCCGCCGGAAGAGCTCGGCGGTGGCCTCCACGTCGCGGCGGCAGTAGTCGAGGATCTCGGGCAGGCGCCCGTCGCGGTACGCGTCCGCCACGGCGTAGCCGTGCATCTCGGCGCTCTTGGGCGACGGGATGCCGAACGCCACGCACGCCGCGTGCAGGGAGACCTTCGGCGCGGCCCCATGGAAGGTGAGGATCTCCAGAAGGTCCACGTGCTCGGCGACGTTGTAGCGATAGGCGGAGAGGTTCTTCGAGGGTGCGACGCCGTGGATGGCGCTCCGGATCCCGAGGAAGGGGCCGTCGAAGCAGCGTCCGTTGTACGAGACGACGCGATCGAAGCGGGCCAGGGTCGCCCAGAACTCCTCGAGCATGGTCTTCTCGCCGCAGCCGATCTGGTCGAATTGCCCATCGGCGGAGAGCGTGCTGACGCGTTCGCCTTCCGCTTCGTACCAGACCTTCCCCTGGCCGCTCTCGGGATTCAGCATGGCGACGACCACGGGCTTGGAGGCGAAGGGGGAGAGCGACCGCCATTCCTTCTTGGAGCGGTACTGCTCGCCGTCCTGCGCGCCCCGCGTCACCGCCTCCCGGTGCTGCGGGTCGAGGTCGAGCCAGGGAATCCCCACGGTCTCGATGTCGAAGACGACGGTCTTCACTGCGCTCTTGTGGACCCTGGGTTTCCGGATTCCGCTCCGGCGGCGGAGGGCGCGCTCTTCGCGGGGTTCACCGCTTCCGGGGCCGCGGGTTTCCCGAGCCTCTCGGTGAGCCAGCTCATCGCCGCGTCGTGCGCCTCGGGGAGGTTCAGCAACCCGAAGTTGTGCGCCGCGCCGTCGAACACGAGCATCCGTTTCGGCTCCTGGCCCGACTCCATGAGCACCTTGGCGGAGGCGGCCCGGCCGGGGTCGCTCTCGGAGGCCAGGACGAGCGTGGCGTTGGGCGAGCGCGGCAGCGAGCCGGCGAGGTCCGAGAGGCGCGCGATGTTGGGCGAGACCGCGACCGCGGCATCGGCCCACTTCGAACCGGTGGCCAGGACGGCGAGGTTCCCGCCCAGCGAGACGCCGAGTACGGCCACCGACGGAGCCCGTGCCCGCAGCCAGCGGCACGCGGCCTCGACGTCGCGGGGAAAGCCGTTGCGGTTCTTCTGGAGGCTCGGCGAGAGGTGAATGGCGGCCGCCGCGCCGAGCTGGCGCGTGGACTCGCCGTGAGCGCGCAGGTCGATCGCGAGCGTGGCGAAGCCTTTCGCGTTCAGCTCCGCCGCCCAGGGCTCCCACTCACGCCGTTCGCGCGAGAAGTCGTGCAGCAGCAGGACGGCGGGGGCCGTGCCCCGATCGGCGACGGGACGCCACGAACCCACGAGGACGACCCCGTCCGAGGTCGTGAGCTCGACGCGATACGGATCGACCGGGCGGGGCACCAACGGGATCTCGGCGCGACGCGAGGCCTGTTTCTTGCGCCGCTTGCGCGCCGCGTCCGCCTCCGGGGCCGAGGCGACGGCGAGGACCAGCGCGAGAACGAGCCCGCTGCGGATCAGCCGATCGAGAGTGACGAAGAGCTCCGCTGCGCCGCGACCCCCTCGGTGCGATCCGAGAAGAGCAGGTGGTCGTGGAAGTAATGGACCAGGAGGAAGGAGAGGACGACCGCGTAATAGCAGCGCTCCGTCGGGAGGTGCATGCCGTAGGTCAGTCCCGCGACGATGAATCCGGCGCCCGTCGTGAGGAGCACGTTCCAGCCGTAGTACCGGAAGAAGCGGCCGGGGCGCGCGAGCGCGCGAACGAACCCGAGGGTGACGGTGCCCGCGTTCTCGCGCTGGTTGAGCACGAGGAACGTGAGCCCCAGGTACTGGAAGGAGTGCCAGGCGTTGAAGCCCTGAAAGGAGACGGAGAGCTCCCTCATCGTGGGGACGGCGATGCCCACCCCGATCGTCAGGATCATGAAGAGGAAGTACGGCAGGCCGAGAGCGCCGCGCCGGAACTGGTTCCACGAGCGGACCGCCCACGAGGCGATGAGGGCCGCGGTGCCGAAGGCGAAGAGGCGAGGGAACCACATGGCCTTCAGGAAAGGAGGGAACCAGATGACGTGCTCGGAGATCACGAACGAGCCGTCGACGAAGCGGTAGATCGCCACGACGTAGAGCGCCGAGAGCGCGACGGAGAAGTCGAGGGCGCGGTCGAAGCTGGTGGGTTCGCTGGTGCGCGCACGGTAGCGCGAGGCCACGAACGAGGCCTGGTCGCAGATGTGCAGCGAGGCCCAGAGAAAGAAGAACGAGAGCAGGGCATCGAAGGCGAAGACGGCGCCGAGGATCACGAACGTGGGGACGACGACCAGAGGCAGCCAGGCGAGGACGGGGTGTTTCTGGCGGAAGCGGGGCTCGAGCACCGTGCGGAGGAACGTGGCGTACATGTGCGGGCCGCCGATCATCAACGTCACGAGGAGGTCGATGCCGGTGGCTCCCACCTTCCAGTAGGTGTGGGCGATGGGCGGGACGAGCACCAGCAGGGCCGAGCCGCAGAGCCAGGTCATGTCCCAGCGCGGGTTCGCGATCCAGCCGGAGGCGATCGCGGGAGAAAACGGGCGGTTCGGTACAGCGCTCATCTCGATCAGTTCGGAGTGTAACAAAGCCGCCGCCGCGCCTCGGGAGACGCCGACGGGCCAGCGCCGGCGAGACGATAGAATGGCGTGGTGAGCGCTCTTCCTGTTTCCGTCTCCTCCCGCCGGTCGTCTCTGCCCGCCGACCTCGAAGGGGAGATCGTGCGGCTGAAGAAAGAACGCAATGCCGTGATCCTGGCGCACTACTACCAGGAGTCCGAGATCCAGGATCTGGCTGATTTCGTCGGCGATTCGCTCGAGCTCGCCCGGCGCGGGACGCAGGCCACCGAATCGGTCATCGCCTTCTGCGGCGTCCACTTCATGGCCGAGACCGCCAAGATCCTGAATCCCGAGAAGACGGTGGTCGTCCCCGACCTCGAGGCCGGCTGCTCGCTCGCCGACGGCTGCCCCGCGCCGCTCTTCGCCGAATGGCTGAAGAACTATCCAGGACACACCGTCGTCAGCTACATCAACTGCTCGGCGGGCGTGAAGGCGCTCTCCGATGTCATCGTCACCTCCTCGTCGGCCGAGGTGATCCTCCGCCAGATCCCCGATCCGGTCGTCTTCGCCCCCGACCGGAACCTGGCCGCCTGGGTGGAGAAACGCCTCGGAAGAAAGTTCGTCGTGTGGCCGGGAACCTGTGTCGTGCACGAGACCTTCTCGGAGAGGAAGCTGATCGAGCTGACGGTGCGGCATCCCGACGCCGAGGTGATCGCGCACCCCGAGTGCGAGCCGACGCTCTTGAAGCTGGCATCCTTCGTGGGCTCGACCTCGGCGCTGCTGAAGCACGTGGTGTCGTCGCCCAGACGCTCGTTCATCGTCGCCACCGAGGAGGGCATCCTCCACCAGATGCGGCGCGCGGCACCGGAGAAGGAGCTCATTCCGGCGCCGCCCGACGCCGATTGCGCGTGCAACATCTGTCCACACATGAAGCGCAACACCCTGGAGAAGCTCTACCTGGCCCTGCGGGACCTCTCGCCCGCCATCGAGGTGAAGGAAGCCGTCCGGGTGAAGGCCAAGAGGTCGATCGATCGCATGCTCGAGATGACCGCCGGACTCGTGCTGCAGCCCACGTCGGGGCGCTCCTGAGCCCGCGCGTCTCCCGCTCGGACCGCCGGCACGCCGGCCGATGAAGGAACGCTCCCGGCGCGTTCCCGGCGGGCTGCTCGTCGCGGGCCTCGTCCTGCTGGTTCTCGGTGCCTGCGCCGCTCTCGCGTGGCTGCCCGAGTGGCGGGCGCTTCCCCCCGAGCCCGATGCGCGGACTCTGGTGACCTCGGTGCGCCAGGAGCTGGCCTCGGTGGGCGCCACGCTGAGCCGGGCGCGGGTCAGCCTCGGCGGCGCTGCGAGCTATGAGCGGGCGCTGCGCGTGCTCGGCCCGAGCGGCATCCAGCGTGCCGCGGATTTCGGTGCGGGGGTCTCGTATCGGGTCGAGGGAACGCTCGAGGTTCCCGATGTCGGCAGCGGCTCGGCCGAGATCGTGCTGTCGCCGAAAGGGGAGCTGCAGCAACTGACCTGGACGCCCGGAGGATTCACCTCCATCTTCACGGCTCCCGCACCCGCGGTCCGCGTCGCGCAGGAGCGCTTCGCGCACCGCGTCGGCACGCTGCTGATGCGCGGCCTGAAACCGACGGGAGAAGTGCTGAGCTTTCCGAACCCGAGCGGCTCGGTCGAGGTGCGGCCGCTCGCGACCGCCCCGGGGCAGCCACGGGAGAACATCGTGGTGCGCCTCGGCGGCGGAGTCGACGTTCAGCGCGGATTGCGGGACCGGCAGGCCGCGGAGGGATTCACGGCGGACCGCCTCTTCCGGAAGCTCTCGGTCTCCGGCGGGCCGCGGATCGCTCTCTTCGTGCTCGTCATCGTGCTCTTCGGGCGCCTCCTGTTCCGGAGGCGCCTCAGCTTCAAGATCGCCTCGATCCTTTCCAGCACAGTGGGATCCGAAGCTTGGAATTCACGTGACTTGAAGTCGCGGC
>JADMIO011460667.1_pt1 | contig 24892 bp, 21 predicted proteins | sample 8958161 | NCBI WGS metagenome assembly JADMIO01 (sample SAMN16585339, study PRJNA669376) | soil metagenome | isolation source: Crop rotation soil | place: USA: Cullars Rotation, Alabama | collected 2011
GCCGCGACTTCAAGTCACGTGAATTCCAAGCTTCGGATCCCACTGTGCTGGAAAGGATGAGAATCTGAATCGCGATCGCTGCGCCGAGGATGATGCGCAGAACGCGACTGTGAACGCGGGCGGTGAGAGCCGGAACGGCGAGGAACGGCACGAGGATGCGCGATGAAGGCGTCAGCGCGATCAGAATCAAGAGACCGCAAATGGCGGCGAATACAGCGAACAGCCCGCGGGCGAGCAGCGGAAGAACGAACAGCGGCGCACCCATCGCTTCGTCGAGCCACTTCGGATCGAGGATGTAGCTGAGCAGCGACAGCTGCCGGTACGAGCTCACGTGCGGAGCGACTTGCGTGAGGAACGGCGCGACAGGACTTCCGGTGAGCAGGAGGTTGCGGACGAAGAAGACCGATCCGATCGCGCAACCGATCACGACCGGCTTCCACCTCTTCGTCACGATCGCGCTGATCGCCACGAACGGCAGGAATGTGTACTTGGTCAGGAGGCCCGCAGCGATCGCGCCCATCTGCTTGCGATCGTCTCGATCGAAGAGCACGAGGCAGATGCCGAGGAGCGGCCAGTCCGCCTGCGACCAACCGGCGGTCATCGCGAGAGCCGGCGTGGCAATGACGGCGGTCGTCACGAAGATATCGCCGATGCGCAACGCCAGCACGACGGTCGCGATCGCCGCGTAGAGATGCAGGAAATGCGACGCGATGCCGCCGCGCATCGGACCGAGGAAGGCGAGGAGAGGGAGGTCGGCGGACTCGGTGCCGAGCGGGAAGTACGAATGCGAGATCAGCGGCAAGTCGACTGCGCGGCCTTCCTTGACCCACTCCCACGGCACGGCGAGGTGATACGCGACTTCGTCGAGGTGAATCGGCGGCGTGAGCGCGGCGAGGAGAGCGAGAACGCCGAGAACGATCAGGGGAATGTAGTGTGGCGCCGCCGACCTCGGCGGCGTCTTCATCGCGGGCGGCGTCTTCATCGCGGAAATCGCCGCCGAGGTCGGCGGCGCCACACAGAACAGTGCGACAACGGCGAAGACGGTCGTCACGATCCCCATCGTGATGCGATTGACGGCAATCAATCCGACGAGAAAGCAGATCGTGCCGAAGATCGGATATCCGACGACGAGCGCCGTGGCGATGTCACGGGTGCGCGCCAGCAGCGCACCGCACGCGATCATCGCCAGGGCCACGATCGCCGCTGCGAACATCAGATGGGCGGCAGCACACGCCGGATGGCAAGGACGTCCTCGATGATCGCGCGCGCGACATCCGGACGGATCTGCGTCGTGCGATCGGACAACGCGGCCGGAGGATTGTCATGAACCTCCATGAAGAATCCGTCAGCGCCCGCTGCTGCCGCCGCGCGCGCAAGCGGTCGCGCGAATTGCGGCGTGCCGCCGGTCTGCTTGCCTTCACCGCCAGGCTTCTGCATCGAATGCGTGATGTCGTACACGACCGGCGCACCCATCGCACGGATGATCGGAAACGCGCGCATGTCGACGACGAGATTCTGATAACCGAACGACGAGCCGCGCTCGGTGATGAATACGCGATCGTTGCCCGCCTCCCGCCCCTTCTCCAGAATGTTCTTCGTCTCCTCGGGCGACAGGAACTGGCCCTTCTTCACGGACACCGCTTTTCCTGTGCGCGCGGCAGCAGCGACGAGGTCCGTCTGCCGGCAGAGAAACGCGGGGATCTGCAGGATGTCGAGGACTTCGGCGGCCGGTGCTGCTTGCTGCGGCTCGTGAATGTCGGAGATCAGCGGCAGGCCCGTCTGCTTCTTCACATCGCGGAGGATGTCCAGGCCCTCCTCGAGGCCGGGTCCGCGGAACGAATCGATCGACGAACGGTTCGCTTTGTCGAACGAGGATTTGAAGATGAGGTTGATCTTCAGGTCGTCGCGCAGTTTTTTCAGCGTGCGCGCCATGGAGAGCGCGTGCTCGCGCGATTCGATCACGCACGGGCCGGCGATAAAGAGCGGCGGATTGTCGCCGCCGAATGCGACGCCGTCGCTGATCTGAATCGAACGTGTGGCGCTCATCGTCGTCGCATTGTAACGTCCCGGCCATGAACGACTTTCTCCGCCGTCTCCGCATCACGCATCCGATCCTGCTCGCGCCGATGGGCGGCGGCCCGGGTACGCCGGAACTGGCGGCGGCCGTGGCGAACGCCAGCGGTCTCGGCGCGCTGGCTGCGGCGTACCTGAACGGCGATCAGATCCGCGACCAGATGCGGCGTATTCGCGAGCTGACCAAAGGCCCAATCAACATAAATCTGTTCGCCGGTGGCTACGCCGATCGCGTGACGCAGGATGCGGCGCCGATGCTGGAGCTGTTGTCGCGTGTGCATCAGCGGCTGGGAATCGAGGCGCCGCAGTTACCGCCGCTGCAGCGCAATCCGTTTCCGGAGCAGCTCGAAGTCGTGCTCGACCTCGAGCCGGAGGTTTTCAGCTTCACGTTCGGCGTGCCGGATCGCGCGGCGATGGATCGTCTTCGCAACAGCGGCACGTTCATCATCGGCACGGCGACGACCGTGGAGGAGGGGCGCGTGCTCGCCGGCGCCGGCGTCGATGCGATCGTGGCGCAGGGTGCGGAAGCGGGAGCGCATCGCGGCACGTTTGCTGGCTCTTTCGAAAAGGCGATGGTGCCGACTCTCGATCTGACCGAGTCGATAACACGCGCGACGGGCATTCCGGTGATCGCGTCGGGCGGGCTGATGGATGGACGCGACATCGCTGCCGCGCTTCAGCGCGGCGCGGTCGCGGTGCAACTCGGCACAGCGTTTCTCGCGTGTCCCGAATCGGGAGCGCCCGATGCGTACAAGCGAGCGATTCTCGATGCGAAGCGCGATACGACAGTGATCACGCGCGCGTTCTCCGGCCGCGCCGCGCGTGGATTGCGCAACGAATGGATTGACACCGTTCCTGAAGATGCGATCCTGCCGTTCCCGCTGCAGAACGCGCTCACGCGTCCGATGCGTGCGGCGGCTGCGAAGAAAGGGGAGGCGGGATTCCTCTCGTTGTGGGCTGGGACGGGAGTCGCTCGTGCGCGAGCGATGCCCGCTGCCGAGTTGATCGCGATGCTCGTCAGCGAGCTGCGAGCCGCGCGCGCGTGAGCACATCCTGAGCGAGGACATCGGCAATGCGTGCGCGGTGCTGGTGAAATCGCCGGATGCGCTCGGCGTCCTGCATCACCTCCGCGTAATGCGCCTCCGTGCGCCGCGCTGTGACGGAGAGGTCGAAGTCGCGCGCGCGGCGCGCCGCAGCCTGACCGATCGCGTCGCGTCTCGCGGTATCGCTGAGGAGCAGATCGATCGCATCGGCGAGCGCGCGTGCGTTACCAACCGGAACGATCATTCCCGACACTCCATGTTCCAGCTGCTCCTCGGGACCGGACGGCGTCGCGACGACGGGTACTCCGGCGGCCATCGCCTCGAGAACGGCGAGGCTGAAGCCTTCCGACTCGCTCGGGTGCGCCACGACATCGGTCGCAGCGAGCAGGCTTCGCATGTCGCGCCAGAAGCCGGCTCGGCGAACGCGTGACACCAGTCCGAGCTCCGCGATGCGCGCGTCGACGGACGCAGCGTATTCGGGATCGGTATCGGCGCCGCACAGCAGCGCGATGGCGCTCGGATGTTTTTCGGTAATCATCGACATCGCGTCGACGAGATCGCGCTGCCGCTTGCGACGCTGAATGCCGCCGATGCAAGCGATGAGGCGTGACGACGGATCAAGACCGAGTTTCGCGACAAGTTCCGCGCGCGGCATCACGGGCCGGCCCGGAAACGCGTCGATATCCATCCCATCGTTGATCACGACAAGCCGCGCGAGCTTGCACACTTCCGCGGCCTGTCGAGCGACGCCTTGCGACACGCAAATCACTTCATCGGCGAGCAGATCGACGGCGCGCATGAAGAAGCGCCAGTCGGCGTAGGGTGGAGGGAACGGTCCGTCGAACGTTCCGCGACTGTGCCAGATGTGCGGGATGCCGGCGGCCGCAGCAGCCGCCGCTCCTTCGAGCGTAACGATCGTGTTCGTGTGCACGAGATCGATGCGCTCATCGAACACGAGTTGTCGCATTGCGGCGACGCGAGCCTCGAGACCTTCGAGCTGCGCGAGATACTCGCCGGCCTTCCAATGCGTCGCAGGAATCCACCATGCGACCGGCAGAATCCGCACGGCAATTCGCGCCGCGACGAGTTCATCACCGAGCGGCCCTTCGTGCGGCAGGACGACGATCGGATCGACGAGCGTGCGATCGAGACGTGTCACGAATCGCAGCAGCGCCTGTTCTGCGCCCGAAAGCGATGACGAATGGGAAACGACCAGAACGCGAAGCGGCTTTTTCATGGCCGCACGACATCCATGAGCATCGCCAGAAACTGCTCCAGCAGACGGTCGGTGCTGAAACGGCTTTCGACATCGATGCGGGCCGCGTGCGCGATACGGCGTCGAAGATCGCCGTCATCGACCAGCCGTCGCATCGCTGCGAGCCACGCCTCGTCGGTGTTTTCGACGAGCAGTCCGGTCTCTCCGTCGCGAACCTGATCCGCGTACGGCGCAACATCGGAGAAGATTCCGGCCGCGCCGCACGCGGCAGCATCGAAATACTTCAGCGATACTTTCGATGCGCTGAAGCGCGTTCCATCGAGCGGCGCAAGCATGATGTCGGGCGCGCGCGCGGCGAGCGATCGATAGAAGCGATCGAGATCCGCCTGCCACTGCACGTACGTCAGCCGCTCCGCCGGAAGTCCGGCCAACTCGGGCGGCACTTCATGCGCCATGATCAACGCATCGCATCGCGCGTCGCTCTCGACGAGCGTGCGCAGCGCGCGAAACGCCATGCGCTCCCAGCGCGGATTCCCGGCATACGCGACGACGACTCTCCCCGGATGAGCGATCGCTTCGACGCCGTCGAATCGTGTGAAATCGACGTTCGGAGGAATCTCGATGATGCGCCGCGCATCGGCAGCGAGGTCTTCGCCGACGCGACTGTTGAAAACGAGGACGGCACTCGCGCGCCGCACGGCATCCATGAACGCTTCGAATGCCGGCTTGCCCGGCGTGAAGAGGCGCTCGAACCGCGGATACTCGCGCCCGGCCGCGACCCAGTTGTCGTCGATCGAGACGAGGGTCGGGACGTTCGCCGCTTTACACGCGTCGAGAATCGAAGCGACTTCGGGAAATCGCGGCCGCGCCAGGATCACGAGATCCGAAGTCGCGGCGTCTTCCGCCTTCCAGCGCTCGTAGAGGATCGCGCGCCACGTCAGCTTTCCTTCCCCCGCGAGCCGTTTGAAGTAGCCGTAGAAAACGAGCTCGTTGTGAGACACGTCGAGCGCTTCAGCGACGATCGTGATGCGCAGCCCGCGCAGATCGGTGAAGAATGAGCTTCGATCTCCATCGCGACGAACTGCGAATCGTTCGCTGACCTCTCGCGCCGGTTCGTCCGCGCGCGTCAACGGATAGTTCGCCCACGTCCAGCGCGACGCCGGCGGAGGCACGGCGGCGTGTGCGATGACACCGCGGCGCGCCAGCCGCAGCGTCAATTGCCACCAGAACGTTCGCATGAGAAGCGGATCGGCGGCGACGCCTCCACACGCGCGCACAGCTTCCGTTCTCACGAGCGCGTGATGCATCGGCACGAGGTCGGCCAGCTCGAGCCAGCCGCGTTGTATCGGCGGACCGACTTCGCGCGGTAGGGGTCGCGGGAGGTCGCCGTGCACGATGTCGGCAATCGTGTCACGCGCGATCGTGGCGAGCGCCGGCAACGCATCCGCGTCGATCTCGCATCCGGCCCACGCGAATCCGCACCATTCCGACGTCGACGCCGCGAGCGCCTGACCGAAAAGGACGGCCGGCAGATCCGTCTTCTCTGGCGCGATCAGCTCGCGTCTCGCCGAGAACGGTTCCAATTCGCGCGTCCGCACGAGCGTCGGATCATCGATGAGGAACGCCACGGGGCCATCCGGCCTGATAGACGCCAGTTGTCGCAGCGTCGCTGCCAGCGGTTCGGCGACCGAGGCATCGCCTCCGATCCACACGAGGAGCTCTGGCTGGTTCGCTACACGAGCTCCGTTTGTTGCGCTGCCGCCGGCGTCGCGACCGACTTCTGTCCGTTCTTGAAGTCGCGTGCCGCGGCGATGAACGATCGGAACAGCGGATGCGGCGCGGCTGGTCGCGACTTGTACTCCGGATGGAACTGACAGCCGAGGAACCAGGGATGATCCTCGAGCTCGATGATCTCGACGAACTTGCCGTCAGGCGACGCTCCGGTCACGCGGAACCCTTTCTCCTCGAGCGCGCGCACGTACTCCGGATTCACTTCGTAGCGATGCCGATGGCGCTCTTCGACGAGCTCTGTTCCGTACGCCGCGCGCGCAATCGAACCTTCCTTCAGCGCACACGGATACTTTCCGAGTCGCATCGTGCCGCCGAGGGCGTCGACGCCGATGAGGTCGCGCAGTTTGTAGATGACCTTGTACGGCGCTTCATCGTCGAACTCCGTCGAGTTCGCGCCGACCATGCCGACGACATCGCGCGCGAACTCGATCGTCGCGCATTGCATGCCGAGGCAGATGCCGAAGTAGGGGATGCGCTTCTCGCGTGCGTAGCGGATCGCGCGAAGTTTTCCTTCCACGCCGCGCGCGCCGAAGCCGGGTCCGACCAGAATGCCGTCGACGCTCGCCAGCTCGCCGTGATAGCCGTCCTCCTCGAGCGATTCCGAATCGATGTACACGATGCGCACTTTCACGTTGTTCGCGATGCCGCCGTGAATCAGCGCCTCGTTGAGCGATTTGTACGAATCGCCGAACTCGACGTACTTGCCGACGAAGCCGATGCGCACCTCGTCTTCCGGATGTCGCATCTTGCGCACGATCTCTTCCCACTTCGTGAGCGCACCGACTTCCTCGTGCGGCAGGTGAAGTTTGTCGAGCAGGATCTCATCGAGTCCCTCGCGCGAGAACGCGAGCGGCACCTGGTAGATGAACTCGACGTCGAGCGCAGAGACGACCGCCTCTTCCTCCACATTGCAGAAGAGCGCGATCTTCTTCTTCATATCCTCGGGGATCGGCCGTTCGGAGCGGCACAGCAGGATGTCGGGCTGGATACCGATCTCGCGCAGCTCTTTGACCGAGTGCTGCGTCGGCTTCGTCTTCAGTTCCTCGCTCGCTTTGATGTACGGCACGAGCGTGAGATGCACGTTGATCGCGTTGCCGCGTCCGACTTCCTGCCGGAACTGACGGATCGCTTCGAGAAACGGCAGCGACTCGATGTCACCGACTGTGCCGCCGATCTCGACGATGACGACGTCAACGCCTTCGCTCACATCGCGGATGCACTTCTTGATCTCGTCGGTGATGTGCGGAATCACCTGCACCGTTTTGCCGAGGTAGTCGCCGCGACGTTCGCGTTCGATGACTTTCAGGTAGATGCGGCCGGTCGTCCAGTTGTTCTTCCGGCTCGCGCGCATTGACGTGAATCGCTCGTAGTGGCCGAGGTCGAGATCCGTCTCGGCGCCGTCATCGGTGACGAAGACTTCGCCGTGCTGGAAAGGCGACATCGTCCCCGGATCCACGTTGATGTACGGGTCGAACTTCTGCAGCGTGACCTTGAAGCCTCGCGCTTCGAGGAGCGCGCCGATGGAAGCTGCCGCGATGCCTTTGCCGAGTCCGGAAACCACACCGCCGGTGATGAAGATGTACTTGGTGCTCATGCGCGCGCCTCCTGAAAGGTGAATGAAGAATGTCGAATGAAGAATTCCGAACGAAGAAGTGTCAATTCTTCATTCTGAGTTCTGAATACTGAATTCGTTTTTGAGTGGGGAGAGTAGTGCTGAGGATGCTTCGATGCGCGTCGTGTGAGCTCAAAGCTCACGAACGTCCACCTCTGTCACGCATGCTTCGCAATTCGGCCTCAACACGCGCCACATCCTCGGGTCTGTCAACGCCGAGGTGGGGCTCATCGGTATGCAGTACACGGATTTTAAAACCGTTCTGCAAAGCCCGCAACTGTTCGAGTGATTCCGCGCGTTCCAGCGGAGAGGGCGGGAGGCGTGTGAAGGCGCGAAGAATCTCCGCCTGGTAGCCGTACAGGCCGACATGGCGCCGCGCTAATTCGCGGGAGCGGAACGGGATCGGCGCGCGAGAAAAGTAGAGCGCGTCGCCTTGGAGGTCGGTCACCACTTTGACGATGTCGCGGTTCTCGTACTCCTCATCGGTCTCGATCGGCGAGGCGAGCGTGGCCATGTCGACACGGGTTTCGTCCAGGGCGTTGAACAGTGCATCGATCGCGCGCGGATCGACGAGCGGTTCATCACCCTGAACGTTCACGACGTGGTCGAACTTTGCCTTCTCGTTCTCCTCGATGATGTCGAGCGAAGCGGCGATGCGATCGGTACCGCTCTGAAAATCGCCAGCCGGCCGGGCGACCTTCCCGCCGAATGACGCGACGTGGTCGGCGATGCGGTCGTCGTCAGTCGCGACGTAGACGGTTGCGGCCCGCGTCGCACGTGCGGCGCGTTCGTAGACACGCTGGATCAGCGAGACGCCTGCAATGAGCGCGAGAGGTTTGCCCGGAAAGCGCGTCGACGCGTATCGTGCCGGAATGACAATCACGCCGCGCATCAGCGGCGCCGATTCTAGCTGGATCTCTCCATCCGATCGCGAATTCATCCGCCGCACGAGCGCCGTACTCGCATTCGTGTTCGTGTTCGTGGCGGCGTTCTGGCGCCTCGAGCTGATGTACTCCCAGAAGTTCTTCGATCACACCGGACGCGCCGAATGGATCTGGGGACGGAAAGAGGTCAGTCGCGGAACCGCACTCGCCTTTTTCGCAACGAAGAACTTCGATCTGCCGGCGAACCGCTACTTCGTCCACATCAAAATCGCCGGCGATCCCGAATACACGCTCTACTTCAACGGCACGACGATCGGTGGCCGCCGCATGACCGATCAGGACCGCAATCTCGACGTGTACGACGTCACGAAGCTCGCGCGGACGACAGGCAATCGCATCGTCGTCGCCTTGCGCAGCACGAACGGCGTCGGCGGCTTGATCGCCTCGGTCGACATCGCACCTGAGAGTCGCAACGTCATCGTCTCCGACAGCTCGTGGCACATCATCAACACATGGTCGCCCGATCTGGCACAACGCGATCCCGTGCGCGGCGCGGTTCCGGTCCTTTTCGGACGGCCGCCGACAGGGAAGTGGAACTACCTGACTGAAGCGAGCGCCTCACCGTTTCCGGACGTCCATCGCGTGCGCACACCGGTGTCGGTCAACGCATTCAGATCCGCGATTCCGGAGATCGACTTTCCCGGCGGCGTGGCCATCGTGAAGGCGAAACCGATGCGCGCGACGGCGTTCGACTTCGGCAGCGGCTGCAATGGCCGCGTGCGATTGCGCCTCAACTACGACAACGGCGCCAGCGCTCTCGTCTACGTGCGCTTCGCCAACGTGTCGAACGAACTGGGCGCGATCGACAACAACCTCGAAGCGTTCGTGTTCGCGCCGCACGAACCGGTCGTGATCGACACGACGCGCCGCTTGTTCCGGTATGTCGCGGTGTACGGCGCGACGAGCGAGGTGAGCGCCGAGGTGTTGGAGTAGCTCGGTCCAATCCCGAGCGGAGCGAGGGATCAACGGAGCCTTCTCGATTAATGCGCAACGCAGCGTTCGTCTACATCATGAGCAACAAGACCCACCGCATATACGTTGGTGCGACAACGGACCTCGTTCAACGTGTACGACAGCACCGCGATCGCACCTATGCGAACGGCTTCACCGCGCAATACACGTTCGACCGGCTCGTATACTGCGAATCACACCCGACGTACGAGGGAGCCTTGCGCCGGGAGACGCAGATCAAGGGCTGGCGCCGTGCGAAGAAGGTGGCGCTCATCGAGGCGAAAAATCCGTGGTGGAACGACCTGAGCGGTGAGTATGTCGACTATCTCGAGGCGCGTTGATCGAGAGGGCTCCGTTGATCCCTCCGCTCTCGCTGCGCTCGGCGTCGGGATGACGTTGGGACTAGAAAATCACCTTCCGAATGAAGTAGTCCTGCTGCGTCATCTGCTTCGAATCCAGCGCCTCGGCATCCGATCGCGTCATCTGGAAGCGGCCGGAGGAGCCGCCGGTCGTCGTCTTCATGAACAGTTCGACCATGTCGACCTGCGCGCCGGGCACGCCGGCGTTCTTCATGATGAGGAACGACGTCGCGGAGATCGCGTTGAATACTTTGTCTTCGCTGTCAGCGGTCAGTTCTGCGCGAAGTGTGTGCGCGCCGGTCGCCGTCAGCTTCTTCTCGAAGATGCCGACGTTCTCGTACGCGCGATCGAACTTGTCGACGACTTCAGCGGCGAGCAGCGGGCCTGAGGGCGCGCTGCTGACTGCGACCGGTGTCACCGGTGCGGGCGCCTGCACTTTGCGGATCTTGAACGCGGCGCCGAGGGACGACTTCGCGCCGGTATCCGTCGTCTGCACATCAGGACTCAGGTCGATCGTATTGAGGTTCGCGCCGTTGCTCTTCGTCACGTCTTCCGACTTGGCGACGTCGATGAGACCAGGATCGAGCAGAAGCGACTGACCGTTCTCGAGATTCACGAGCGCTTTGCCGTTCTGCACGGTCCATTTCGCTTTGGCCTTGTACACGGTCCCGTTCTTCAGGATCACGTAGTACGTGGCGAACGCGTGCGACGCGAACAACGACAGGACCGCAGCGAGGACGAGCGTCTTTCTCATGAAGGTCTCCGAAGCTCGGAATGACATGTAGATTCAGTCGATTATACTCAGCCAACGCGGCCGCTCTCCCGCGGATTCCGCCGTCACGAAAGGGTTCCCAGATGCTGATTGTCATGGAGGCCGGCGCCAGGCCGGAACAGATCGAAGCCGTCGTGCGCCACATCGAGAAGATGGGGCTGAAGGCGCATCCGATTCCGGGCGCGCAGCGGACGGCGATCGGCGTCACGGGCCGGCAGGGCGCGAAGGATCCCGGCATCGTCGAGAACTTTCCCGGCGTCAAGGAAGTCATCCAGGTCTCGCACTCGTACAAACTCGTGAGCCGCGAAGCCAAGCCGGACGACAGCGTGATCAGCGTCGGTGGCGTCGATGTCGGCGGCAGAGGAATCGTCGTGGTCGGCGGTCCGTGCGCAGTCGAGTCTTATGACCAGACGCGGACCATCGCCGAGGCGATCAAGCGGGCCGGCGGACAACTGTTCCGCGGCGGCGCATACAAGCCGCGCACGTCTCCTTACTCATTTCAGGGACTCGGCGAGCAGGGATTGGAGATCCTCGCGCGCGTTCGCGAAGAGTTCGACTTGCCGATCGTCACCGAAGCGATCGACGAAGAGTCGTTGAATCTCGTCGATCAATACGCAGATTGCATCCAGATCGGCGCCCGCAACATGCAGAACTTCTCGCTGCTGAAGCGCGCCGGCAAAGCGCGCAAGCCCGTGCTGCTGAAGCGCGGCATGTCGGCGACGCTCGAAGAGCTGCTCCTATCCGCCGAATACATCATGTCCGAGGGGAACTACAACGTGATCTTCTGCGAGCGGGGAGTGCGCACGTTCAGCGATCACACGCGCAACACCGTCGATCTTTCCATCGTCCCGGCCATCAAGCGCATCTCCCATCTGCCGATCCTCGTCGATCCGAGCCACGGCACAGGCAAGCGGAACAAAGTCCTTCCGATGTCGCGCGCTTCGATCGCGGTCGGCGCCGACGGCGTGCTCGTCGAAGTGCATCACAAACCGGAAGAGGCGCTGTCCGATGGACCGCAGGCGATTCTGCCGTCGACATTCGCCGACCTCGTGCAGCAGGTCGATGCGATCGCCGGCGTGCTCGGGCGGTCGATTGTTCCAACGTTATCCCGAGCGTAAGCGAGGGATCTTCTGCGCGTTAACGACGATAGCCGCATGTGCAGCGCACGTCTGCTTATGTATCGCTGATCGGCCAGTAGATCCCTCGCTGCGCTCGGGATAAAGACACGATGAGACGAACAAAAATCCTCGCCACCCTCGGTCCGGCGTGCAATACCGAGGAGGTCGTAAATGACCTGCTGACTTGCGGCGTGGACGTGTTCCGCCTCAACTTCTCGCACGGCACACCGGAGGACCGGAAGCGGATCATCGGAATCGTTCGTCAGGCGGCGATGAGCGTCGGTCGCTACGTTCCGATCATCGGCGACATCCAGGGTCCGAAGCTTCGCATCGGCGACGTCGAAGGTGTCGTGCAACTTCAGAACGGCGCACCGTTTACCATCACGACGGAAGCTCTGCGCGGGAACGCTCAGGTCGTGTCGACGCCGTTCATGCCGCTGCCGCGTGAGGTGGCCGTCGGCCAGCGCATCCTTATTAATGATGGACTGGTGGAACTCGTTGTCACCGGCGTCGACGCCCGGAAAGTGATGACGCGGGTTATCCATGGCGGTCCGATTTCGTCCAAGAAGGGGATGAACTTCCCCGATTCGGAGCTGACGATTCCGGCGATCACGGAGAAGGACCGTGAAGACGTCAAGTTTGCCGTCGAGCATCAACTGGACTACATCGCTGCGTCATTCGTGCGACGGCGCAGCGACATCGAGGATCTGCGGAAGCTCCTCAAAGAAGCGGGCGGCGCCGAAACGAATGTCATCGCCAAACTCGAGAAGCCGCAGGCGATCGACAATCTGCAGGAGATCCTCGAAGTCAGCGACGGCGTCATGGTCGCGCGCGGCGACCTCGGCGTCGAACTGCCGCCGGAAGCGGTGCCCATCGTGCAGAAGCGGATCCTGTCCGAGGCGAGCCGGTGGGGACGATTCGCGATTACGGCGACGCAGATGCTCGAGTCGATGACGACGAACTCGCGGCCGACGCGCGCCGAAGCGTCGGATGTGGCGAATGCGATCTTCGACGGAAGCGACGCGGTGATGCTGTCGGCCGAGACAGCGTCGGGTGCGTATCCGATCGACGCGGTGCGAATGATGGCGCGGATCGTCACCGCCGCCGAAAACGAAACGCTGGGACACGCCACGATTCATCGCGCGCCCTTCCGGAAGGTCAGCGAGGCGGACGAATTCACGGATGCGCTCGCCGGTGCGGCGAATTACGCCGCCGAGCAGCTCGACGCAAAGTTCATAGTGGTATTCACCCAGACAGGCTTTGCGGCTCGCCTCATGTCGAAGTTCCGCCCGAAGGCACCGATCATTGCATTGACACCTTCGAGCTGGGTCGCCCGCCGCATGAACATTTTGTGGGGGGTCCAACCATACGTTTTGCAGGAAGTCGGGGAGTACCACGAGCAGATCGTCGATCGCGTGGACGAGTTCCTTCTGCAGAAGGACATCGTGCGCACGGGCGACAGATTGGTCATTCTGATGGGCTCGCCGATCTATCAGCGAGCCAAAACAAATTTGTTACGAGTCCACCGGGTTCGTTAACAGTGGTTGGGAAGGGGAGGCGGAAGGGGTATGGTTTTCCAACGGGATGTTTGACTTTGCCGGAACGAGGTTCGTAGACTCGCCCCTGCGATCGTGAGGAGGTCTATGCGTCGAGCTTTCGCGTTCGCTACCTTCATCGCTGCCCTCGCAGTTCCCGCACGATCCGAAGCGCCAATTCCGGCCTTCGTGCAGGTACTGGGCAGCGTGACGAACGCTGCGAGGCCGGTCGCCAACGCGCTGGTCATCGCCCTCAATCTGTCCAGCTTCGACGCGATCCAGACCTACAGCTCGCTCGACGGCAGGTACACGCTGCCGAAACTCGAATCAGGCATCTACAAGATCATCGCGGTGAAGCAGGGCTTCGCGCCCGCGATCGCGACGATCCTTCCGACGGCCGCGCTTCAGCGCGTGAACCTCTCGCTGTCGGTGGACAAGAATCCGAAGAAGAGCGCGAATCAGGAGATGTGGGAGATTCGCGGATCGCTGCCGCCGGACATTCTTCGCGAGCTCGATCAGGCGCTCGAACCGCCGCAAGTCGCATACGAGGTGCCGCGCATTCGCGGGCAGATGATGTCGCTGACGGGCGTCGCCGATGAGACGTCGGCTCCCGCATTCGCGCAGACGGTCCTCGGCGTGCAGAGCCGCATTGGTGATGAATGGCAGCTCGGCTTCCGCGGCAATCTCCATCGCGTCGAGAATCCGGCGGACACGCAGACCTTCGGCACTCCGGCCGCGCAGTCGAGTGTCATGTCGATGGAGCTTCGTTCGTCGCCGACGGATGCGTACAAAGTCGCGTCGACGCAGAGCTGGTGGCGCTATCGCGAGCCGGTGACAGTCGAGAGCGGTGACGAAGCGGACGTGCGCGCGCACAGCCTGGAGTGGGAACACGGCGATGCTCGCGTGCAGGTGCGCTATTTCGCGCAGTCGAATCTGTTCCGATCGAACCCGCTCGGATCGGAGCTCGTCGAGATCGGTGGAAACACGACCGTGATGCAGACGCGCCGCAGCGATGTCGGCGTGTCGGTGCGCGTCGTTCAGGAATCGCTGCGAAATACGACGGCCGCGCCGTTCCGCACCGCCGATTTGGCCGCAAACGCGAGCCTCGAGCTCGTGCCGTCATTCACCGTCCACTACGGAGTAGCCAGTCAGATCGGTGTCGACGGCACAGCACTGGCGCCACGCACGGGTGCCGAGTGGAAGATCAGCAAGAACACAGCGCTGGTGCTGGCAGCGATGCACAAGGTCGCCGATCCGCAGCGCACGCTCGCATTGCCGGAAACGCTGACCGCGCTCGATGAATCGCACGGATTGCCGCACTATTCATACTCGTTCGGAATCGTCTCGGGTGATACGGAATCGAATCGACTCTCGGCGATCATGACGGTCACTGCGCTCGATACGCCGATGCGGCTGATGTTCACCGACGGCTTCGAACAGTTCTGGGACGGTCTATACGTCGACAGCGGCGACATCCGCCGCGACCTCCGCGTCAATTACCGCCGCGACCTCGGACGTTTCGTCGCGATCGCGCTCACGACGAGCGCCGGTTCGGCAACGCCGTCACACGCGATCGTGCCTGCGAGCGCGAAGGTGTACATGACGGGCGACCTCCAGTCGATCTTCTATCCGACAGGAACGACACTCGCCGTTTCCTATCGCGAGATCGAACAGCCGCAGACCCTCAACCGCGACTACAAGAGCGAGCGGATGAACCTGCGGATGGCGCAGTCGCTTCACCTGCCGCTCGATCTGAAGCTGCTCCTGGGCATGGAGATCGCGCACGCGATGAATTCGCCGTTCCTGCTCGACTCGCTCGATCCGCAGGGAAGCTCGCGCCGTTACATCGGCGGCCTCGCGCTGAACTTCTAAAGTTTTTTCTGATCTAGTCTTCGCCGAAGCCAGGCCGGATCTCTTCCACGAGCTTCGCGAAGCGCATCGAGATGCCCTTCGTGATCAGGATCTGCTTGAGGTAATTCAGCGACGTGACCGCGGCCGGCAGTCCTGACAGCGCCGTGGGAATCGCAGCGAGTCGCGTAGCCAGCTGAATCGTCTTGTCGACCGCCGTGTACTCCGTCGACATGAAATCGCTGCGCGCTTCGCTCTGATAGGCGATCGCCAGAAGGTAGATGTCCGCGACGAGCTCGCGGAAGCGCATCTCCGCGCCCCACGCGAAGCATTCACCTTTGCGCACGTTCGCCAGGAACTCCTGCCACGTCTCGCCGCGCGACACGGTGTGCACTTTGGCGACGTGCTTCAATGTGTGTGCATCGGAACCGCCGACCATCGAGACGTGGCGGCCGTGCTCTTTTTTCACCGTCGTGATCAGTTGCTGGATCATCTTGTTGTGAAACGATGCCATCGCGCCGTTCATCACTTCGAAGATGTCGAACATCTCCAGCAGCTCGGCGATGTACTTCGCCGCGACGTTCTTCATGCGATAGTTCTGAAAGAGATGGTTGATGCCGAACAGCATCTTCTCGGATTTCATGTAGGGGACGAGGTCGCGAATGTTGCGCCGCAATCGCGACACTTCGCGATGCTGGGCCTCGGTGATTCCCCACGCGCCGATGTGGATGCGCTGTCCGGTTTCCGGGAAATACGTTTCGATCTCTTCACCGATGAAGAAATCCTTTGTGTCCGGATACTTGTTCAGGAAGTAGAGTGCGCCGTCGATCGAATCGTGATCGGTGAGCGTGACGAACGACATTCCACGCTCTTTGGCGATGCGGTACACATCCTCCGGCGCGTTGTAGCAGTCTCGAGTATTGGCCCGACGGAAGTATTTCCAGATTGAAAACCGGCTATGACAGTGCAGATCCGCCCGCTTCAGAGATGGGTCGGTGAGAACCTCCGAAGCCGGCTGCTCGCTCATCGGACGATTGTTCAACCTCTTGGCATTTTCTACAATTCGCGTGCCCGCGTGAAGGGACCGCGATCACATTTCAAATGTCATCCCGAGCGTCGAGCGAGGGATCTGGGCGGCGGCTTCCATCGAGCCGCCGCCGAGATTCTTCCCCGTCTTTGCCGTTCGGAATGACAAGGTAATCATGGCCACAGCCAAAGGCGGCAAAACGCCGAATTCTGACAATGTCTCCGAGTGGATCGACCTCGAGGTCCCGAGCCGGTTGCCGATCATTCCGCTCGTCTCCTCGGTCCTGTTCCCCGGCGGAGTGCTGTCTTTGCAGGTGGGAATCGATCGGAACGTCCGCCTCCTGAAAAGCCTGCCCGAGGACCAGAACCTGATCGCGGCGTTCTGCCAGAAGAGCGGCGACAAGGAAAATCCGCGGCCCGAGGACCTGTCGCACATCGGCGTGCTCGCGGCGATCGTGCAGCGGTTGCCGCTGTCATCCGATCGTTATCAACTGTTTCTGCAGGGCCGGCAGCGCATCGAGCTCGTTCAGATGCTGCAGAACGAGCCGTACTTCGAGGCGCGGGTTCGGGAGATTCCGCCGAAGCCGATTCCGAAGGGCGTCAAAACCGACGCACTGATGTCGAAGGCGATGTCGCTCTTCGAAAAGCTGGTCGAGAGCGACTCGAAATACAACAACGAGCTTCTCAACATCCTGCGCATGAACGTGGCCGAAGGTCCGGACACGTGCGCCGACCTTCTGGCGTCGTTTCTCAACCTCGCGCTCGAAGAGAAGCAGCTGCTGCTCGAGACCGTGAACCCGATCGAGCGCATTGAACTGATCATCGAATACATGCAGCGCGACCTCGGCAAAGCCACCGTCGATCGCGAGCTGCAGAAACAGATTCAGTCGTCGATCAACCGCCGCGAGCGCGAGAATTACCTGCGCGAACAGCTCCGCGTCATTCAGGACGAGCTGGGTGACAACAACGCCAGCGACCGCGAAGCGGACACGTATCGCGATCGCGTCGAGGCACTCCCGATCAACGAAGAGCACAAGCAGCAGCTGCGTCGCGAAGTGACGCGGCTCTCGCAGCTGTCGCCTTCGTCATCGGACTACTCCGTCATCAAAGGTCATCTCGATACGGTCTTCCAGGTTCCCTGGACCGAGAAGACAGTCGATCAGCTCGACCTCAAGAAGGCCGAGGAGATGCTGGAAGAGCGGCATTACGGTCTGGAGAAGGTGAAGGAGCGCGTGCTCGAGTTCCTGGCCGTCCTCAAATTGAAGGGCGATCTCAAAGGACCGATCCTCTGCTTCGCCGGACCTCCCGGCGTCGGCAAGACATCACTGGGCGCGGCGATCGCGGATGCTCTCGGGCGCAAGTTCGTGCGCATGGCCGTCGGCGGCGTCACCGATGAATCGGAGATCCGCGGCCATCGCAAGACGTACATCGGCGCGATGCCCGGCAAACTCATTCAGAGCTACATCCAGGTGGGCGTCAACAACCCGCTGATCATGATCGATGAGATCGACAAGATCGGGAAAGACTTCCGCGGCGATCCGGCCTCGGCGCTTCTCGAAGTGCTCGATCCGAAACAGAACCATGCATTCGTCGATCGTTACCTCGAGATCCCCTACGACCTCTCGCACACGCTCTTCATCGCCACGGCGAACATGCTCGAGACGATTCCCGGGCCGCTACGCGATCGTATGGAAGTGATCCGTCTCTCGGGCTACACCGAATCAGAGAAGCTGCACATCGCGAAAAAACATCTGATCCCGGAGTTGCTCGAGAATCACGGGCTGACAGCCGATCAGGTGACGATCACCGACGACGCGATCCTGTCCGTGATCCGCGATTACACGGCAGAAGCGGGGGTGCGCAATCTCGAACGCAAACTCGCGAACGTGATGCGCAAGATCGCGCGTCAGGTTGCGAGCGGCGATGACGAGCCGAAGCAATACCTCGTCGAGCAGAAAGACGTCGAGGGCTACCTCGGCCTTGCGTCGTTCGAGCACGAGTTCGCGGAGCGCACGCCCGAGATCGGCGTCACGACCGGACTGGCGTGGACGCAGTTCGGCGGCGAGATCATGTTCATCGAGGCGACTCGCATGTCGGGTAGCGGCCGCACGACAGTGACCGGACAGCTGGGCGACGTCATGCGCGAGTCGGTGCAGGCCGCGTATTCGTATGTGCGATCGAAAGCGAGCGACCTCGAGATCGAAGATCGCCTCTTCAGCGATTACGACATCCACATTCACTTCCCGGCCGGCGCGGTGCCGAAAGACGGACCGTCTGCCGGCGTTGCAATCGCTACGTGCATCGCATCGGTGATGGGCGAGCGCCCCGTGCGTCACGACATCGCGATGACCGGCGAGATCACGCTGCGCGGCAAAGTGCTGTCGGTCGGCGGCATCAAAGAGAAGGTGATGGCCGCACAACGTGCGAACATCAAGACGGTCATTCTGCCGCAGGGGAATCGCAAGGATCTGACCGAGGTGCCGGCGGAGGTGAAGGAAGGACTGAACTTCATCTTTGCGGAGCGGGTGGAGGACGTGTGGAAGGAAGCGCTCATCCCGGTGCTGGTCGTGCGGAGCCGCGACCGGAAGTACGACGAAGCCGAATATCGAGCGGAGCGGAAGAAAGAAGAGCGAGCCGAGCGCTGATGCGAAGAGGCTGTTTCAACAATCTCCTCTTCATCATCTTCATCGTCCTCGGTTTCGCCGGCAGCACGTACTTCTGGTTCAACTTCTTCGTGAAAGGGAAGTCGCTGCCGACGCCGAACCTCGTCGGCAAATCCGTGAACGAAGCGCGCGCGATCTGCTCCGACCTCGGCGTCACGTTGCGCGTTGATGAGAGCGCGCGCCGAAACTCGGATCGCGTGCCGGCCGGATTCATTGCATGGCAGAACCGCACGCCCGGCGCGACGAGTCTCATCAAGCGCGGCACGACCATCCGCGTCGAATTGAGCACGGGTCCGCTCGTTCTGCGCGTGCCCGATCTCGCCGGGCAGAATCCCGGTACGGCGCTCCTTCGATTGGGACAGCAGAATCTGAAGCTCGGCAATCTGTCGTATGCGGACGACGCCGGACGCGGCATTCTCGCTGCCGACCCGCCGAAGGATACGGTTGTCGCAGCGCAGGAGCCCGTGTCGCTGCTGGTCGGCGTCGGTCCGTCGCTGCCGGTCTTTGTTATGCCTGATCTGATCGATCAGCCACTCGAAAGCGTGCGGCCCGTGCTCGAAGCGCACGGACTCAAAGTCGCGACGGTGAAGTTCGAGGCGTACCCAGGAATCCCGGACGGCGTGATCATCCGGCAGTATCCGCTGCGCGGCGCGCCGGTGAGCGGCCGCGACGCCATCAGCGTCGTTGTCAGCAAGCAGGAGGAGAATGGAGTTCTCGAACAGCAACCGCCTCCGACCACGACTACGCCATAATCTGGAGTGCGGCGACGATGCCGCTCTCCGTTTCGGAATCCGATAGCGGCGGCATGGCCGCCGCACTCCAGACTATGATCCAGATCGCACCATCGCTGCTGTCCGCCGACTTCTCGCGCCTGGCCGAGGAGATCGCAAGCGTCGAAGACGGCGCGGATGTGCTGCATCTCGATGTGATGGACGGACATTTCGTCCCGAACATCACAATCGGCGCGCCGGTTATCAAAGCGCTCCGCGCGCACACGAAGAAGCCGTTCGATTGTCACCTCATGATCAGCGAGCCGCAGCGGTACATCCCCGATTTTCTCAAAGCGGGCGCGAACATGATCTCGGTTCACATCGAGACGGAGATGCATCTCCAACGCGCGCTGCAGATGATCCGGGACGGCGGCGCGAAGGCGGGGATCGCCATCAATCCGGCCACCCCGGCCGAATCGCTCTCGACGGCGATCGATTTTTGCGACTACGTGCTGGCGATGACCGTCAATCCCGGATTCGGCGGGCAGAAGTTCCTGGAACCTGTTGTGCCCAAGATCCGTCAAATTGAGAGTTGGATTCGACAAAGGGGACTTCCCGTCGTCATCGAGGTCGACGGAGGCGTCGATGTGCGCACCGCGCCGTCCGTCGTCGCGGCCGGCGCGACGCTGCTGGTCGCCGGCTCGGCTGTGTTCGGCCAGAAAGACAGGCCCGCTGCAATGCGCGCGATACGGGACGCTGTTGTTGGGGTCAAAGCTTGATGGATCATTTTCGATTTTCAATTTCCCGCTAGGAGTGATGTTGAAAAAATCGATCGCTACTTTGCTGGCAGCCGCATTCGTGCTGGCCGCCTGCCATCACGGTCCGAAGAATTACCGGCCGGTGGTGAACCCTGAATTCGCAGGGAAATCGAAGGAGCAGCTTTTCCTGACCGCGGAAGATCTGTACAACCGCCGCAAGTGGTCCCGCGCGCGTTCGTTCTATTCGAACATCTACGAAAACTATCCGAACGATCCGCTCGGCCGGCGCAGTCTGCTGCGCGTCGCTGACACCTACTTTCAGCAGGGCGATGCGGTGAACCTCGTCGAAGCCCAGTACAAATATCGCGACTTCATCAACCGTTACCCCGGCAGCGACCGCGCCGATTACGCGATGCTGCAGATCGCGAACGTCGCGTTCAAGCAGATGGAACGCCCGGACCGCGATCAGGCCAAGACGAAGGAAGCGATCGACAAGTTCAACGAGATGATCCGCACGTATCCGAAGAGCGAGCTGCGGCCGGAAGCGGAGAAGAATCTTGCCGAGGCGCTGGACAGGCTGGCGAAGCACGAGCACATCGTGGCGCGGTACTACATGAAGCGGAAAAGCTTCAACGCCGCGGTGCAGCGGTTGAACTATCTCGTCGAGCAGTATCCGAACTATCACGATCGCGACGGCGTCTTCTACGATCTCGCCACCTCCCTCGACCACCTCGGCCGCACCGGCGAGGCGCGGCTCTACTACGAGCGCGTGGTATCCGAGTTCCCGAAGAGTGATTACGCGAGCAAAGCGCAGAAGCGGCTCGCGCAACTGAAGACCGCATGAACAAGCTCGCTGCGGCCGCGATGCTGCTTGGTGCTGCGTGCAGCACGGGCGGCACAGCGACGGCCCCACCGAAAGCTTCTCCGACGAGCGATTCGCAGCAGCTGGCCGAACTGCGCACGTCGATGACCGAGCTTCTCGAACGTCTGGACGTGTTGAACGATCGGATCAATCGCCTGGAACAGTCGCGCGAGGCGACGCCGTTGCCGGTGCCCGTCCCGCAGCCTGTCACGCCGGCAACGACGCAGGTGCCTGCGCCTGTCGCGGTCCCGTCCGCGGCGGTGACGAATGCGCAGATCGCGCAGGCGTATCGCGACGCGATCGTGCTCTACGGGCGCAACCGGATGGCGGAATCCCGCGCCGCGTTTCAGAAAGTCTTCGACGCCGATCCGCACGGCGATCTCGCCGACAACGCGCTGTTCTGGATCGGCGAAACGTACTTCAGCGGCGGCCAGTACAGCGACGCGATGCGCTTCTACGGGCGCGTGGCGCGCGAGTACGCCGATCAGAACAAAGCGCCTGACGCGATGTTCAAGCTCGCACTGGCGTATGAGAAGACGAGTGATCTCGCCCTGGCGAAAAAGACGCTCGAAGACGTGATCGCGCGCTATCCGTACTCAGGTCCCGCGTCGGCCGCGAAGGCCGAGCTGAAGAGAATCAAGTACTAGCGACGTCTTGTCATCCTGAGCCGCGAAGACGGCGAAGGATCCGGGCGGTGGAGAACGGGTGCCGCTCCCGCCCGGATCCTTCGCGCTCTCCGGCGCTCAGGATGACAACGGTGTCAACCGGGGCGGTGGTGAACCGGCCGCTCTGCGGCGCTCAGGATGACAGCGCCGAGCCGGTACAATACCTCGCGATGGCCGACGAAACGGAAAGCGGCGCAAACCTTCTCGCGAAGAAGGAGTACGCGCGCGCGGTGCCGCTGCTCAAGCGCGAGCACGAGAAATACCCCTCGAATCCCCGCATCCGCCTTCAGTACGCCGACGCGCTCGCTGGCGCCGGATCGCTCAACGATGCGCTCGAGCAGTACAACGCAACGGCGAAGTACTACGAGGACAACGGCCTCACGGTGCAGGCGATCGCAGTCCGGAAGAAAGCGGAGAAGCTGCAGGACCAGGTGACGCCGAAGGCCGCTGCTGCGGCGACGGCGGCGTCGCAGGGGAAGTCGGAGCCGATGTTCCAGCAGCACGTTCCGAAGAGTCCTCTCTTCGAAGTGCTCAGCGGCGAGGAGCGCGACGCGCTCATCAAGCAGATGGATCTCGAGCAGCACGACGAGGGGAGCATCGTCATCGCGGAAGGCGATCCCGGATCGTCGATGTACGTCATCGCATCCGGTGAGGTGAAGGTGTTCACGCGCGCGGCCGGCGGCAAGAGCGCGTCGGTCTATCTCGCGAAACTCGGCGAAGGCGACTTCTTCGGCGAAGTCAGTGTCCTCACCGGAAAGCCGCGAACGGCGACCATCACGGCATCGCAGCGCACGGAACTTCTCCGCCTCGACAAGGAGAAGCTCGACACGGCGCTGTCGAAGTATCCGGGCATCCGGAAGGTCCTCGACGATTTCTACAAGCGGCGCGCGGAGCACACCGTCGAGGCGATGATCGAGAGTCTCAAGAGAAAGTGACCGTCCTTCCGATTCGAAAGTACGGCGATCCTGTGTTGCGACGCCCGACGGAGCGCGTCGATGTGATCGACGCCGAGCTGCAGAAGCTCATCGACGACATGACCGAGACGATGTACGCGGCACCCGGCGTCGGTCTCGCCGCGAATCAGATCGGCGTCTCGAAACGGCTGATGATCATCGATCTCTCCGTCGGCAAACGCACCGGCGAGCTGCACGTCTGCATCAATCCGGAGGTCATCGAGAAGATCGGCGACATCCGCGAGGACGAGGGATGCCTCTCCGTTCCCGACTTCGTCGAAGAGGTCACGCGACCGGAGCGCGTGAAGCTGCGCTTTCAGGACCGCAACGGAAAAGAGCGCGAGATGTGGGGCGAAGGTCTCATGGCTCGGGCGATGTGTCACGAGACGGATCACTTGAACGGTACGCTGTACATCGATCATCTCCGCGGCTTCAAACGCGACCGCATATTGAAGAAGATCTCGAAACTCTCGAAGAACGGGATGTGGTGATCGCATGACGACACACAACGCCACGGTGACCGAAATCGAGGAGCTCGCGCCGCGCGTCCTGCAACTGACGATTGCGTTTCCGGAACAGCGCTTCGCGTTCATGCCGGGACAGTGGGTGAACTTCCGCTTTCCGCAGGGCGTGTCGCGCGCCTACACGATCGCCTCCGCACCGGAGCGGCCCGAGGCGCTGCAGTTGTGCGTGCGAGTCGGCGACGGGAAGGGAGGCACGGCGTTGCGGAAGATGCAGGCCGGCGACGCCGTGTCCGTCGAAGGACCGTACGGCAGTTTCCTTTTGCCGGGCGACGATCAGCGCCCCGTGGCGTTTCTCGCCGGCGATGTCGGCATCGCTCCGATCCGCAGCATCGTGCTGCACATGCTCGCTACGAAAGATCCGCGCCCGATCACGGTCCTGTACGAACCGGACAAGCGCCACATTCTCTACGCCGCCGATTTCGATCCGCTCGCGCGCGCGGGCGCGATCGTGCACGAGAGCGGCAGCATCGAGACGCTCATCGCGCGCAACCAGCGCACGCTTCAGGAGTCGGTGATCATGGCCGCCGGTTTCGATCCGTTCCTCGATCGCGCACGCCGTGCGCTCAACGATGCCGGCCTCGACTCGACCACCGTGATTTCCGAGACGTTCGGACCGCAACCGTAGGGGATAGTGGAGCGCGGGTGTCCTCGCCCGCGATTGTCGCCGAGCCGGCGGCGCGGGTGAGGACGCCGCGCTCCACTCGACGGCGTCATGACAGAGTGGCGGCAAGGCCGCCGCACTCCAGACTAGGCCTGTTGGCCGTGACCCGCTATCTCAGCCAGCCGGGCAGAACGCCCTGGCGGCGCGCGTCTTCGCGGAACTGATCGTATTCGCGTTGCGCGCGCGTCAGCTCGAGCTCCGCGTACGGAATCTGCTCTTCCGTCGTCTGCAGGACTGCCGTGTCGTACGTGAACTGACTCGGTTTGAAGCCGAGCGAGATGAAGCCGGCGATCCGCGATCGCAGCTCGGAAATCCGATTCTCGAGCAGCGCGAGATTCTCTTTAGCACGGCGCACGCCCTCTTCGTACGAACGCGCGCGTGTTCGCCACGACCACTCTTCGCTCTGCTCCGCCTTCACCTCGGCGCGCGTCGGCGCCTCGGGCGGGCGGGAGAGGAGGACCTGTTCCTGCGCAGGTTGTCCGGCGTGATTGCGCTCGAGATCCCGCAGCAGGCGCTCGCGCTCGGCGTCCGTCACGCGCAGTTTCAGACGCTCCTCCGCGCTCTGCGGCTGCTTCGCCGACGGCGGCGCAGCGGCGCTTCGCGTCGCAGCGATGTCGACGTCTGCGGCTGAGACCGAGTACAGAGCGCCGCCGACCGCGCGGAAGACGATCCGTCCATCCTGCTCCTGAACGGGCCCGTCCACAGCGATCTTCTGGCCGCTGCGAAGGACGAGCGTCGTACCGAGTACCAATGCCGCGATCACACTCATGTTTCGACCCGCTGCAACAAAGCGGCGGAGAGAGATATT
>JADMIO011482839.1_pt1 | contig 24892 bp, 23 predicted proteins | sample 8958161 | NCBI WGS metagenome assembly JADMIO01 (sample SAMN16585339, study PRJNA669376) | soil metagenome | isolation source: Crop rotation soil | place: USA: Cullars Rotation, Alabama | collected 2011
GCCGCGACTTCAAGTCACGTGAATTCCAAGCTTCGGATCCCACTGTGCTGGAAAGCAAAGACGGCCTCGGCGACAAGGCGAAGACCATGATCGTCTCCGAGCTGCCCTATGAGCCGGCGGACCCGACGGTCGATTCGCAGATCGTGTCCCTGAAGAACTCCGGCGCCGACGTGTTCTTCAACGTCACCACGCCGAAGTTCGCCGCGCAGGCGATCAAGAAGGCGCACGAGATCGGCTGGAAGCCGGTGCACCTCCTCAACAACGTCTCGAACTCGGTCGGCTCGGTGCTCAAGCCCGCGGGCCTCGAGGCGTCGAAAGATGTGCTGTCGACCGGGTACCTGAAGGATCCGACCGATCCGACCTGGGACAACGACGCCGGCAAGAAGGAATGGCTCGCCTTCATGGACAAGTACTTTCCCGATGGCGACAAGACCTCGAGCTTCACGGTCTATGGCTATACCGTGGCGCAGACGCTGCACCAGACGCTGAAGCAGGCCGGTGACAACCTCACGCGCGAGAACGTGATGAAGCAGGCCGCCAGCCTGAAGAACCTGTCGCAGCCGATGCTGCTGCCCGGGATCACGATCAACACCAGCGACAAGGACTTCTATCCGATCGAACAGATGCAGATGCAGAAGTTCAACGGCGAGCGCTGGGAGCTGTTTGGCCCGATCATCAGCGGGAGCGGTGAGGGGAGCTGACGCGCGTTTGTGTCCCGGACGCAGTGCGGCGCGTAAGCGGTGCGCGATCCGGGACCGCCACGAGTTCTGAGTTTTGGGCGGTCCCGCATCTGCGGTGCATCACTTTCGTGCTGCACCGCGTGCGGGACACTCGCGTCTATAACCTGTGCGGGCTCATCCAGTAGGCCGCGATCAGGATGCCGGCTCCGATCGCGGCCGGAAACAGCGCCAGCCACGAGCCGGAGATCGCAACGGCCGCGGTCGCCGCCCACGAGATCGAGGAGAAGGCTTCGGCGAATGTCGCAAAGCGCGACGCCGTCTGGCGATGGCGGAAGTAGCGCCGGGTCGCCTGCTTGCGGAAGAAAAACTGGATCGCGGTCGCGGCGGCCGCGGCGGCGAAAATCCCGAGCGTCGAGGCGAGCGCGCCGGCGACTGACAGGAACGCGAGCGCCATGATGAACGGCGCGAACGCGATCGCAATGGCGCCCAGCACCGCCTCGATCTTCGCCCGCACGAGGCGGCTGCGCGGGATCGGCGCGGTCGCGACCAGATCCGGCGCGTCCTCGCCGGAAATCGCGAGCCAGGCGAGCCCGCCCGCGAGCTGGCCGGCGGCCATCACCAGCACCGGCACCAGCACCACCAGCGCGCCGGTGCCTTCGCCGTAGGAGCGCCAGAGCAGGAGCGCCGGCGGCAGCAGGTAGAGCATCTGCATCAGCGTCTGCGAGACGAGCCACGGATCGCGCGCGAGCAGCGTCCATTCCTTCTGCCGCAGCACCCGCGCGGCCGTGCGCTGGCGGAAACTGGTCCGCGCGGCCTGCCGCGCGCCGCTCGCGGCGACGCTCGACGCCGCGATCGCGTGATCGCCGAAGCGCGCCGAGAAGATCAGGATGGCGGCGCCGAGCAGCGCGAGGCTGCCGCCGAGCACGACCGCCAGCGCCGCGAGATCCCCGAGCGCGGCGCGCGCCGGCCACCACACGAGACTGCCGGTTTCGGGCACCAGCGCCACCAGCGAATCGGATTCCAGGAACACCATGCGCGACAGCGTGCCGTGCGACAGGATCGCGGCGACCTGCAGCCCGATGATGAACACGGCCGCGATCACGGCGGCGACGATCTGCGCGGCCAGCCGCGTGCGTTTCGGCCCGATCAGCCGGAATAACAGCACCGTGAGGGCGACCGCCCCGGCGGCCGCCACGGCGCCCATCGCGATCACGACGCCGTAGGCGCCGAGCCAGCGCGCGCCGCCGCGCGCGATCAGCACGTTGATCAGCGGCGCGCTGAGCAGCGCCGCCATCACGATCACCGAGAGCGCCATGGCGGCGATGCGCACCGCGAAGACCTTTCGCGCCGCGGTTGGCGAGGAGAGGATCAGGTCGAGATCGGAGCGCGCATAGAAGGCGCGTGTCACCGACTCCATGGCCTGCGACATCAACAGCGACCACGAGAGCAGCACGGTGCCGGTAATGACGACGAGCGCGGGCTTGTCGGGTTCGGCGCCGACATTCACGTACCGGCCCACGAAATACCAGGCGAGCAGGTGCGCGAACACAAGGAATATCGCGACGGCCGCAGCGACGATGCGCTCGCGACCGCGCCGCCCGGCGGTCATCATGCCGAGCCAGTCGCGCCAGGCGAGGCGCAGCTCGTGCTGCGCGAACCAAGTCAGCGAACCCGCGCTCATCACGCCGCGGCCTGCTGCTCGGCGACCAGCGCCAGGAACGTGTCTTCCAGGCTGGAGAGCTTCTGCCCCGCCTGCGCGCGCAACTCGTCGAGCGTCCCTTCCGCGATCAGCCGCCCGCCCGCGATGATGCCGACCCGGTCGGCCATGCGCTCGGCGACTTCGAGGATGTGCGTGGTCATGATCACGGTGCCGCCGGCGGCGACCCGTTCGCGCAGCACGCGCTTGACCTGTCGCGCCGAGCCGGCATCGAGGCCGGTCAGCGGCTCGTCGAGGATGATGACGCGCGGGGCGTGCACCAGCGCGCCGGCGAGCGCCACCTTCTGGCGCATGCCCTTGGAGAAGCCTTCGCAGCGCTCGTGCGCGTGCGGCGCCAGCCCGAGCCAGTCCATCAGCTCGCGCGCCCGCGCTTCGGCAAGCTCCGCATCGAGACTCCACAATCCCGCGACGAATTCGAGATATTCGTAAGGGGTGAGCTTGTCGTAGATCATCGGCTCGTCCGAGACCCACGCGACGATGCGCTTCGCCTCCACGGGATCCCGCTGCGCATCAATGCCGCAGATCGCGATCGTTCCGGCATCGGGGGGAAGCAGGCCGGCCACCATGCGCAAAGTCGTGGTCTTGCCGGCGCCGTTCGGGCCGAGCAGGGAGTAGAACTCGCCTTGCCTGACCTGCAGATCCAGGCCGGCGACCGCCGGCCGGTCGAACGATTTGCTCAAGTCCCGGATGTCGAGGGCAAATGTCATGGTGAATCTTCGGTGAAAGGAGGCCGGCAGTGTAGCGCCGCAGTCCTTTCAGCGCCGTGAATCGGGGCGCGGGTTTCGTTGACATCGGCGCTTTTGCCCGCGATATTTCGCGCATGCTGAGCCGCAGCGCATTGAAAGCGAAAAAATTCTCCGCTCGGGGGATTACGTTTTCGCGCGCGCCATACGGTTAAGCTTTCGGCAAACGCGACAATCGCAAGGGCCCCGCCGGTTCGGACGGGGTCTTTTTCGTTTGGTCCTTGTCCTCCGGCTCACACGAGGAGAAGGACGATGACTGTTCAAGGACTCTGGCTGCCGCTGGTGACGCCGTTCCGCGACGGCGCGCTCGACGAGGCATCGCTGCACCGCATGGTGCGCTACTACCTCGGCGAACCGATCGATGGGTTCATTCTCGCCGCGACGACAGGCGAGGGGCTGACCATCGATGAGGACGAGACCGAGCGGCTGGTTGCGACCGTCGCGGCGGAGATCAGCGGGAAGCGTCCCATCTATCTCGGCGTGTCAGGAAGCGACACGCGCAAGATGGCGAAGCTGCTCGCGCACACGGCCGGCTGGCCGGTCGACGGCTATCTGATCGCGTGCCCCTACTACACGCGTCCCTCGCAGGAGGGACTCTATCGGCACTTCGCGGCGCTCGCGGGTGCGACCGGGCGGCCGATCCTCGTTTACAACATCCCGTATCGCACCGGCGTGAACATGGGCAACGACACGCTGCTGCGGCTCGCTGCGCTTCCCAATATCGCGGGCGTGAAGGATTGCTGCGCCGAGCAACAGCAATCGTTCGATCTCATCCGCGCAAAGCCGCCGGAGTTCTCCGTGATGACCGGTGAGGATGCGCTGTTCTACGCGGCGCTGACGCAAGGCGCCGAGGGCGGCATCCTGGCGTCCGCGCACATCGCCACCGCGCGCTTCGCCTCGGTGCGCAACATCTTCGTCAGCGGCGATCAGCAAGGTGCACTGCGCGCTTGGCGCGCGCTCGCCGACTTGCCGCGGCTCCTGTTTGCCGAGCCGAGCCCGGCCCCGATCAAGCACTGGCTGTGGCGCACCGGGCTGATCGACTCACCGGAGGTCCGGCTGCCGATGACGCAGGTCAGCGACGTGCTCGCGGTGCGGATCGACCGGGAGGTGGAGCGGATGCGGTTGGCGGCTTAACTCAGACCTCATGGTGAGGAGCCGCGCGCGCGCGGCGTCTCGAACCATGGCCGTACAGTCGGGCCATCCTTCGAGACGCGCGGCGTTCGCCGCGCTCCTCAGGATGAGGGCCAGTAATGGTAGACAAAGGGGCCCCATTTCGCCGATTGTCCCCCTCCCGACACCGTCTGCGGAACTTTGCATGTCTTTTCCCAAGGCCTCGACTGCGCTTAACCGCTTCACCGTGCTCGATCTCACCCGCGTTCGCGCAGGCCCGACCTGCGTGCGCCAGCTCGCCGACTGGGGCGCGAACTGCATCAAGATCGAGATGCCGGATCACATGAGCGAGGGCGAGGGGCTGGGCGGGCCGCGCGAGGGTTCGGATTTCCAGAACCTGCACCGCAACAAGCGGTCGATCACGCTGAACCTGAAGTCGCCGGAAGGCGTCGCGGTGCTGAAGAAAATGGCGACACAAGCCGACGTCGTGGTGGAGAATTTCCGCCCCGACGTGAAGAAGCGCCTCGGCATCGATTACGAGGCCCTCTCGGCGGTCAATCCGCGGCTCGTCTACGCGAGCATCTCAGGGTTTGGCCAGGACGGCCCTTACGCCAACCGCCCCGGCTTCGACCAGATCGCGCAGGGCATGGGCGGGCTGATGTCGATCACGGGCCTGCCGGGCCAGGGCCCGGTGCGCGTCGGGATTCCGGTCGCGGATCTGTGCGCCGGCCTGTTCGCCGCGATGGGCATCATGGTGGCGCTGCTCGAGCGCGAGCAGTCCGGCAAGGGACAGGCGATCGATACCTCGCTCCTGCAGGCGCAGATCTTCATGCTCGACTTCCAGGCAACGCGCTGGCTCACCGGACACGAGGTGCCGCCGCAAGCCGGCAACAACCATCCGACCTCGATCCCGACCGGCGTGTTCAAGACCTCGGACGGCTACATCAACATCGCGGCCGCCGGACAGAAGATGTGGGAGCGGGTGTGCGAGACGCTCGGCATCGCGCAGTACATCGCGCACCCGGACTATGCGACCGGCGCGCTCCGCTCGAAGAACCGCGACGCCGTGAATGCGCTGATGGAAAAAGAGACCGTGAAGAACACCAGCGCTTTCTGGGTCGACGCCTTCAACAAGACGGGAGTGCCGTGCGGGCCGATCTATTCGGTGGATCAGACCTTCGCGGACCCGCAAGTCAAGCATCTCGCCATCGCCAAGGATGTGCGCACGCAGGACCAGAAGACCATCACGCTGGTCGGCCAGCCGGTGCGGCTGTCGCGCACGCCGAGCGAGATCGTGGCGCCGCCGCCGCTGCTTGGCGAGCACACCGACGAGATCCTCGCCGAGTTCGGCTTCGGCAAGGACGAGATCGGAAAACTGCACGCCGACAAGGTGCTTTGACGCATGATCCCGAAAGGGTGGGAACCGGTTTTCGGATAAAACATGCGCGGAAATCCTCTATAATCGCCGGCAACGGAAAGCGAGACGGACATGAACGAGATGGCCAAGACCGACAAGGTCCTGCACCGCAAGGAAGCCGGCGTCGGCTACGTGGTGTTCAACAACCCGGCGCGGCACAACGCGATGTCGCTCGACATGTGGGCCGAGATGGGCCGCATCATGGAGGACTTCGCCAAGGACGACGCGCTGCGCTGCGTGGTGCTGTCCGGCGCGGGCGAGAAGGCGTTCGTCTCGGGCGCCGACATCTCGCGCTTCGGCGCAGAGCGCTCCACCGAGGCGGCGGTCGCGCACTACAATGCGACGACCGAGAGGGCGAGCAACGCGCTCGCCGACTATCCGAAGCCGACCATCGCGATGATCCGCGGCTATTGCATCGGCGGCGGGCTCGGCATCGCGACCTGCTGCGACCTGCGCATCGCGTCGGACAATTCCACCTTCGCGGTGCCGGCCGCCAAGCTCGGCCTCGGCTACAACTATCCGGGGCTGAAGCGCCTCGTCGATATCGTGGGGCCGTCGTTCGCCAAGGAGATCTTCTACACGGCGCGCCAGTTCAGCGCCGAGGAAGCCCGCACCATGGGCCTGATCAACCGTGTGCTGCCGGGCGCCGAGCTGGAGGGTTACGTCAAGAAATATGCCGAGACCATCGCGCGCAACGCGCCGCTCACCATCCGCGCGGTCAAGAAGGTGGTCAGCGAAGTGCTCAAAGACGAGTCGCAGCGTGACATGAAGGGCGCCGACGAGGCGGTGAAGACCTGCTTCCGCAGCAAGGATTACATCGAGGGCCGCGACGCCTTCATGGAAAAGCGCAAGCCGGTGTTTACCGGGACCTAGTGGTCGGCCGGGATTGAGTCTCAACCTGCCCCCGCTCGTCCCCGCGAAAGCGGGGACCCAGTTCTTGGCTCTGGATGCCCGCGTTCGCGGGCATGAGCGGAGAGGGTGATGAGCCGCCGCAAGGAACTGCTTCTCTCACTTCTCCTCTCGCTCGCGAGCATCGCGTTGTGCCTGCTCGCCGCAGAGGTCGTGCTGCGCTTTCTGCCCGTCTCGACCGGGTTGCGCAGCGCGCCGGTAACCGTGGCCGATCCTATCCTGCATTTCACGCCGAACCGGCCGTTCACCAATTCGCTCGGCTGGACCATGCACAACGTGGTGCATGGCCGCGTCAACAATGCGGGCTTCGTCAACGATCAGGACTATGGGCGCGACGGGCCGCCGCTGATCGCCGTGATCGGCGACTCGTTCATCGAAGCGCAGATGGTGGCCTACCCGCAGACCCTGCAGGGGCGGCTGGCGGCCGCGCTCGCGCCGAGCTTCCGCGTCTACAGCTTCGCAGCCTCCGGCGCGCCGCTCAGCCAGTATCTGGCTTATGCGGGCTTCGCCGTGAAGGAATACGGCGCGCGCGCCGTGGTCATCAACGTGGTGGGGAACGATTTCGACGAGAGCCTCAGCGCCTACCGCGTCGGGCCGGGCTTTTGGCAGTACGCGCCGGACGCGAACGGCGCGCTGGCGCTCAAGCTGACCCCGCACCGGGCCGGAACCCTGATCTCGCTCGCCCGTCACAGCGCGCTCGCGCGCTATGTCATCATCAATCTGGGCATCCAGAACCGGCTGTTCGGCATCCGCTGGCTCGCCGAGCTGATCTTCGGCAAGCCCGCGCAGGCCCAGCCGCGCTATGCCGGCAACACCGATGCGTCGGTGAACGAGAAGCGCGTCAAGGACTCGCTGGCCGCGATCGATGCCTTCTTTCGCGATGTGCCGGACCGCGTCGGCCTGCCGGTCGACCGCGTGGTGTTCACGCTGGACGGGTTCCGCAACGCCGATGCGGCGCGCGCCGGGCAGGGGACCTATTTCGACCTGATGCGGCGCGCCTTCATGGAGAAAGCGACGGCGAAGGGCTACGAGGTGATCGACCTCGACACGCACTTCATCCCGCGCCATGCCCGGACCGGCGAAAGCTTCGAATTCCACGACGACAATCACTGGAACGCGGCCGGCCACGAGGTGGCGTTCGAGGCCGTGATGGCCTCGAAGCTGCTTGCGAATTTGCGCCAATGAAGCGAAAAGAAGCCACACCCGGGGCGACAACCGGTGCGGAGGGGACGTGGCGTCCGTTGAACTGCGCGGGCTGACCAAGCGCTATGGCAATCAGGCGGTGGTGGACGATGTATCGCTGCGCATCGACCACGGGCTGCTCGTGTGCCTGCTGGGGCCGTCCGGCTGCGGCAAGACCACGACCTTGCGGCTGATCGCGGGATTCATCGAGCCTTCCGCCGGCGAGATCGCGGTCGGCGACCGCGTCGTATCATCGCCCTCGCGCACGCTGCCGCCCGAGCAGCGCAACATGTCGATGATCTTCCAGTCCTATGCGCTCTGGCCGCATATGACCGTGATGGAGAACGTCGCCTACGGGCTGACGCTGCGCAAGATCGACAAGGCGACCATCGCGCAGAAGGTGCGCGCGATCCTCGGCGTGACCAAGCTGGAGGCGCTCGCCGACCGCTATCCGGGCGAGCTTTCCGGCGGGCAGCAGCAGCGCGTGGCGCTTGCCCGTGCGCTGATCGTCGAGCCGGAGACGCTGTTGCTCGACGAGCCGCTCTCGAATCTCGACGCCAATTTGCGCGAGGAGATGCGCTTCGAGGTGCGCCGCCTGCACGACGAATACCGCTACACCACCGTGTATGTGACGCACGATCAGTCCGAGGCGATGACCACCGCGGACGTGATCGCCGTGATGAATGCCGGCAAGATCGAGCAGGCCGGTTCGCCGGAGGAGATCTACGACCAGCCGCGCTCGGAATTCGTGGCGCGCTTCATCGGGTCGAGCAACATCGTGAAGGGCAAGGCGGTCGATGCGAAGACGCTGCAGGTCGCGGGCGTGCCGCTCACCTGCACCGGCGATCCGATGACCGCCGGAGCCGCACGCTCGATTTCGATCCGCCAGCACGAGATTGGGTTGTCGGCGGCGCCCGCTTCGGGGCCGAACACCATTCCGGCGACCGTCATGCGGCACGTCTTTCTCGGCAACAGCCGCGACTATCTGCTGGCGCTCGAAGACGGAACCCAGTTGCGTGTGGTGACGTCGCCGGAGGACAGTATCGCGGAGGGCAACAAGGTCTGGCTCGCCTTGCCGCCACACCGCTGCCGCGTGCTGGTGAATTGATTCTGAAGTGGCCGGGGGCGCGAGAAGAGACCGAGGGAGAGAAACGATGCCCAACCTGACCCGGCGCAGACTGCTGCAAGGAGCTGCCGCGCTCGGCAGCGCGGCGCTCGCAACGCGCGTCGTCTCGGCCGCGCCTGCGGCCGAGGCCGTCACGCCCGCGCTGATCGAGGCCGCCAGGAAGGAAGGCAAGGTCGTCTACTACACGTCGATCGACCTGCCGGTCGCCGAGAAGATCGCGAAGGCTTTTGAGGCGAAGTATCCCGGAATTTCGGTACGCACCGAGCGTTCCGGCGCCGAGCGCGTGTTCCAGCGCATCGGGCAGGAGTATTCGAGCAAGGTCTATGCGGTCGACGTCGCCAATTCCTCCGACGCCGCGCACTTCATCGCGTGGAAGCGCGACGGCTGGCTTGCGCCCTACGTGCCGGAAGACGTCGGCCGGTATCCCGCCGAGCATCGCGACCCGGGCGGGCTGTTCGCCACCTTCCGCATCTATCTTTCCGTCATCGGCTACAACACCAATCTGGTGAAGCCGCCGGACGCGCCGAAGAGCTTCGCCGACCTGCTCGACCCCAAATGGAAGGGCAAGATCGTCAAGGCGCATCCGGGCTACAGCGGCGGGGCGATGACCGCGACCTTCCAGACCGCGCGCGATGTCGGCTGGGACTTCTACGAGAAGCTCGCCAAGCAAAGCATCATGCAGGTGCAGTCGATCGCCGACCCGCCGAAGAAGCTCGCGCTCGGCGAGCGCGCCGTGATGTCGGATGGCGCCGAATACGTGACCCTCCTGCTCAAGGAGAAGGGCGATCCGATCGAGCCGGTCTACGCCGCCGAAGGCACGCCGCTGATCGTCGGGCCGAACGGCATCTTCAAGAACGCGCCGAACCCGAATGCCGCCAAGCTGTTCCAGGCCTTCGCGTTCAGCCCCGAATGCCAGCAGCTCATCGTCGACGTCGGCGGGCTGCGCTCGATCCATCCGCAGGTCAAGGAACATGCCGGCCGCCGGCCGCTGAAGGACATCAAGCTGATGAAGGACGATGCCGCGGCGGTTGAGAAGACGAGCGAGGAGATCAAGGCGCGGTACACGAAGATTTTCAGGGTGTAATGGGGACGAGCGTGCCGCGTGCTCGCTTTCCCCTCTCCCGCTTGCGGGAGAGGGTGCCCGAGCGGAGCGAGGGCGGGAGAGGGGAAAGAAAGCGAGCGTGCGCCATCACATGACGCTCACCATCGCCGCGCCCGCCGAACGCCGGTCCCGCCTCGACCTCTCCTGGCCGATCCTGATCGCGTTCGCCGCGATCCTGGTCGTGCTGATCGTGCTGCCGATGTCGTGGCTCGCTTACTTCAGCCTCACCGACAAGGCGGGCGGGCTGACGCTCGACAACTTCGCCCGCCTCGTCACCGACCCAACCTTCCTCGACCCCCTCATCACCACCGTTATCCTCGCCACCTCATCCGCGATCATCTGCTGTGTCGTCGCCGCGCCGATGGGCTGGCTGGTGGCGCGCACCGACATGCCGCTGCGCCGCACGATCCGCGCGCTGGTGACCGCCTCGTTCGTGACTCCGCCGTTCCTCGGCGCGATCGCCTGGGAGCTGCTTGCGGCGCCGAACTCGGGCCTGATCAATCAGGTCTACCGTAGTGCCATCGGCGATCCGGGTGCCGACCCGCTGTTCAACATCTACACGCTGCCTGGGCTGATCTTTGTGATCTCCTGCTACACGTTCCCTTACGTGTTCGTGCTGGTGGCGAATGCATTGGATCGCATTCCAGGCGACCTCGAGGATGCGTCATCCATTCTCGGCGGCCGCATGTGGGTGACGGCGCGGCGCGTCACCATTCCGCTCGCGCTGCCCGCGGTGCTCGCGGGCGTGCTGGTCGCCTTCCTGCAGGCGATGACGCTGTTCGGCTCGCCCGCGATCCTCGCGTTGCCGGCGGGCTTCCACACCATGACGACCAAGATCTGGAGCCTGTTCCAGTATCCGCCGAAGCCCGAGCTCGCCGCTGCCGCCTCGATCCCGCTGCTGGTGCTCACCGTGCTCCTCTTGCGCGCCGAACACATGATCCTCGGCCGGCGCTCCTATGCGGTCGTGGGAGGCAAGCAGGGCGACCCGCGCCTCGTGCGTCTCGGCGGTTGGAAATGGGTGGCGCTGGGGCTCGCCCTGATCGTGCTGGCGAACCCGGTTTTTCTGCCTTACGGCGCGCTGGTCAACGCCGCCTTCTCGCGCACCGCCTCGCAGTTCATCTCGTTCAAGAACTTCACGCTGCACAACATCGAGTTCGTATTCTTCGAGCTCTCCGCCACCAAGCTCGCCTTCAGGAACACGTTCATCCTCGGCTTTCTCTCGGCCACCGTCGGCACGGTCATCGCGGTCGTGATCTCCTATCTCACGGCGCGCAAGGCGATCGCCGGCTGGCGCGCCCTCGCGTTCCTCGCCACCGCCCCGGTCGCGGTGCCCGGCATCGTGCTCGGCGTCGGCCTGTTTCTCTCCTACACGCGGCCGCCCTTCGTGCTCTACGGCACGCTGTGGATCCTGCTCATCGCCTTCGTCACCATCGCGCTGCCGGCCGCCTACCAGCAGCTCCAGTCAGCGTTCCGCACCGTGAGCGTCGATCTCGAAGAGGCAAGCCGCATCCTCGGCGCGACGCGCCTCCAGTCGCTCGGCCACATCACGGCGCCGCTGTTGCGCACCAGCGTGATCGCCACCTGGTGCTTCATCTTCGTCGGCGTGATCCGCGAGCTGTCCGCCGCCATCATCCTGTTCACCTCGGAAACCAAGGTGATCTCGGTGCTGATCTTCGACCTCAACGAGTCGGGCGATCTCGGCGCCATCGCGGTGCTCGGCATCATCATGCTGGTGATCACCTTTGCGGTGGTGATCGCGATCAACCGGCTTCCGGGATTCGGCGCCGCGGCGCGGTTCCGCGCAACATGAGCGAGCTTCCGAAAATCGCCGTCGCCGAGCGGCTGGCCGAGCGCATCGCAACGCTGGATGTGCCGAGCGCCGTGCGCGAAAAGTGCGTCGATCTGGCGGTCGATGTCATTGGCCTGTGCGTCACGGCGCGCAACGAGGATTACGTGCGCGCGACACTTTCCGCCTGCGATGACGAGGGACCGTGCACGGCCATTGGCCATGCGCGGACGCTCGGCGCCGCCGGCGCGGCGCTGGTCAACGGCACGGCCGCTCACGGTGAGGACTTCGACGACACCTTCGAGGGCGGGCCGGTGCACGCCGGCGCAGTGGTCGTTCCGGCGGTGCTCGCCGCCTGCGAGCGGCACAATCCGCAAGGCACGGGGGCGCTCAAGGGCATCGCGGTCGGTGTCGAGGTGCTGTGCCGCCTCAGCCTCGTGGTGCCCAAGGCGGTTCACAGAGCGGGCTTCCATCCAACCGCGGTGTTTGGCGCCATGGGAGCGGCGGCAGGTGTCGCAGCCGCGCTGCGGCTCGACCAAAAGCAGACCGTGGACGCCCTCGGCATCGCGGGGAGCATGGCGAGCGGCATCATCGAGTATCTGGCCGAAGGATCATGGACGAAGCGCATGCACGCCGGCTGGGCCGCACAGTCCGGCCTGCGCGCCGCGCTGATGGCGCGGGCGGGCTTTTCTGGCCCTCGCACCGTGTTCGAGGGGACGCACGGGCTGTTCCACGGCTTCGCGCACAGAATCGACGGCGACTACGAGGCCCTGCTCGGCGATTTCGGGCAGCGCTGGGTGACCGAGACCCTCGCCTTCAAGCCGTATCCATGCGGGACGATGACCCATCCCTACGTCGACTGCGCGCGAAAGCTGTTCGCGCGTGGGATCAAGGGTGCGCAGATCGCGGACATCGTTTGCGACGTCGGCGAAGGCACCGTGCATCGCCTGTGGGAGCCGCTTGCCGCCAAGCAGAAACCCGCGAATGGTTATGCGGGGAAGTTCTCGCAGCCGTACTGCATCGCGGCCGGACTGGTGCGCGGCAACGTCGGCCTCGGAGATTTCACCGATGAGGCGGTGAAGGATGAACGTGTGCTCGCCGTCGCCGGCAAGGTGCGCTACCGCATCGATCCGCAGAATCCGTATCCAAACGCATTCACCGGCCATGTGCGCGCCACGCTCGCCGACGGCAGCGTGATCGAGGAGCGCCAGCCGCACTTCCGCGGCGGCGCCAAGGAGCCGCTGACGCGCCAGGACATCGAGGAGAAGTTTGCGTTGTGCTGCCGGCACGGCGGGTGGGATGAGGCGAAGACGAAGGCGGGGCTGAAAGTCGCGAAGGCGCTGTATGATGGGCGCATTGAACTAAAGGGGCTGCGGTGAGCGAGAAAGAACTCTCCGGCCGTGTCGCGCTGGTGACCGGCGCGGGGCGCAATATCGGGCGCGCGATGGCGAAGTCGCTCGCGGCGGGCGGCGCCGCGATCATCGTCAACGTGCGCTCGAACAGGAGCGAGGCCGAGCAGGTCGTTCGCGAGATCGAGCGCGACGGCGGCAAGGCGATCGCGGCCGTCTTCGACGTGGCGGACGAAAAAGCCGTGACCAGCGGCGTCGCGCAGGCCGGGAAGCAACTCGGACGTCTCGACTATCTGATCAACAATGCGGCGCTGCGCCAGGAACGCGCTTTCGAAGAGATGAGCTTCAAGGAATGGCGCGACGTGCTCGGCGTGACGCTCGACGGGGCGTTTCATTGCGCCAAGGCGTGCCTGCCGTACCTCAAAGCCAGCGGCGCGGGCGCGATCGTGAACATCGGCGGGCTTTCGGCGCACACCGGCTCGGCGCATCGCGCCCACGTCACGGCGGCCAAGCTCGGCCTCGTCGGCTTCACGCGCGGCTTGGCCCATGATCTCGCGCCGCATGTCACCGTGAATCTTGTGGCGCCCGGCACCGTGGACACGCCGCGCGACCCGAATGCCGTGAAGCCCGCGCATCACCTCACCCACAACATGCTGATGGGCCGGCGCGGCGCGCCCGACGAGGTCGCCGCGATGGTGCGCTTCCTGTGCGGCCCCGGCGCGCGCTATGTCACCGGGCAAACGATTCATGTGAACGGCGGGGCGTATTTCGCCTGATCTTCGACCTCATCCTGAGGAGCCATGCGAAGCATGGCGTCTCGAAGGATGGCCCAGAGCGTGTATCCATCCTTCGCGACGCGTTGCTGCGCAACGCTCCTCAGGATGAGGTCTGAGCAGCGCGCACGGAAACGAACAGGTCGCGGACCATCCGCTCGTCGATGTTTCGCGTGACGAATTCCAGCCGACTTGTGCGCTCATCGCTCGGCCAAGCCTGAAGCTCGACCGGCCGCGCGGCAAGGTGCCCCATCAGCAACACCGCGACTGGACCAAGGCAGCCTTGGAGGTTGAGCAGACCTTTCATCTGCAACAGATCGGGGCCGCGGAGCGCGGTAAGCGTCGCGGCGAAGCGCGCGAATCCATCCCATGAGAGTGGCGCGGTCTCCGTCATCGCAAAACGATTGCCTTCGAGCGGGGGCGCCGCTTCGACATAGAAATCACTGCCGAGTGCGCGTTCAGCCGCGAAAGTGCGCAGGATTGCGCCAAGGTCTTCCTCGGTCTGAACCGCAATTCGCGAGAACGGCTTTTGCTCGCGTTCAGCCAAGAATCCACGCAACGCACTTTGCAACTTTGGACGAACGGTGCAGCAGGAACAGCCACCCGGCAGCGGCCCGACATCGTCAGCACCGAACGCGTCGATGACAATCGCCGCGCCGCTGTCTCGTGGCGCAGGATCGCGAACAATCGTCACCGGCACGCGATGCCCGCGCACATGCCGCTGCCGCCGCCCGAGCATGCCGATGTCGGAAGAGGGGAAGAAGCGCACAGCTCTCTCCTTCCTCAAGCCCGGCCACCCGGGTCCGGCCTTCGGCCGGCCCGCCCGGCCATGACGGAGCTAGAAATCCATCTCCAGGATGTACAGCCCGCCCACATGCCGGTCGACCGTGTAGACGATTCCGCGCTCGTCCACGAACACGTCGTTGAGCTGGATTGTGCCGCGGGGGCTGAGCGCCGGCGCCTTCGGCACGAACGTGCCGACCTCCTTCGGCTGGTAGGGGTTGGAGATGTCATAGGCGCGCAAGCCGCCGTTGAAGAAGGTACCGATGATGATCGTGTCGGAGCGCCACGAGGTCGGCAGCGGCACGTTCTCGTGGATGTTGTGCGCGCCGAAGCGCCCGCCGGCGTGCGCGAACGCATCGTAGGGCAGGGGGCAGGTCGAAATGGGAACAGGATTGGTCTCGTCACGCGCGTCGAGGATCCACACGAGCTTCGGCCAGTCGTTGGCGTCGTCCACCACCGACTCGTCAGTGACCACGAAGAGATTGCGCTCGAACAGCGGCAGCACCGTGTGGGTGAAGCCGTGATAGGGCGGCGAGTTGTCCCAGCGGCACAAGGGTTTTGGGTGCGCCTTGTCGGAGATGTCGAGCACGTACATGCCGGCATCGATGTAGCCGAGATAGCAGCGGTCGCTCCGCTGCGGATAGACGTTGGTGTTGTGCGCGCGCATCCCCATGTCGAGGATCGGCGGCTTGTGGCGCAGCGGCGGCGGCTCCTTGTCGCCGACACGCGTGCCCGGCATCCACCAGCGGCCCACTTCCTTGGGCGCTGACGGATTGCGCACGTCGAAGATCTGGTAGCACTGGTCGTCGAGCTGGTTGTGCGTGACGAAATCGGCCGCGCCCGAGGCCATGTGAACGTACTCGCCGTCGCAGAACCAGAGCTGGTGCACGCCGCGTGATTTGTCGCCCGAGCGGTCGACGAACGCGATCGACTTCGGTTTCTCGGGCGTCGAAATATCGAACAGCTCGAAGCCGGCGGGCTTCTGCCCCGGCTTCTGGCACTGATAGGCGACCGCCATGATGTCGCCGACGACTTCCAGCGAGTTCGAGCGCATGTAGGGCTGCGGCAGCTCGGCCTGCACCACGACCTTCGGCTTGCGCGGGTCGGACACATCGACGGCGGTAAAATTCTTCGGCGCGCTCTCGTGCGCGAGCCAGATGATGCGCCGTCCGTCCCTGGCGAGCTGGATCGACATGCCCTCGCCCATCCCGCCGAAGCCTTCCAGCTCGTGATGCGCGATGAGCTTGAAATTCCATTCGATCGAGTCGGGCATGCGTTTCCTTCTGCGCCTACTTCTCGCGCTCAAGCTTTTTGATTGCGGCTTCGACAGCGTCGGCGAGCGAAACGAGATCGCTTTCGACAATGTTCCAGATCACCTTCGCGTCAATGGAGTCGTACTCGTGCCGGATGGCATTACCAAGCGATCGGATGTCGGACCATGGCTGTTCGGGTGCCAGTTCGTCGACGATACCTTCCAGTTTCCTTGCCGCTTCCGCAATGCGTAACAGACAGCGTTCTACTGCATCGCGCGCCTGCCGGTTTTCGACAAAGTCGCGGAGCCCAAATCCTTTTGTGTACTGAAATATCCAGTCGATGTCTCGAGAATATCGCTGAGCCGACGGACCGGCTTGTCAGAAGGCAAGGACGCGGTCCTTCTCGACCTCACGCCGCAACCGCTCTTTCTCGATGGGTTCGGCAATGAGATCGACATGACGCGAGAGCATCGTTTCGAGCCGTTGGCGCAGCCGATCGATCCGGCCGAAATAGGCGAAACCGCCACGCTGCGCCTCCTCGGTCAGCCGTATCACGACGTCGACATCGGAATCCGGCCGGTCATCGCCACGCGCGGCCGAACCGACCAAAGACAGGCTCGCAACGCCCGCCCGCTTCAGTTCGGATTCGTGCGCCCGTAGCGTGGATATGATTTCGTTCCGCCTCATAAAAGCAAAGTTACACCAGAATGAGCCGCGATGCAGCCTACGCCCCCGCCCGCGCCTTCTCCATGAAGTCCGCCCGCAGCGCCTTGGCCCAGTCCGGGATCGCGGCGATCTTCTTCTCCCGCAGTAGGATCTCGGCCTGCTCCTGCATGTAGGGCTTGAGGTCGTTCGGGAAACCGGGGGCGACGTCGACGGTCGCCATCGCCTTGCGGAACGTGTCCTGCGACATCTGATAGCCCTTGGAGGTGTAGAACGCGTAGATCGCGTCGGCGACCTTGTTGGGGTTCTCCTTGAAGTCCCTCGCAACCTCGAGCCAGGCTTTCAGGTACGTCACCACCGCGTCCGGGCTCTTGGCGATGAAGTCCGGCGTCGCCGCCATGAACACCGGCATCTTGTCGACGTCATAATAGTTCATGATCTTCACCGCGAGCCCGTCGGCTTCCGCGATCGCGTTGTAGGGCTCGACGTTGACCATCGCGTCGACGGTCCTGGCCGACATCGCGGTGATCATGTTGTTCACGTCCATGCGCACTTCCTGGTAGTCGCCCTTCTTCAGGCCGTGCGCGGGCGCGATCTGGTCGACGAAGATGTTGCCGACCGAGGAGCCGGTCTGGTTCGCGATCTTCAGGCCCTTCAGCTGCTCGATCTTCGTCAGGTTCAGGTCCTTGCGCACCATCACGCTCGCCGTCTTGCCGACATGCTCGATCTGCGCGATCGCAACGAGCCCACCCTTGTCGTGTCCGAGGATCAGCGACGGCCCCGCATAGGTGCCGAGGTCGACCTGCCGCGCCACCATCTGCTGCATGGTGAGATTGCCGGAGGGCACCCCGAATTCCTCGAACTTCAGCCCGTGTTTTTCAAGGAGACCCGAGCGCAAGAGGTAATAGGTCGGCATGCCCCAGAGGTTGGTCTGGTAGCCCTGGCGGATCACGGTCTGGGCGAACGCGGCGCGCGGCGCGAAAGCCGCGGCGGTCAGCGCGAGACTTGCGGTCAGGTACTGCCTGCGGGTCGGGGCGGGATGCGTCATGCGTGATCTCCCTCGGACTTCTTGTTCTCTCAGGCGCGGATTGAAAACCAATTCGGCGCACGCGCCAAGCCGGTCTACTCCACGCCCGCTGCGGCCAATTGCGCTTTCACCGGCTTGGTGAACAGGAAACGGACGAACTCGATCGCGGCCTTTGCGTTCGGCGTCCCGGTCGTCGGCACAGCCGCGTACTGGATGGTGCTCTGCAGTTCGGCCGGCAGCGCGCCGATCAGCCTGAGGCGCTTGTCGGCGCGGATCAGCGTGATCGTGCCGGCCGCGAGATCGTCGCCGGTGCCCGTCAGAACGCGCTCGAACGTCTGGGCTGGATCGGTGCGGACAACCTTGGCCTTCACCTCCTCGGCGATGCCGAGCTTCTCCAGCAGCTTGGCGAACTCATTGCCGGACGCGACGGTGTTGAACACGATGGAGTCGGCGCGCTTCAGCACCTGCTTCAGCGCGTCTGCCGTCTTGATGTCGCGCGCAGGCGCGTCGGCGCGCGCCGCAAGCCCGATGCCGACGCGACCGAAGGCCGGATGATCGCCCGGATCGACCTTTCCCTTGGCGGCGAGCTCGGCGAGAAAATTCGGCTGCACGATCACGACATCGGCGCTTTCGCCGTCGATGATCCGCTTGTGAATGACCGGGGACGGCGCGAAGGCGAACTCGACCTGATGCCCGGTCTTCTTCCTGAAGGCTTCGCCGACCGCCGGGAGTGCCGGCGCGAGCGGCCCGTCGCACAGCACCTTGAGGGTCGCGGCCTGCGCGGCGCCGGCCAGCACAACGATGAAAGAGGCAAACAGTGCGCGTCCCACGATGTTCTTCATCATGGCGCGGCACGCTGCGGGTCTTGCCCGAGGTGGCGCAGCAGGTCTTTCTGGTAGTCCAGAAACTCAACGCTTAAAGGATCGCGCGGGCGCGGCAGTGTGATCGGGATCGTGGCCTTCACGGTGCCGGGATGCGGCGTCATCACGATCACGCGGTCGGCGAGATAGACGGCTTCCGCGACGTTGTGCGTCACATAGATGACGGTCTTGCGCGTCTCGCGCCACACCTCGGCAAGGAGGCGCTGCATCTCGTCGCGGGTCAGCGCGTCGAGCGCCGCGAACGGCTCATCCATCAGCAGCACGGAAGGATTGTATGCGAGCGCGCGGGCGATCGCGACCCGCTGCTGCATGCCGCCGGAAAGGTGGTGCGGATAGGAATCGCAGAACTTTTCCAGCTTGACGAGGCGGAGCTGGTTGCGCGCGATCTCCTCGCGCTCGCCCTTCGGCACGCCCTTCATCTCGAGCCCGAAACTGACGTTGCCGAGCGCGGTGCGCCACGGAAACAGCTGCGCGAAATCCTGGAACACGACCCCCCGGTCGAGCCCGTGGCCGTTCACTTGCTTGCCGCCGATGCGGATCTCGCCGCCGGTCGGATTGAGGAACCCGGCGATCAAGTTGAGCAGGGTCGACTTGCCGCAGCCCGACGGCCCGACGATGCAGAGAAATTCGGATTGATCGATGTCGAAATTCGCCGCCTGCACGCCCGCGACGCGCCCCGTCGGCGTGTCGTAGGTGAGCGAAACGTCGCGGACTTCGATGTGGGGCATGGCGTTTCCGGCGCGTGTTTTTCTGCAAGCTACCACGGATCAGTGAAGCGTCAGCAACACAGAAACTTCATACTGAGGAGCGAGCGCAGCGAGCGCCTCGAAGGATGGCCCAAGGCATGTTGCCGTCCTTCGAGACGGCCGCTTCGCGGCCTCCTCAGGACGAGGGCTGTAATGTCACCCCTTGCCCCACCGCCCCGCGCGCTTCTCGGCGAACGAGGCAAGCCCTTCGCCGGCCTCCGCGGACTGGCGCTTGCCCGAATGGCTCTCGATCAGCGCGTCAAGGTCCGCGTCACCGAGGTTGCTCCATGCCGATTTCAGGATCCAGGCCTTGGTCTGCGCGATCGCTTCCGGACCGTTCGCCAGAAGGTGATCCACGATCCGCGCGCCTTCCTGCTCGAGTTCCGCAAGCGGTACGACCTTGTGCGCGAGACCGATGCGTGTGGCTTCGACTGCGTCGAAGCGCTCGCCGGTCAGTGCATAGCGGCGCAGCTGACGCGCGCCGATCGCGTCGGCCAGCTGCGGGATGATGATCGAGGCATGCAGCCCCCAGCGCACCTCGGCGATCGAGAACACCGAATTGTCGGCCGCCAGCACGATATCGCACGCCGCCACCATGCCGGTGCCGCCGCCGAAGCAGCCGCCATGCACCAGCGCGACGGTCGGCACCGGCGCCAGGTTCAGCCGCTGCACGGCCTCGGCGGTGGCGCGCGAAACGCGCAGGTTCTCACTCGGCGCGGAGCGGCGGACCTCGTTGATCCATTTCAGGTCGGCGCCGGCCTGGAAATGCTTGCCGTTGCCTTTGAGCACAACGGCGCGCAGATCTTTCGCCTGCCCCAGCGCATCGAGTGCGGCGAGCAGGCCGTCGATCATCGCGCCGTTGTAGGCGTTGTTCACCTCGGGGCGGTTGAGCGTGACGGTCGCAACGCCGCGCGCATCGACGTCCCAGAGCACCGGGCCATGCGCGTTTGAGATCATGTGCGAATGAGAAAGATGACGCTATCCGAGCGCTCGGCGCGGAACCACGACCGGCTGCCGCGTCTGGCGCCAGATCCGGCGCGCCACGTCGCCCGCGACGGTGAGCGCGACCGCGGCTCCGGTCACGATCAGCAGCATCATCATGCTGGCGAGCGCGAGGCTGACGACGAACAGGAGAGGCAAGGCGATCACCGGAGCGAGGACGATGGCGTCGAAAAGGCTGAGCCTGATGGCGCTGCGGTGCAGGTCCGAATTGCGTCGCCGGAGCATGCGAGCATTCCTCCCAGAACGATGTCGCTTTCGTGGCGCCATCCTGACAGTGCGCTGGATGAGGATACGTGATTCGAGCGCAACGCCAAGCCAGGGTTCCTCGGATGGTTGATTATCCCTTTGCGGCGCGCACCATTCCCCAGCGCAACACGGTCGCCCGCTCGAGCGAGCCGAACACCAGCCGCTCGAACACGAAGCCGATGGCGCCGATGACCGCCAAAGACGCCAGCATCAGGCCGGTGTTGAGGAACTCCTTGGCGTCGAAGATGACCCAGCCGAGTCCCCAGTCCGAGGCGGCCAGCATCTCGGCGCCCACGACCGCGATCCAGGCGCGCAGGAAGGCCTGGCGCAGGCCGGTGATGATGAAAGGAGAGGCCCCTGGAATGATCACTTTCCAGAACAGGGCGTTTTCGTCCGCCCCCATGGAGCCCGCCGCACGCAGCCAGAGCGGGTTGACGGCGCGCACGCCGGTCCAGGTGTTCAGCAGCATGGGGAACAGGGCCGCATAGAACACGATCAGGATCGCGACCGTGTTCCCGAGCCCGAACCAGAGGATGAACACCGGAACCCACGCCAGCGAGGGGATGGGCATCAGCGCGCTCGCGAGCGGCAGCACGAAATTCTCCACAGCGCGGAACCGGCCCATCAGGATGCCGATCGGCAGGCCAGCGACGATGGCCAGCGAAAGGCCGAACAGCACGCGATAGAGCGTGCTGATGGTGTGGTGCAGCATCGTGCCGTCCGCGATCGACCCGGCAAGCGCGTTTGCGATCTGCGGCAAGGTCGGCATCAGCGCGGGGGCGAACCAGCCGGACCGCGCCAGCGCTTCATAGAGCGCGGCGGCGCAGGCGACGGTGATGGCGGCGCGCAGGTACGAGCGGGCACTGTCGCTCATGTCATCATCCCCCAGCGCACCACGGTGAATGCTTCGAGCCGCTGGAACACGAGCTTTTCGAGCGCGAGGCCGATCACGGCGATCACCGCCACGCCTGCCAGCATCACGTCCATGTTGAGGAATTCGCGCGCGCCGAAAATCATCCAGCCGAGTCCCCACGGCACCGCGGCGAGCATCTCGACACCGACCAGAATGCGCCAGGCCTGCGCCAGCCCGAGCCGCAGGCCGGTGAGGATGTAGGGGAGGGCGCCCGGCAGGATGACGTGGCGGAAGAGCCGCGCGTCGTCCGCCCCCATGGCCTGCGCCGAGCGCACCCAGATCTCCTTCACGGCCTTCACGCCGGTCCACGTGTTGAACACGATCGGGAAGGCCGACACGAACGCCACCAACAGCACGGCCGAGGTGTTGCCCAGCCCGAACCAGAGCAGGAACAGCGGCGCATAGGCGAGGCCGGGGATCGGTGCACCGATGCTGACCAGCGGCAGCGCGATGTCCTCGGCAAGCCGCGAGCGGCCCATCAGGATGCCGATCATGATGCCCGCCATGGCTGCCAGCGCGAAGCCGGCGCCGAGCCGGATCACGGTGTCGAGCGCATGGTGCGGCAGGATGCCGGCGAGCGTGAGCCGCCAGAACGCCGCCGCGATGGTTTCGAGCGAGGGAAACAGCCGGGGCGGGAACACGCCCGCGCGCGCGACGATTTCCCAGATCGCCGCGACGACGAGGAAGGGAAACGCATTGCGCCAGATCAGGCGCCAGCGCGGCTCGGCTTGCCGGGGTGCTTCGAGCGCGAGTGTCTCCGCCATGCGGCGATCATGGAGAGGGCGTTGCTGGGCGGCAAGGCTGCATTGCAGACCTCATCGCTGAGGGCCGTTCCTCTGTTTTCGATCCATGAAACCTGCGACTTCGGTCGTGTTGCCGGATGAGGCGCACGCCGATAGCATCGCGCCCCAAAAGCCGGGGGCGGCACAAGAACAACCGGAGGGAACAGATGGACCGGCGCAGCTTCCTTGGCGCTGCCGCAGCCGCACTGGCGACGCCCGTAACGTCAGCTCACGCGCAGGATTACCCCGCGCGCCCCGTCACGCTCGTGAACCCGTTTCCGCCCGGCGGCGCGGTCGACGTGGTGGGCCGGCCGTTCGCGGCCGCGCTCGAGCCGCTGCTCAAGCAGCCCGTGGTGGTGGAAACGAAGGCCGGCGCCGCGGGCGCGGTCGGCGCGCAATTCGCCGCCAATGCGCGGCCCGACGGCTACACGCTGCTCGCGCACCTGCCCTCGATCTCCGGATTCGCGGCGGTCGACACCCTGTTCGGGCGCACGCCCAAGTTCACCCGCGCCGACTTCATCCCGATCGCGCGGCTGACCGACGGGCCGATGGTGCTCGTGGTCAACGACCAGGTCCCCTACAAGACCTTGAAGGACTTCGTCGACGACGCCAAGGCCAATCCGAACAAGATCATCTTCTCGTCATCCGGCTTGTATGGCGCACTGCACCTGCCGACGGCACTGCTGATCAAGGCGGCCGGCATCCAGTTGCGTCATCTGCCGACCGCGGGCGGCGGTCCGGCGCTGACCGCTGTGCTCGGCAACAACGCGCAGGCGCTGGTGTCGTCGATCGCCGCTGCCAATGCGCAGATCAAGGCCGGCAAGCTGCGCGCGCTCGCCTGTTTCTCACCCACGCGCGCGGCCTCGCACCCCGACGTGCCGACGCTGAAGGAGCTCGGCTATGACGTCGAATTCTCGATCTGGTGCGGGCTGTTCGCCCCGAAGGGCACGCCGGACGCGGTGATCACGCGCCTGCGCGAGGAAACAAAAAAGGTCGTGGCGAGCGAGCAGTTCAAGGGCGCGATCGCCAACATCGGCGATGTGGTGGCCCATCTCGATCAGCCGGAGTTCAAGACATTCTGGGACGCCGATGCGAAGCGCGTCGAAGCCGCGGTAGCGTCGATCGGAAAGGTGGAGGGCTAAATGGACCGGCGTACATTCCTGATCGGCACGGCGGCGTCGGCAGGGCTTTTTCCGCAGGCGCATGCACAAGAAGCATTCCCCACGCGCGCCATCACGATCCTCAACGCGTTTCCGCCCGGCGGCGCGAACGATCTGGTGACGCGGCCGGTCGCCTCCGCGCTGGAGCCGATCTTCAAGCATCCGGTGGTGGTCGAGACCAAGGCGGGGGCGGCCGGTGCGGTCGGTGCGCAGGTGGCGGCGACCGCCAAGGCGGACGGCTACACGCTGCTCTCGCACAACAACGGCCTGTCGGGCTACGCCGAGGTCGACCATCTGTTCGGGCGGCAGCCGAAAACGACGCGCGCCGACTTCATTCCGCTGGCGCGGCTCTCCGCCGATCCCGTGCTGCTCCTCGTCAACGACCAGCAGCCATGGAAGACGCTGGAGGAGTTCATCGCCGACGCCAGGAAGGAGCCCGGCAAGATCGTCTACTCGTCGGGCGGCTTCTACGGCGCGAGCCATCTCCCCGTGGCGATGATCGAGCACGCGGCCGACATCAAGGGCATGCGGCACCTGCCGACCGCGGGCGGCGGGCCGGCGGTCACCGCCGTGCTCGGCAACAACGCGCAGATGACGACGCAGACCGTCCAGGCGTCGCTCTCCCATGTCAAAGCCGGGAAAATGCGCGCACTCGCATCCTATGGAACCGAGCGCTCCAAGGCGCTGCCCGACGTGCCCACCATGAAGGAGAAGGGCTTCGACCTCGTCTACTACCTCTGGGTCGGCCTGTTCGCCCCGAAGGCAACGCCGGCGCCGATCGTCGCGACGCTCGCTGCCGCGATCGACAAGGCGGGCGCGAGCGACCAGTTCAAGACCGCCGTGGCCAACGTCGGCATCGAGCCGAGCTATCAGAGTGCCGCGGAGTTCGCGAAATTCTGGGACGACGACGCCCGCCGCGCCGAGGACACAATCCGCCGGATCGGAAAGGTGGGATGAGGCTCGCTTTCGATTTCCCCCCACCCCCGACCCCTCCCCGCCATGCTTCGCATGGGGGGAGGGGAGCGGAGAGGCCTGCGCTTGTTTCAAGCAAGCATGAGGCGCGCGGCCCGCTTGCAGCCGCGAAAATCGATGAGTTTGGTTCAGCGGTGCCGCGCGTCTCCCCTCCCCACGCGAGCGAAGCGAGCGGCGGGGAGGGGGCGGGGGTGGGGGGCGCTTGAAGCAAACTCCACTACAGAGAAAGCGTGACGCAAGAGTGCCGGGCGCTCGTGCGATGCGGCACGAGCCAACCCACGCCGAGCGCGTCTTGTGGCAGCACCTCCGTCATCTGACGGTCAATGGCTCACACTTCCGCCGTCAGGCGACGATCGGTTCTTACTTTGCTGACTTCGCTTGCCATCGTTCTCGGTTGGTGATTGAGCTCGATGGCGGACAGCATAATCACGAGCGCAACGCCGCCGCAGATGCCAAACGCACTGCAGACCTAACCGCTCGCGGCTATCGCGTGCTGCGTTTCTGGAACAATGACGTGTTGGGTAATGTCGAGGGTGTGATGGAAATCGTCGCAGCCGCCGTGCAGGACGG
>JADMIO010970554.1_pt1 | contig 24886 bp, 22 predicted proteins | sample 8958161 | NCBI WGS metagenome assembly JADMIO01 (sample SAMN16585339, study PRJNA669376) | soil metagenome | isolation source: Crop rotation soil | place: USA: Cullars Rotation, Alabama | collected 2011
AGGGTCGTTCGGTCCGGAAGATCGGCTTGAACGGAGTCGATCTCGGCGATAGAGACTTGCCGCAATGAGGCGTACGCCGGATCCACAGTCGATATCTCCCGCAGGTTGCGGGCGAGTTCCCGCTCTTTGAGAGCGATGCTTTCGTAGCTGGAGTCCGAGGTTAGTGGACGATTTTCGGACTGAAGACTCGCATAGTGGGCGTTCAGTTCTTCGCGCAGGCGATCGATGCGGGCCAGGAGCGACGGCTCGGCCTGGCCGTGGACCAGCGGTGCGTAATGCGACAAAAGTTCAACTAAGGCCCGCGATCGTGCCCGCTCGCACCACGCGTATGCCGTGGAAGGTTCTTCATGCGGCTTGATCCGATCCAGTGAAAGCCGCACAAGAGCATCATATGCCTGCTGCCGTCCCTGCAGGAAGGTCACACGAAGATCATCGTGATGGAGCCGGGTCTGGTGCCTTTCCAGTTCTTCCGCTGCACGTTCGTAATGAAGCAGCGCATCATCCAGTCTATCCAGCCGTTCGGCGATCTCCCCGCAGAGCATATGGTAGGGAAGCAGCACGAGAGGCATCTTCGTGGTCTCGACCAGCTTTGAGATCTCCGCCGCAGAAGTTTCCGCCGTTCGAAGATCGCTCAGCGCTATTGCGGCCCTGCCCAGAAGCACCACGCTGAAAATGCGTTTCGATGGGATGGATAATTCTTCAAACGCCAGTTTGCTCTTTCGGGCAAGCATCTGCGCTTCCGATGGGCGGTTCATGGACAGGTGCACTTCCGCGCGATACAGATCGAGTACGCCGATCCAATAGAGGTTGCGTTCTTCCTCGAAAATTTCCTGGGCACCGCGAAAAGCGTCCAGCGCTTCGTCAAAGCGCTGCATCTGCATCAGGGCTACGCCGTAGAAGCTTGCCGCTTTGGCCTGCTCATAACGCATGCCGAGCAGCCTGAATTCTTCGACGGCACGCTCTGCAAGTATTGATGCGTCGTGAGAAAGATTGATTTCGAGGTAGATCTCCGCTTCGTCGAGGTCGCAAAGGGCGCAGTGGCGCTGGCTGCCCGCCTGTGCAAAACGCTGGCGAAGCCGGCTGAAGGAGTGAAGGGCTTCGCTGTATCGGCCGCGCAAATACTGGAGGCAGGCGCGGTTGTAGCTCGCCTGCGCCATAAGATCTGTCAGTTTGAGCTCCTCGCTCAGTTTTTCGGCCCGCTCGTACATGTAATCCGATTGCTCGAATTGATCGAGCACCGAAAGGACGTTGCCCAGATTGTTGCTCGTTTGGGCGAGCGCCCGCGTATCCCCGAGTTTTTCGAAAATTTGGGCCGCTTTGTCGTAATAGTTGACGCCTTGCGCGGGTTGGTCCAGGCGGTGGTGAATGATACCGAGGTTCGTAAAGATCCGCGCCTGCCCTGGCTTGTCATCATTTTCCACAAACCATCGTTCGGCGGCGCCGGCCACATCGAGCGCTTCGTGAAGGCGTCCCAGATTCGCGAGAGCGGCCACATATCCGATCCGGCTCCGCGCCGCCTGTTGATGCTCCCCAATTTCTTCCAGCTTCTCGACCGCGTCTCTGTAATAAGGGATTGCTTCTTCGTACTGCTCGTTGGCGGTGAAGCAGTATGCGAGCATTCTCCAGGCCTCGACGATCAAACGATCGTTTCCTGCATTCGTGGCCAGTTGAAGAGCGTGCTGCGCGCGCAACACACTGTGCGCGGAAGCCTCGCTACGAGGTTGCCCCGCATAGAGATTCGCGCCGCGAATCTCTTCCCAGATCCGATCGAACGTAGTTTGGAGTGTTTCTTCCGGAGCCATGACAGTCAGCGAATCACCGCTGCACTGTTGTTCAGGAGTTCAGTGCGCCGGTTATAGTAAGAGACGGAAGTTCAACCTGAAGATTCAAAGCGCCCGCGGGCACCTGGCTGAAATTGAATTCTCCCAGTGTGTCGGCGGTAGTAGCCTGCAGTTTTTCTCCGTTCCGCAACAGATAAACCCGGGCTTCAGCGAAATGCTTAGGTCCCCGTGAAAGTATCTGTCCCAAAATCTGTCGACGTTCTTGTTCGCCGGCAATCTGGAGAAGAATATCGAAATCCTGCGTCTGCAGAACGAGGCTCTTGGTCGGATCCGCGGCACCGCGCAAGCCAGCAAAGGAAGCCTGGCGGGAACTGTCGAATATAACAGTGGCCGGGATGAAACGGGTTATTTCGTCCTGGAAGTCCGATCCGGCGGCTCTGGTATTGGAGACCGGTACAACCCGGTCCGCATCTTCGATCTCTACAAGAACACCAAGTCGCAGGAGCGAAATACCGACGATAATTCGATCTTCCAGATGGTTGCCCTCATCCAGAATGCCTTCCAGATTGTGCAGCGCTCCTCCAGCCACCCGAACCTTCCGGCCAGTTTCGCGGAATGGACAGGGCTGGTAGTATCGCGCCGTCTGCACAACCTGTCTGATTGTGTCTAGTTCACGTTCACTGACAGGCTTCGCACCGGCTGCCGTCCCAGCGATCTGCATGACACCTGGAATCATCAGCAATGAGCGGAGTTCTGCCGCCGGGACTCGACAAAATACGTAGTTCGGGAACAATGGCGTCTCGCAATGGGGTTGCCCGCTGAGTTCCCGTTGGGGCTGACAGGTCGGCAGAAACGCCTCAAATCCTTTTCGACGGAAGCCGGCGGTCACGATCTTTTCGAACTTGGCCCGCACATGAATTGCAAACCACGACGACTGCTCAGGGTGCATTGGTATAGCTCGTTTTGAAAAATGATCACCGCTTCAGAGGACCGGCAGGGTGACCGAAGAGTTTTAAGCCCTGGCCAGGCGGAAGTCAAAGGAAATCATTCGGGAGATTTGTGAATTTTTTAAGATGACTTCCTTAGGGGATCTTCCCAGGTCCGCAGGCGTGCGGATCACCAGTAATTTATTTTTTTGCTTTATCTCTGTTTGGTCCTATGCTGTGGTTATCAGACGAGCAAGGTCCAGAAGGCGCTTTCTACACCAAAACAGGCTGAAAAGTGTTAGTGTGTAGCGCCGAATTCGAGATCCCGAAATTTGCAAGATGCGAAGCAGATGACGAAAAAAGTATTGAACGACGGCCACCATGGGCCGCCGGAGAGACAGCGGGATTGGGTTCTCGAAATGAACTTGCGGGAATGGATGACCGCGAAACTGTGTGTTCTGAATCCCGCTGTGCAGCAACTGCTCAAGCAATTGTATGAATTCGCCCGCCGGGTTCACTCCTTAGGGTTCGGTCCCGTCCTTAATGATCTGACAGCCGGTATTGCGGTCAGTGTGAATAAGATCGATGTGACGGAAATGATTGCCGACCGGTTGTGTCAGGGAATCTGTGCTCCCCATGATGTTGAGAGAAAATCGTTGCAGGAAACGCTGTATTTCTCTACTGGAATTGATCCGGATTTGTCGGCATCGGAATTCGGAGAGAGACTCGAGAGCTTCCTGGCGTTGAGGGGCAGCAAAGGATTGATCGGGATCTTTCTGTCAACATACCTTTCCAATTCGATTGTTAATGATTTGCGTGATTCCCTGAGATCGAGTCCAGAGGTATTGTGCGGCCGGTTCGAAGCGATCGAACGAATCTGCCGAAAGGCGGCGACCATGGCAGTTCGTCCGTTAAATGTCTGGTCGGAGCCCGATCCATCCTGGATGGCTGCTTTGCTCTCAGATCTGAAGACCAGGATGGCTCAGGCGAGCACTTCTGCTTTACGCTGGAAACGGATTACGCGGTCCAGTACAGACGAAAACTCTTCCGGCAAGCTCTTGGACGCAACCTCTCGTTTTAACCTCGTTCCACGTCAGCAATAGGAAGGATCCCGCAGCCGTCCGGACGTCTCAAAACTTCATCATCTTCGCAAGGTTGCCGCCCAGGATCATTTCTTTTGCATCATCCGGGATCTTGGCGGCCAGGATATTGTCGACCGCATCCGGCCACAGCAGGGGAATGTCGGTGCCGTAGACAACCTGCGACGCGCCGACTTCCTCGACCAGATGCCGTACGCCTTCGGGCGAAAAGACCATTGCATCCACAAAGATCTGGTCTCTGAAGTACGAGGTCGGTTTCTTGTTGTTGGCGCAGTTGGCATTGTTGCGCACCTCGCACGCGACGTCTGTCCTTCCGATGTATGAAGGAAGGTAGCCTCCGCCATGAGCGGCTACGATCTTGAGGTTGGGAAACTTGTCGAGCGTTCCGTCGAAGATCAGGCGCGTGAGAAACACAGTCGTTTCCAGCGGATTGCCGATGATGTTTCCAAGATCGCCGCGAGTGTCCTTCCAGGCATCGTCCTTGAGGACATTATCTGCTCCTCCCGGGTGCATGAAGACGGGTACGCCGAGCTCTTCACACTTCGCCCAGAACGGATTGTATTTCGGGAGCGAGAGCGACTCGCCGTTGACATGGCCGCCGAGCGAAGCGCCTTTATGGCCCAGGTCCTTCACCGCGTGCTCGACCTGCGCCGCCGCCAGATCCGGAAACTGCAGCGAAGGTGACGTCAATGCCACAAAGCGATCAGGATGCTGCTTGCACCAGGTTGCCAGGCCCTGGTCCGCCGCACGCACGATGTTGTCTGCCAGAGTCCGGTCCTTCACGGCGTACCACCAGTAGCCGTTGATGCTGAGCGCCTGAACGTCGATGCCGCGCCGATCCAGTTCATTGATGCGCTCGACATCCAACGCCCGGCCTCCAGCCTGCCGCGCGAATTCCGTGTTTGCGACGACAGGTTTCACCTCGTCGACGGTCGCGTGCGCATGGATATCAATGACCCGCACACGCTTGCCTCCGACCTTCACTTCGCGGCGAACAACCGGCCCGGAAGTCGCCGGGATCTGGCGAGCTCCGCCACCTCCCCGCTGGCCGCCTCCCCGAGCTTGTGCGTCCACGTTCGGAATGCTGCGGGCCATGACTAAACCCGCTGCGGCCCCTGAGACTGTCCTGATAAAAGATCTGCGGTTCGGCATGCTGTCCTCCGTCATTTTTTTATTGCGTGTGCGCGGAAGTCTAGCCTATCGTGATCTCGCTTCGCTACAAGAGAACAATTTCGTCAGGAGATTGGCATGAAATCGAAAGCAATTTTGGTGGTGTTGCTGTCTTTAATTTGCGCGGTGGCTTACCTCGGACAAGACGCTGAAAAAGGCGCCCGCGGCGGCGGTCGTGGTCAAGCGGGCGGCAAGAAGGCTCTGACCAGACTGGACCAGGACAAGGTCGCGCCTGAAATTCCCGGTGTCGTCAAAGCGGGGACGAAGCTGGAAATTGTGAACACCGCCCAGGCATGTGGCGACGGTGGCGTCGGTATGGCGGACGGCACCATTCTCGCCTCCTGCCGTCCCGGCGTCAGCAAGATCGCGCCCGACGGCACTGTCACTAAAATTGTCGATGACAGCGAGCAGGCCGCGGGTCTGACCATCGACCCTCAGGGACGGATCATCGGGGCGCAATACACAAGGAAGGTCAGCGTCCTCTATCCAACCAAAGAAACGTTAACCGATAGTTTTGAGGGCAAGCCTTACATCCGTCCGAACGATCTGGTCGCCAACAAAAAAGGAGGCGTCTATTTCACGGATTGTTATCAGGTCGGCGCGGATCCGAAACCCGGCGATCCACCGCAGGCGATTTATTACATCGCCCCGGGCACGCACAAAGTAACGCGAGTTTCCACCGAGGTTCGGCGGCCGAACGGCATCACGCTGAGTGCCGATGACAAAACGCTATACGTGAATGACTGGGACGGCTCATACCTCGTCACTTTCGACGTTCAGGCCGATGGCAGTTTGAAGAACCGCAAGAACTTCGGCAAGTACACACTAAAGGAAGAAACCGATCATGGTCCCGTGAGCGGCGCCGACGGGCTCTGCATGGACAGTAAGGGAAACACTTTTGCCACAACCCCCGCCGGCGTTCAGGTGTTCAACGCGAAGGGCGAACACCTCGGCGACATCGAAGCTCCTTATGATCAGCCGCCGCAAAACTGCGGCTTCGGTGGACCGGATAACAGTTATTTGTATGTCACCGGCCGTGGAGTCGTTTACCGGATCCATACATTGAACCCGGGCAATAAGAATCGCGGAAAGTAAATCGGAGGTCTATATGAGACGCACCTTTGCAGTTTTTGTCCTTTTGGTTACCGCGTTGAGCCTTCCAGCATTTGCCCATCATGGCCGCGCCGGGTACGACAACAGAACCGTAACGGTCAAAGGCGTCGTTACGGAATGGAAGTGGACCAATCCGCATACGTTCCTGAAATTCGAAGGTAAGGACGAACACGGCAACGTCGTGGAATGGATTGGAGAGTGGAACAATCCTTCGACGCTCATCAACTTCGGCATCACCTCCAGATCCTTCAAAGCCGGTGAAGAAGTCACGGTCACGATGGAAGGAATGGCCAAGGGTGGAGCAAACTTAGGCCGCATCACTAAAGTCATCCTCGCCAACGGCAAGGAATTAAGCATGGGTGATGAACGGTAGGAGAGGTCAAATGAAGAGCCGATATGTGATCGCCATCATCGCACTGCTGATCCTTTTGCCGACTCTCGGAGCAGCACAAGGTGCGCAGAAAGGGCAGAAGGGGCAGAAGGGCGAACGGAAATCCGGCATCAGTGTGCATCGCGACGGTTGGGATCGGGAAACGCCCGACGGCCCGATCACGGGAACGTCCGCGCCGGCGCCTAAACGGGATCTCAGCGGAATCTGGGAACCGTATCCGCGCTATCGCGGCGGAGTCGCGGCCCAGGGTGCAATCGAATATCCAGCCGATGGAAAACCTCAACATGAATTGCCCTTCACGGCTTTGGGTCTTCAAATGTGGAAGTCTCATAAACCCGGCTGGGGCATCACTGCGGTTCCGATTGCGGAGGCGAACGATCCGTTTGATAGTTGCGACCCTATCGGGTTTCCCCGGATCGAACTCTTCAATCTTCGGGCCATCCAGTTCTGGCAGAACAAGAATCAAACCCAGATCATTTATCAGAACAGCCAGGCCTGGCGGAATATCTGGACCGACGGGCGGAATTTTCCTGAGGAAATGGAGCCCCGATGGTACGGCTACTCCATCGGGAAATGGACCGACGACTATACATTCGTCGTCGAAACCAGAAGCATGGACGAAAGAACATGGATCGATAACGTCGGCCGACCCCACAGCGATCAATTGAAAGTTACAGAGACGTTCCATCGCGTGAACAAGGACATCATGGAGATCACGTTAACGGTAGACGATCCGAAGATGTACACGAAGCCGTGGAACGCGCTGAACAAATTCCAAATGAGATTGGATCCGGAGTCGTTCGATATCCGTGAGCAGCTCTGTGCGCCGTCCGAATCGGCAGACTACAACAAGACCATCGCGGAAGAGGCGATCAAACCCAAGAAATAATTCTGTCCCCAGAATTCACCGCATGAATACGTAAGCGGCGCCGGAATCTTCGGCGCCATTATCGTCTCCGTAGGCGCCCACTCCCAGGATCCTGCCATCGCGGTTCAAGCCGAGAGAACTCCCGAATTGATCGCCCGCCTTCAGATTTGAAGACTTGACGAGATCGGGTTGCATCCACATTCCGCCAGCCCGCCGGTACACGTATACCGCGCCCGAGTTGTTGTCCTTGAGTTGAGCGCCGACAGCCACAGTATTGCCATCACCGCTGACCGCGATGCGGCTGCCAAACGTGTCGCCTTTGGTGGGGTTCGAAGCTTTGAGCAACGCCTGTTCTGTCCACGCATTTCCAGTCCGCACGAACACGACAGCTGCGCCTGCGGAGGTATCCGAAGGCTGGTCGTTGTCGCAACCCTTTGGATTGACGCCGCCGGCAAGACAATCTTCATCGTGCGACCCGACAGCCAGTGTGTTGCCGTCGGTACTTAACGCGACGGAAACTCCGAACGAGTCGCCTCTCTCTGCAATCGCGGACTGAAGCCGCGCCTGTTGCGACCACGTGCTGCCGGTACGCGTGAAGACATACATTGCACCTTTTCCCCGATCGTCATCATAGGAACTGGCGACCATGGTGTTTCCCGCCCCGTTGAGCGCGACGGCGTAACCGAACAGGACATTCATTGCCGGCATCGACGATTTGATGTACGCCTGTTGCGACCATGTCGTTCCCGTACGCGTGAATACGTAAACGGCGCCTGATCCATCCAGAGAATTGTCGGCCTGATCGCCGTTGATGCCGGCCGCCTTGCTGTCTTCGCCGGTCGCACCCGCGACCAATGTGTTGCCATCGCCGCTGAGTGCCAGCGAAAAGCCGAACTGATCGCCTTCGCCGAACTGATCTCCAACTCCCGCTTCGCCGGTATTCGAAGCCTTGATGTATGCCTGCCGCATCCACGCTGTTCCGCGTCGCGTAAAAACGTAGACGGCGCCGGCCTGCGGAATAGAATCGTCGGCCTGATTACCATTGATGCCCTTAGCGCCGCTCGATTCGAAATATGCAGAAACGGCCATTGTGTTGCCGTCGGCGCTCAAGGCAACAGCGTGCCCGAATTCGGCGCCGGTTTTCGTAGCTTTGACCATTGATTGCTGCGACCAGGCGGTTCCGTTGCGACTGAAGACGTAGACCGTATCGGCGTGAGGCGCGCCGACGGCCATGGTATTTCCGTCCGCGCTGACGGACACCGAGTTGCTGGTGTGACCGTCGAGCACGCCGCCGCAGCCGAAGTGATCGCCTGCATGCGGGTTGGAAGCTTTAAGGTAAGCGGTCTGCTTCAACGGTGCTTGCGGTTCTTGCCCGTTGAGCTGCCCGGCGAGAATGACAGCGGCGACGAGAGCGTAGCGCATTACTGACCAGCGGGCTGGCCGTAGTTTGGAGTCCGGTAGATTTCTTTTCCGCTGTCGGCCAGAACGATGTTCGAGCGTTCGGTCAGGTTCATGTAAGGGGCGCCGTTCTTCGCCTGCCTGCCCGTAAGGGTGAGCTTCTCCCCGACTTTGATCGTGGATTTATTCCATCCGAATTGTTTCGTGAGCTGGCTTGCCGCGCCAAGTTCAGCCTGCCACCGGACCGTCTGTCCATTCGGGCTGGTGACGTCGAACGTGATGAGCGAATGAGGATTCACCATCTGGACTTCAACCAGCGTTCCGGTGATGACCATGACCTCTTCGTTATAACGGCCCGCATCTCCGTGATGTGCCCGCACGAAAACCGAAGAGGCCAGGAATACGACAGCCAAGGCTATCGTACGAAACAAAGTCTTGTGCATGTTGCCTTCTTACTTCGGCGGAGCAGGCTTCGCAAACTTCGACGCGTCTATCGCCGCATTCGGTTGTACGGACTGCAGGATGATCGTTGAGCGGCCATCCACCCAGGTGATCTGCAAATTATGCGGCACCTTCACACCCGCGACCGGCCGGTAATCCGAATAGTCGACGCGTGAGGCCACGGTGCCGACCATCGTTGGAGAGAACCGCGTCTGCCGGACCAGCAGCCCGGACGCTTTATCGAAATAGAGTTTCACGCGCGTTCCGTCCGCCATCCGTCCGTCAAGAACCTGCATCGGCTTCTCACCGACGTTTACCGGTGGAAAATTCACGCGCATATTGGTCAGAAACTGTTTGATCTGAGCAGGGAATGCCAGTTCCGCATCCAGCTTTGCGCCGCTCAGCGATGAGCCCACAAGCTGCATCACCGGAACCGGTGCGAGGTCGTTCGGTTCGGCGATATATCCCTCGCGGCCGTCGTAGGTTGAAGTGACGTCTCCGTTTTTCATGTGGACGACCGTAGCCCGCAGATCCGGCGACTTTGCGTAAAGATCGACCGGAACTTTCTCGAAATCCGAATCGAATCCTTCGTATGTCCCCTTGGCCGTAAAGCTGGTCAGTTTGCCGACCGCCGCCGCCCCGCCGAGCGCTGTGAGGTATTTATCGAGAACCTGCTCTGCGGTGACCGTAGGCCGTATGCTCGGCTGTGCCTCCACCTCATCCGGATCGTCGGCCGGCGGCTCTCCATACTGCGCATCGATACTCGGGATGACTTTAGGCCGCTGGCTTCCGCGATGGCAGGTGTAGCAGGTGACGGAATGCGTTCCCCCGAAATTCGCCTTGTTGATCGTATTCACCATAACGACCATGCGCCGCGCCGTATTCTTCAGCGGCGTGTCGGTCGCGTAGTTGGCCCAATTGCTCGCGCTCGCGTCACCGTGACAATCTGTGCAGTTCAAGCTGAGGGACGAGGCAAAGAAACCCATCGTCTCCATGAATTCCTTTACAGGAATGCCGCGAAGCACCTGGACATTCTTGAAGGCGTCTTCAGATAATTGCGGTTTTTGACTGTACGCCGGGACAGCACTGAGGAGGGTGACGGCGACCAGTCCGGCAACGTAATAGGTTTTTCGATTGTTGGGTTTCATAGCCGCGACATTGTACATGCTCTTTCGATTGAAATCACGCCACTTTCGTGTTCAAATCACGGCCCAGTAACCAAAACAGCGGAGGCGAGTTTATGAAGAGGGCTCTGTGGGTCATCGTGCTTGTATGGTTCGTGCTGCAATTCATGCCTCGAGTGAATGCGCAGCAGGAAGAGCAGGAATCCAAAGCCAAACAGACGGGTCTTGCGTGGGCCTATGGCTTTCCGGCAGCAGGCACACAGGCTGAGATTGTCGCCGCCATGTTCCCGGCGCCCCGCGGAGGACGAGGCGGCGCCGGTGGCGGGGCAGCGCCTGGCGGGCAGCGAGGAGGTGGCGGCGGCGGTGGACGAGGGGCAGCCGCAGCGCCTGCAGCACCTGCGGAACCCGCGGAAGATCTGGATGCCATCCGTCATGTGCCCGGAAGCAGTATGGCCTTCAACCTCAGACAGGTCGGAAGCAATACGGCGCCTGCCGATTGGTTTCCCGAAGATCATCCAAAGATGCCGGAGATTGTCGCGCACGGCAAGAAGGCCACCGCCGGTGCTCCACAGGTTAATGCGTGCGGGTTCTGTCATTATCCTAACGGGAAGGGCCGTCCGAATAATGCCGGTCCGGCCGGTTTGCCGGCGAATTACATCCTGCAGCAACTGGAGGATTTCAGCAGCGGAGCCAGAACCAGTTGGGATAAGAGAAAGCGCAATACCCAGCAGATGATCGACTACGCGAAAGGCATCACTCCCGAAGAAGCGAAAGCCGCGGCGGAATACTTTGCTGCCGTCAAGTGGACGCCTTACTTCAAAGTCGTCGAAACCGACATGATTCCGAAGATGACCTTTGTCGGAGGGGGCGGCGGATTAATTCTGCCTGCGGAAGGAGATAAGGCCGGCATGGAGCCTTTGGGCAATCGCATCATTGAGACCCCGATCGATCCGGAACAGACTGAACCTCTGAGAAATCCCCGGTCCGGATTCACCGTCTATGCTCCTGTCGGAAGCGTGAAGAAAGGTGAAGCACTTGTCCTTGGTGGCGGTGGCGGCAAGACCGTCGCCTGCGCTTCCTGCCATGGCGAGGGTGTTAAAGGCACCGACAAGTTTCCGGGACTCGCGGGACGTTCTCCAGGATATCTGGGGCGGCAACTGTATGACTTCCAGCATTTCACTCGCGTCGGGCCGGGAGCCACTCTGATGCAACCGGTCGTCAAGCATCTTAGTGAAGAGGACATTGTAAATATCACCGCGTACCTGGCGTCGCTTCAGCCCTGAATCGGAATGAAGCTCGTCTTGATGGCGGCCGTCGTGTTGTCGACCGTAGGGATTGTTGCTGCTCAAGATAATCCCGGCCGGCTGCAGATGGCGGAAGATGTTTTCAAAGACGTACAAATCCTGAAGGGGATGCCCGTCGATCAGTTCATGGGCACGATGGGTTTCTTCTCCGCCTCGCTCGGGCTCAACTGCACCGACTGCCACGTGGAAGAAAGCGGCGGCAACTGGGCTCGATATGCCGACAACACTCCCCGCAAGCAAATGTCTCGCAGGATGATGACGATGGTGAACACCATCAACCAGACGAACTTTGGCGGCCGTCAGGTCGTCACGTGCACCACCTGTCATCGCGGCGTTACGCGTCCGATGATCATGCCGAGCCTCGACGCGTTGTACGCCAGCCCGCCACCGGACGAACCGGGAAATCCGATTCAGCAGGCCGCTGGACAGCCGCCTGCGAATGAGATTCTCGACCGGTATCTGCAGGCGCTCGGCGGTGCACAGCGCGTGGGCGCGCTCACGAGTTTCACGGCCAGGGGTAACTACGCCGCGTTTGACGATACCGACAAGAGCCCAACGGAAATCTGGGCCAAGGCACCCGGGCAATACGCGATCATTGCCCATACGGATAACGGCGATACGACGTGGACATTCGACGGCCGCTCGGCATGGATCGCCGCCCCCCCTACCGACAAACCGGTACCGCTGCTTGCCATCACCGGCCAGGAGTTCGATGGCGTCAAGCTGCAGGCCGAAGCATTCTTTCCGGCGAGAATCAAGCAGGCGTTGACCAATTGGCGGACGGGCTTTCCCACATTTATCAACGGGCATGACGTGAACATTGTGCAGGGAACCACTGCGAATGGCGGCACAGCGACGCTCTGCTTCGATGCAGAGTCCGGTTTGCTCGTCCGGCTCGTTCGATTTTCCAATTCGCCGGTTGGCCGCGTCGTAACGCGGGTGGACTACAGCGATTATCGCGAAGTCGCGGGCGTGAAGATTCCGTTCAAATGGGTCGTGAGTTGGCTCGACGGCCGATCGACCTACGAACTCAACTCCGTTCAGCCGAACATTCCGATCGACGAATCACGTTTTGCCAAGCCGGCGCCTTCGACACCTGGGAGTTCCGTAAAATGAAGAAATATTATCTGGTACTGGCAGTGATTCTACTGGCTTCGATCGACGCCAGGGCCGGGCAACGTACGGTCCAGTCCACAGCCGATCTGCAGGTGGTGGATGGCTGGGGACGCCCCGTCCAGTCCGTCCCTTTCGATAAGAATCCGGGTCCGGTTCCGGTGCATGACCTGTCCGGAATGTGGGAGCCCGCGGGCGGCCCTGGTGCCGGTATTCAGGCCAACGGGCCCGCTTCGATGCCCAGCGACGGCGTACACGAACCGCCGTTCACGCCTGCCGGCAAAGCCAGCTACGATAGCCATAAGGCTCTTTTCGGCTACCGGAACGTTCCCCCGTCACTGAGCAATGACCCACGCAATCATTGCGACCCGCTGGGTTTTCCGCGGGCCGATTTTTATCAATTGCGTCACACGCAAATCCTTCAAAATCTGAACCAGGTCGTCATTCTCTACCAGTACGATAAACGGTATCGCATCATCTGGACCGACGGGCGCGAGCTGCCCAAAGAGCTTCCCGACGACCGATGGTACGGATATTCCGTCGGCAAATGGGTTGACGACAGTACGCTGGTGGTCAACACGATCGGTTTAATCGGAAATGAGAAGGTGTGGCTGGACGAGACCGGGCGTCCGATGAGCGATCAAATGAAGGTCGAAGAGCGCTTCCATCGCGTGAACCAGAATCTTATCGAGCTTACGGTCACCGTCGAGGATCCGAAATTTTTCACTAAGCCCTGGGTCGCGATGGACAAGTTTCCGATGCGGCGGCAGTCCTCTGATTACGACATCATCGAAATGCTGTGCGTGCCTTCCGAAATGGAAGCATACAGCAAGGATTTCGGCGATGCCGCCAGCGGTGTCGAGAGCAAGTAATTTCAGCAGGAGCACACACATGAAAACATTTGTGACAGGGATCTTCCTGGCCTTATTGCTGGTCTCGGTTCCGGTTTTTGCTCATCACGGCAGCGCCTCTTTCGATGTCGGCAAGAAGTTGGAATTGAGGGGGACGGTTACGGAGTGGATCTGGACCAATCCACATTGCTGGCTGAAATTCGATGTGAAAGACGCAAGCGGCAATGTCGTGAACTGGGTTGCCGAAACAAGTAATGCCGCCGATATGATCGAGCGAGGCTGGAGCAAACAGATTTTCAAGGCAGGCGACGAGATCACGGTGACGGTCGAACCTGTCAAGAACGGAAAGCCGGCAGGCCGTGTTCTATCCGTGCTGCTGCCGAACGGCAAGGTACTTGGTCAGAACTACGTTGCACGATAGACTGTCGCCGCTCAGGTTTCCAGTTCCGTTTAGAAGGGATTCAAAAGATGCACAACGCACTTCTTGATAGCAGGGGCGAAGCCAAACCCGGGAAGGCTTTCTATCGAAATCTTTGGGTACAAGTGCTGGCGGCTGTCGGGATAGCGATTGTGCTGGGCTATGCCCGGCCTCAAACAGCCGTAGCGATGCAGCCTTTGGGCGATGCATTCATCCGGCTGATCTCGATGGTCATCACACTGGTTATCTTCTGTACGGTTGTCACCGGAATCGCCGGCATGGGCAACCTGAAAAAGGTCGGGCGCGTCGGTGGCAAGGCACTCCTCTATTTTGAGATCGTCACGACGATCGCGCTCCTGTTTGCGGTAGCAGTCGGCAATCTCATTCCGACCGGAACAGGCTTCAACGCGAATGCCGCCACACTCGATGCGGCTGCGGTCACCAGATATGCGGGCCAGGCCAAAGCGCAAACGGTCACGGATTTTCTGATCCAGATGATTCCGACGACTGTGGTCGGGGCCTTTGCTCAGGGAAGTATCCTGAGCGTCGTGCTCGTTTCTCTCTTGTTCGGCTTTGCTTTATCCACGGTGGGCCCGCGCGCAAAACCTCTGCTGGACGTAATCGAAGCGCTGACGCAGGCGGTTTTTGGCGTGGTCAATATTTTGATGCGATTCGCTCCCATCGGAGCATTCGGCGCGATGGCGTTCACGGTCGGCCGGTACGGCGTTGCTTCGCTTGGACCCCTGGCGAAATTAGTGCTGACATTCTGGGCAATGTGCATCGTTTTTGTGGTCGTGATATTGGGCGCCATCGCGCGGATGGCAGGCTTCAGCATTTTCAAGTTTCTCAAATACATTCGGGAAGAAATCGTTCTCGTGCTGTCGCTCAGTTCGTCTGAACCCGTGCTGCCCATGCTGATGTCGAAACTTGAAAGGCTCGGATGTTCGAAGGCTCTGGTCGGACTGGTCATGCCGACGGGTTACACATTCAATACCGACGGAAGTTGCCTGTACATGATCATGGCCGCCTTGTTTGTCGCGCAAGCCACGAACACGTCGCTGACGCTCACGCAGCAGTTGACCATCTTTGCAGTCGCAACACTGACTTCGAAGGGAGCCAGCGGAGTTCAGGGAGCGTCGTTCATCGCTCTGGTCGGAACGTTGATGGTAGTACCGTCGATCCCCGTCGCGGGTATGGCTTTGATTCTCGGCATCGATCGCTTCATGAGCATGTTTCGCGCTGCCGTCAACGTGGTCGGTAATGGCGTTGCAACTCTGGTGATCGCGCGTTCGGAAAAAGAATTCGACGCCGAAACTCTGCGGCAGAATCTGGAATCAATGGGTCATCGCGTACAGGACGAAGTTGATGCCGAGCTTGAGCCCCTCGGCCGAAGGTCTTAAAGCATACTGAGGCCGATCGATCCATTCCCAGAAATCGCCGACGTCGTTATTGAAGCAGATGATGACGGACAGATCGCCGTCCGCATTGTCGATGCCGTAAAAGACGGCCTTGCCGCCGACTTCGTACGGTGACTCCACATACTTCAGATCAATATCGTAGTAATTGTGAAGCACGACGTGGCCGTCGGGAAGCCGGACCATCGGACGATCCGGAAATACGCGCTCGATATTTTGTTGCATGATCGCGAACTGCCGCGGTCCGTCGAAGTCATCCAGCATGACGAAGCCGCCGCGGTCCACGAACTCACGGAAATTCTTAATTTCGTCGTCGGAGAGAGCCATCATCCCCGGCTCGGAGATGTATCCGAACGGGTAATTGAAAATCTCCCTGCTCTGCATTGAGACGATACGATAGGACGTATGGTCCAGATGCATTCCGGTCGCTTCCTTCATCACTTGAGTGATGTGCTCTTCCGCATCCGGATAATCGTGCCACCAGCCGCCGCACCGGCCGCACGACCATCGCGCAAAAACAAATTCCGAATCCGGTGGCGGATCGTTGGAGGGGTAGCCGAAAAAACGGCCGAACTGGGCGTAGACGGGCCCGAATGCTCCGGCAGTCAAACAGATTATCAGTAATGACCTTAACGTCATTGCCCGCATCGGTTTCCCCCCTTGTACGCTTGACACCAGCTGACAACGCAGCATATTGTCACCGCTGGAAAATTCCAACTTCTAAGTAGAAGGGGTTCTCGAAAATGCGTAACGCGCTTCTGCGATCCACGATCGGTGTTCTGGCCGTGCTGGCTTTCGCATCCGCCGCCATGGCTCAGGCCAAACTTCCCGGTAAAGAAACGTTATACCGGGGCAACAGGTTGAAGGCGAATGCTGAAACAGGCGGCCCCGCACCGGTTCACGACATCACCGGTTCCTGGGCGGGAAATCTCACGCCGGAACGCGGCGAGATACCGCCTTTAACGCCGCTCGGTCAGAAGATGTTCAGTTTGAACAAGCCGGAGACGGAAGTCGGCACCGGTCACTCCAACGATCCGATGAACACATGCGATCCATTAGGGTTCCCGCGGAATACTGTTTTCGAGACCAGAGGCATAGCCTTCGCGACGATGGGTACCGACAGGATCGCCGTCCTTCATCAGTATCAGAGGATCTGGCGTTACGTCTGGATGGATGGCAAGCACCCGCTGCCGACAAAGTTCGACACTAAAGATGGCGTGCCTTCACGCTACTACGGATATTCCGTCGGACACTGGGAAGGTAATAACACGCTGGTGATCGAAACTGTCGGTATGAGCGACGTGACGTGGATCGATAAGGCCGGTCATCCTCACAGCGTCGATGCAAAGGTCACGGAACGCTACACCCGCATCGATCACAACCATATGAAGGCCGAGATTTCGGTGGAAGATCCGAAAATCTTTGCGAAGACGCCATTCGTCCTTTCGAAGAACGACTACCAGTGGATTCCGGATCAGGAAGCCGAAGAGCAGATGTGCGTGCCTTCCGAAATGATCAATTACATGAAGCTGATCAGCGATCCGGCATTCGGTGTGGGCGACGCCGCGAAGTCCAAATAAACATGCGGCTGCCACAATTTCTTCTGATTTTCTTCGTGCTTGCCGGTTCTGCAGGTGCGCAGCAGAAGCCCTTGCTTGCCGAGGATGTCTTCAAGAACGTCCAGCTGCTGAAAGGAATTCCCGTCAAAGAATTCATGAATACGATGGGATTCTTTTCCGCCGCGACGAACCTGAATTGCATCGATTGCCATTCTCCGCAGAGTGAAGACCTCGCAGGTTATGCCATCGACACGCCGCTGAAGCAGACCACGCGCAAGATGATCACGATGGTGAACAACCTCAATAAGGCGAACTTCGGCGGACAACGCAAGGTCACGTGTTATACATGCCATCGCGCGACAGACCACCCGGAAGCCATACCCAGCTTGCAGGATCAATACAGCGTGCCGGCAGACGATCCGGACCGCATCGAAGTTATTCGGGGGCCACAGGCGGCACAGACTGCGGCCAGAATCACACCCGATCAAATACTCGACAAATACATCCAGGCCATCGGAGGCGCAGCGGCACTTGGGAAGCTCACAAGTTTCGTTGCCAAAGGAACGTACGCAGGGTTCGAAACGCTGGACGAAAAGGTGCCGGTCGACATCTATGCCAATGCTCCCAATCAACTGACAACCGTCATTCACACGCAAAACGGTGACAGCGTCAGCACCTATAACGGCAATCTGGGTTGGATTGCCGCCGCCGACAAGCTCATGCGCGTGCTTCCACTCGCCGGAGGAGATCTCGAAGGGGCCAGGCTCGATGCGCTGCTCTCATTTCCCGCGCGGCTCAAGCAGGACATTCAGTGGCGCACGGGTTTCCCATCGCTCAGCATCGACGATCGTTCCGTCCAGGTCATTCAGAACAGCGCGAAAGGCGACACCGGAGCGAAGCTGTACTTCGACGGTCAGAGCGGCCTCCTGGTACGGCAGGTCCGGTACGTCGATACTGCCGTGGGCGTTATCCCAACACGCGTCGACTATTCGGACTATCGGGACGTTGCCGGAATGAAAGTCCCTTTCAAGCGGGTTGTCACCTGGACGGACGGAAAATCCACCATCGAACTGAGCGAAATCCAGCCGAACGCGCGAATCGAAGCATCAAGGTTTGCCGAGCCGGCTGCACCAAAACCCAAGCCGGCTCAATAGCTTGACAGCTGACGACCGTCTGAAGTATTTATACAGGCGCAGTAATCCAAAGAGGTATTAATCAGGTCATTTTAGCGGAGGAAGAACGTGATGAAAGTTCGGGTGTCCGGTCTATTGTTCGCACTCTTTTGTGTGCTCGCATTGGCAGTCTCTGCTTTTGCACACCACGGTTTCGGCGTCGAATTCGACGGGGATAAATGCCTGGATCTGAAGGGAACACTCTCGGGTGTGACCTGGGAAAACCCCCATGCCTATCTTCAAATGGAAGTGACCGATGCCAGCGGCAAGACAACGTCCTGGCACCTGGAAATGATCACTCCCAACGCGTTGAAGCGGAACGGCACCACCCAGACGGATTTCAAAGAAAATATGGGCAAGCCCATGAATGCCCGCGCCTGCCCGGCCAAAGTCAACGGCAACGAACGCGGTGCCGCCGAATACATCAAGCTGGCGGACGGCATCCTGCGTATTGTCGGGCAGATTCCCGAACGGGGTATGACCCCCGATAAGCTGAATTTCTAACGGAGGACGATCATGAAGCGACTCATTGCTTACGCGGCAGGTTTGTGCCTGATTGTCACTCCGGGATTTGCTCAGCAGAAAATTGCGGGCGACTTCGACAAGGTAAAGGTGTTGGAAGCCGGCGGCCCCGCTCCCCGCGCCGAAGACGGACATCCGGATCTGACGGGACGTTACTATCCGAATCATGCCGGCAGGATGCTGCAAGGCGCGTACCGGATACCCAACGAGATCATGAGGCAGTTCGATCCCAAGGAAACGCCGCAGGAGAACCCTGTTTTCAGATCCGACGTGGCGGAAAAATATTTGCACCCGACGCCATATGGCAGCTGCCCTCCGGGCGGGACTCCGACGTCCATCACAACGCAAGCAACAGAACACGGCCCGATGGAACTCATCCAGAAACCCGGCGTGCTGTGGATTCTCAGCGAGTTTCCCGAAACGATTCGTAGAGTGTGGACGGACGGCCGCCCGCATTCGAAAGATCCGGACGTCACCTTCAACGGTGAGTCTGTTGGACATTGGGAGGGAGACACGCTGGTCGTAGACACCATTGCCATAGATACCCGGATGCGAAATATCTCTGTCGGAAAAACCGGCGACGCCAACGCATGGCTTCACAGTGAAAAAGAGCACGTCATCGAGCGCTTCGCAAGAACCTCGAAGAACTACCTCATGTACACGATCACTGTTGAGGATCCTGAAGTCCTCGTGAAGCCCTTCACGTCAGCCCCGCATGCGTGGACTTTGGCGCAGGACCCGAATGATGTCTGGACCGAATACCTCTGCACGTCGAACGAGGATCCGGATTTCTGGAAAAACGTGGACCAGAAAACGAAGGAAGAATACGAAAAGAGCGGCAGGCAAGGTACTGCGCCGGAAGGTGATGGCCTCAGCGGCCGTCGGCCACGCTAGAGTAGTTTAAGGAGCCTTATGAAGATCAAGCTGATCACGCTTTCACTGGTTGTAGGTTTTTTGGCGGTTTGTTTGCCTTTGTTCGCTCATCACGGAAATGCGGCCTATGAAGCCAATCTGACTCAGGTCAAGGAAGCCACCGTGACAAAGGTTGTCTGGGCCAATCCGCATACCCTCATCCTGTTCGATGCCCCGAATGCCCAGGGTGAACTCGTCCACTGGAACGCGGAAATGGGCAGTCCCTCTGCACTGGCGAACGTCGGCTGGAGCAGACAGTCTCTGAACCCGGGTGACAAAGTCACGATCTTCATCCACCAGGCCAAAACCAAAAACCCGGTTGGCCGCATCCAGTACCTCTTGCTTGCCGACGGCAACAAGTTGACCGATAGCGGCGGCGCCGGCGAAGGCGGTTATGACGGTGAAGGTGGTGGACGGGGCGGCCGTGGAGGTCGGGGCGCCGGCGGAGCTCGCGGCGAGTACAACTACCAGCAGCAGTAGCATCCCATCCTTACCAGGTGCGGACGCTGACTGCGTTTCTCCTTGCTTGCTTCGCATGTACGGTTCTTTGGGCTCAATCTACCGCTCAAATCAGCGGTACGGTGAAGGACCAAAGTGGCGCCGTATTGCCCGGCGTTACCGTTAAAGCTACACAAGTGGCGACCGGGCTCGAGCGCGAGGCCGTGACTAACGAGACTGGATCCTACGTCCTGCCAAACTTGCCGGTGGGACCTTATCGCCTGGACGCCAGCCTGGCGGGTTTCCGATCCTTCGCTCAAACGGGAATCGTTCTCCAGGTCAATGCCAATCCTGTCATTAATATCGCTTTGGAAATCGGCCAGGTTGCCGAGACGATCGAAGTGCAAGCCGACGCGGCTCTGGTCGAAACCCGCAGCACCGGCATCGGCCAGGTTATTGACAACACGCGCGTGATGGAACTGCCGCTGAATGGCCGCCAGGTCAGTGAATTGATCATTCTTTCCGGCGCCGCGGTCGGTGGCGGATTGCAAAACAGCCCTCGGAACTATCCGACCGACATTATTTCGGTGGGTGGCGGATCGAACGACGGTCTGACATTCATGCTGGACGGCGCGATCCACAACGATCCGTACGGTAATCAGCCGTTGCCTTTGCCATTCCCGGACGCTTTGCAGGAATTCAAGGTCGAAACGAGTGCTGTACCAGCCCAGTACGGTTATCACGCTGCCGGTGCAGTAAACGTGGTAACGAAGTCCGGTTCGAACCAGTTTCACGGCAGCCTCTTTGAGTTTGTTCGGAATCGAATCTTCAATGCCCGGAATACATTCGCGAAGGAACGGGACGGGTTGAAACGCAATCAGTTCGGAGGAGTGATCGGCGGACCCATCGTCGAAAACAGATTGTTTTTTTTCGGCGGACTTCAAACGACGCTGGTACGCGCAGTGCCGCAAGGCAACACCGCATTTGTGCCAACGCCACAAATGATGGTGGGTGACTGGACAACATATACCTCGACCGCGTGCCAGAGCCGAGCTATCACTCTGCAAGCGCCATTCGTGAACAATCGAATCGACCCGGCCCTTTATTCAAAACCGGCTGTTGAGATGGTCCGCCGGATCAACGCCACTGCCATCGACGGATGCGGAAGAGTCCTGTTCAGCCGAAAGCAAAATTCCAATGAGTACCTGCCCGTCGTGAAAGTGGATTATCAGGCCAGCGCCAAAGAGTCGGTATTCGGCCGGTACGAATTGGCTCGGATCGACCAGCCGAGCGATTACGATGGAAAGACGCTCCTTTCCATAGCCAACCCGGATACTCACCGGCGCGTCAAATCATTCGTATTGGGTCACACTTATTCCATCAGTCCGGCGCTGGTCAGCGCGCTGCGCGGTTCAGTCCTTCGTTCGACCAACGTCAAAACCTCTTCCGACTTTTTCACCTGGGGTGATCTTGGCGTGAAGGGGCTTTATTATCCGCCGGATTTTCCCAAGTTGGCCCTCCTCAGTGTCACCGGCGGCGTCAACCTGTGGGGTACCGCAGGAGCACCCGGCATCACAAACTCAACCCTTGCTTCTTTCAGCGAGGATCTCACCTACGTTCGAGGATCGCATCAGATCGGATTCGGCGCGACTTACGCACACGAAATGATGAACTACACCTCGAGCACCAGCGCTGCGGGTAACTTTTCATTTACGGGTTCCGTAACGGGAACAGGCCTTTCAGACTTCCTGACGGGAAAGCCCGTCAGCTTCATTCAGGGGCGGATTACAAACGAATATTACAGTCAGAACTACCTCGGCGTTTATTTGCAGGATACGTGGAAGGCAGGCTCCCACTTTACTGTGAACGCGGGCTTACGCTGGGAACCGTACCGCTCCCCATATGACAGATCGGGTAAAGGCGCCTTCTTCGATAAGAAACGATTCGATCAGGGTATTGTCAGCACGATCTTTCCCAACGCGCCCGCCGGCATCTACTTTCAAGGTGAAGCCGGTATTCCGGATACGAACGCATGGCAGGCGAACAATTGGAAACGGTTCGCGCCGCGCTTAGGACTTGCGTGGGATCCGAAAGGCGATGGATTGACGGTTATTCGGGCAGCCTATGGAATCTTTTTCGATTTTCCACACATGCACCAATACGGCGGAAGGCGCGACACGCCGCCAAGGGGTGTGAGCATCACTGTCAACAGCCCCTCGCTGGATGACCCATGGGCGAGCGCGCCTGGAGGAAATCCTTTCCCGATCGTGCTGGACAAAAATAGCCCGTTCCCGGTGAGCGGCGGTTATACCGTGTTTCCTTGGGACATGAAAAAGCCGTACATCAACCAGTGGAATTTAAGTGTTCAGCACCAGGTTCGAGAGAACTGGCTGCTTTCCGGAAACTACCTCGGAAGCAACATTATTCATATGTTTTACCGCTACGAAGCGAATCCGGCCGTGTACTTGCCCGGCTCGAGCTGCGTCCTTGGGGGAAGAACATTCAGCCCGTGTTCCTCTATCGGAAATACGAATCAGCGGCGGCTTCTGTCACTGCGGAATCCGGCGTTGGGCCAGTACTACTCCAACATCATCGTCGGCGACGACGGAAATACGCGGACCTACGGGGCGCTGGTCCTTTCCGTCCAGCGCCGTCGCGCGAAGGGGGTCACCATTCAGGGCAATTACACCTTCTCGCATTGCATCGATGACGGCTACAACGATGTCATCCAGACTTCCGGAGTAGTCAGTGGTGGACAGATGCAATCCCGCCGGCGGACGAATCGAGGAAATTGTGAATTGGACCGCCGCCATAATCTCAATATGTCCGCGGTCTACGAAACGCCGCAATTTGCCAGGGGAACGCTCCGACTTCTGGCTGGCGGTTGGCAGATTTCGGGAATCGTTCATGCTCTATCCGGCCCGTATTTCAACGTTGGCTCCGGGACGGACATTGCGCTCAGCGGAACGCCGAGCTCAGGCGGTAACCTTGGCGTCGATCAACGGCCGAATCAGATATTGCCTAGTCCCTATATGCCGAACAAAGGAGTGAATGGCTGGTTGAACCCCGCCGCGTTCGCATTTCCAGCGCCGGGCACATATGGAAATCTTGGATCGAGGAATATCCTGGGGCCGGCAAGTTATCGATTCGATGTGGGCCTGACGCGATCGTTCGCGGTTCGAGAAAAACAATCGCTGCAGGTTCGAGCCGAGGCGTTCAATATCGCGAACCATGCGAATTACTGCGCACCTCCGTTTCAGGGAATCTCCAGTGGGAATGCATGCCCCGATAACAGCCTCAATAGCCCCACATTCGGCAAGATCTTGAATTCCTCCGATCCCCGGATTATGCAGGTGGCCCTGAAGTACGTCTTTTGACGACTGTGTTACCCTTGCACAAAATGCAAGGTTAGTGCACCCTCGACAGATTAAAGCCGTCGAAAAAGGCAAGAAGAGATTGAGTGGGTCGAGCGCCCTAACGGGGCAAAGGAAGCGAATGCGTAATCAACGCGCGGTCGTAACAATTTTCCTCGCGGGAGCGGCGGTTTTCTGCCTACCAGTTTCGGCGCAGAACTCCAGTTCACAACAAGCCGGTGCGACCGGGGATCAGAAAAAAGCCCCGACTGCAGTTCCGGCCCCGCGCCATAACATTTCCGGCACCTGGGCGCCCACCCCAGAAGCGCAAGCCAGACAGAATCGAGGTGTCGCGGTTACGCCGGATCCTGTGCCCTTCACTCCTTACGGAGTGCAAGTGTACAAGTCTCATCACCCTACGGCCGGACCTGACGGCGTGGTGCCGGAATTATCTAACGATCCACGCGATAAATGTGAGCCGCCGGGTTTGCCCCGGGCCGATCTGTATCAGTTGAGAGAAACACAGATTCTTCAAGACGAATACAAAGTAGCCGTCCTTTACCAATATACGACCAGATGGCGGGTGATTTGGACCGACGGCCGTGAGCTGCCAAAGTTAATCGAAGGTGGCGTCACGATGGGCGAACAAGCGAAAGAGCCGCGTTATTACGGATACTCGGTCGGGAAATGGGTGGACGATACGACTTTGGTCGTTGACACGGTTGGCATGATCGGGGATGGAAGAATGTGGTTGGACAATGGGGGCCTTCCCGTCAGCGATCAATTGCACGTGACCGAGACATTTCATCGTGCGGATCATGACCATCTGGAGTTGTCCGTTACGGTTGACGATCCCAAAGTGTATTCAAAGCCCTGGGTTGCAATGGATAAGTTCCCGATGAAGCTGGAAGATCCGCACACGGACGTAATGGAACACTACTGCTCGCTTACAGAGATGGAACAATACTACAAATTGTTCGGCTATCCGCAAAAGTAGCTCTTCTTAGCGCAACGTGACCAGGGCCACGCGATTAACGCCGCTTTCAGCCATGGTCTAATCTGGAAGAGCGGCTGAAGGCCCGAGGCATCAAAACAGTGATCGTGTGCGGAACGTCGGCGCAAGTGTCGTCCTCGTCGCCACACCACTCTGACCCGGAGCGATATGGTGAAATTCTAGGAGTCAAGAAAATCTCAGCGAGCGCATGGAGGTTTTTCGATTGGTCCGCTGAGGGAGGGAACTTCTTATGGCGAGAATCTCGCTGAAAGTGAATGGAAAGGCGCAGGTCGTTGATGTCGATCCCAGCACGCCGCTGCTGTACGTGTTGCGTGACGATTTGGGATTGAAGGGGCCAAGGTTTGGATGCGGTCTTTCACAATGCGGTTGTTGCACGGTGACAGTGGACGGCAACGCGGTGCGGTCATGCAGCATGGCAGTGAGCAACGCGCAAAACCGGAACATTACCACCCTCGAGGGTCTGGGCAGCGTAGCGCATCCTCATCCTCTCCAGAAGGCATTC
>JADMIO012763324.1_pt1 | contig 24885 bp, 28 predicted proteins | sample 8958161 | NCBI WGS metagenome assembly JADMIO01 (sample SAMN16585339, study PRJNA669376) | soil metagenome | isolation source: Crop rotation soil | place: USA: Cullars Rotation, Alabama | collected 2011
GGCCGCGACTTCAAGTCACGTGAATTCCAAGCTTCGGATCCCACTGTGCTGGAAAGATGGCAAGATTTACCTGCAGAAGACTGAAGTCACGATGGAAGAGCTGGCGCCCAGGCTTAAGGCCATCACCGGCGAAAAATCCGACACGCGCATTTTTGTGCGCGGTGACCGCACGCTGGATTACGGCCGGGTAATGCAGGTGGTGGGCCTGATCAGCGCCGCCGGATTTTCCAAGGTGGCACTGGTAACGGCGGAAGCCGCACCCGAAGCCGGCGGCTGGCATAAAATTCTTAAATAGAATTATGGTGGCGCAGAACCCAGAGAAAGCGTCGGCAATCACTTGGTCGGCGGGCATGCATGTGCTGCTCCTGCTGCTGGCGATCTTCGGTCTTCCTGAATTATTCCGGATGACGCGCGAACGCGAGCCGATGGCCATCTCGGTCGATATTCTCCCCATCAGCGCCATGAGCAACGTCAAACCGGCGTCCATGCCCAAGCCCGAAGAAAAGGAATTGCCGAAAGAAGAGGTGAAGCCGGTAGACGCGCCAGCCCCTAAGCCCAAGCCGGTGCCGCCGACCAGGCAGGAAAAAAAGCTCGAAGAAATATTGAAGGAGAGCGATGCGGCCAGGGAAAAGAAAAAACCGCAGGAAAAAGAAAAGCAGAAGAAAGTCGATGAAGACCTGGAGGCCGTGCTGAAAAGCGTCGAGAAGGAATCGCAGAAGACGGAGAAAACCGCCACCGACGCCAGTGCCGACAGCAAGAGCAAGTCGGATAATTACGACCCAACGCTGCCGCTATCGCTCAGCGAAAAAGACGCCATCCGCAGCCAGTTCGTCAAATGCTGGAACGTGCCCGCCGGTGTAAAAGACGCGCACCAGCTGATCGTGACGTTGCGCATCAAGGTTAACCAGGATGGCAGCGTCACGGACGCCAAGCTGGTCCAGGATGAAAGCCGCTATAACAGCGATACCATTTTCCGTGCCGCCGCCGATTCGGCCATCCGCGCCGTCTGGCAATGCAGCCCCTTAAAAAACCTGCCGCAGGACAAATATGGCAACTGGAAAGATATGGAATTGATATTCGATCCAAAGGAAATGTTGTTCTAGGCGGAGTTTCCTATTGCAGGAAGCTCTCCTTGGCTTTGTCTCGCGCCCGACGGATTAAACGTAGCGATTGCGGCGATCCGTCATGATAAACGAACGGCATAACACTATGATCGGTGGAGAATAACAGGCCAATATTCCCATTCTCATAACAGAGGGATTGCAATTTGTTTTGCGTGAAACCCGATTGCATACGTTTAGTGATTTCGACCAGTAACTCCCTGTGCTCCCTGGCGGTGAGTGCCGCTTGATACCGCCCATGGCTTTTAGCCAGCGCGATAAAACGCTTCGGGTCGCTTTCATGCAATACGTTCATAATCAATTCTTTATGTCGCTGCCGTAATCGGGCTTGCATTGTAGCATGAATCGATTACCAATTCTTTCATCATACTACCAGATTAAGGTTGATTATGCCGAACATCCTTCGTTTGTCCCTCGCCCTGTTATTCGCCGTTGCGTTAAATATTTCTTCCGCCCATGCGCTGCTATCGATCGACATCACCAAGGGCCATGTCGAGCCGCTGCCGATTGCGCTCCCCGATCCCGTGGCCGCCGATGCGGCGAATGCCCAGCTCGGCCGGGATATTTTCCGCGTGGTAGCCGCCGACCTCGAGCGCTCGGGCCTGTTCCGCCCCATCGATAAATCCGCCTTCATCGAGCAGATCACCTCCGCTAACTCCACACCGCGCTTCGCCGACTGGCGGCAGATCAATGCGCAGGGGCTGGTCACCGCCGCGATCATTCCTACCGGCAGCGGCAAGGTGAAGCTTTCCTTCCGTCTGTGGGACGTCTTCGCCGGCCAGCAGCTGACCGGCAAGGAATTCAACACCTTCGGCAATAACTGGCGCCGCGTCGCGCATCTGGTGGCAGACGAAATCTATAAGCGCCTGACCGGCGAGGACGGGTACTTCGATACCCGCATCGTTTATGTTGCTGAATCAGGACCTGCGACGCGGCGCGTCAAGCGCCTGGCCATCATGGACCAGGACGGCGAAAACCATAAATTCCTCACCGATGGCCGCGCGCTGGTACTGACGCCGCGCTTCTCGCCCAACTCACAGGAAATATTGTACCTCTCCTATAGCGGCCGCAGCCCTCGCGTATTCTTGCGCGACCTGCAGACCGGGCGGGAGGAAGCGCTGGGCCGGTTCGAGGGCATGTCGTTCGCACCGCGTTTCTCCAATGATGGCAACCGCATGGTGATGTCGATTGCGAAAGACGGCAACACCGACATTTACGACATGGATCTGCGCTCGCGCCAGTTGCGTAAACTGACCAACGAGGCGGCAATCGATACCTCTCCCTCCTATTCGCCGGATGGAAGCCGCATCGTGTTCAACTCCGACCGCGGCGGCAGCCAGCAGCTTTACGTAATGAACGCCAACGGCTCGGGCGTGGCCCGCATCAGCTTCGGCGAGGGCAAGTACGGCACGCCGGTCTGGTCGCCGCGCGGCGACCTGATCGCCTTTACCAAGATCAAAAGCGGTCAGTTCTATATCGGCGTCATGCGCCCCGATGGCAGCGGCGAGCGGTTGCTCACCCAAAGCTTCCTGGATGAAGGCCCCACATGGGCGCCCAATGGCCGTGTGATCATGTTCAGCCGCGGCAACCCTTCCTCACGCGGCGGCCAGGCAGGCAGCTCCAAGCTCTATAGTATTGATGTAACAGGGTATAATCTGCGCCAGGTGATTACCCCCATCGATGCGTCCGACCCGGCATGGTCCCCACTGTTGCCTTTATAACACAGACAGGGGGTTTCGCCCGGCCCTTTTTTGGCGCTTATTGATTTCTTATAGGCATATAAGTATCAGACTGCCTAACGGTACGTGGCGCCCGCCCGCGTTTTCCATGTTGTACAATTGTGGCGGGTAGCTATTGTATTGTCGGTCAAAAAATCTTTTCGGTTAGGAGTTATACATATGAACGCTTTTGTTAAGTCTCTTGCAGTTGTATCGGCTATTTTTCTGCTTGCCGCGTGCGAAAACCCTGGCGGCACGAGCGGTAGCGCAAGCGGCGCCGGCGGCGCTGGTGGCGCAGGCGCCAACGGTAATGTTGTTCCCGGCACGCAGGGCGACCTCGAAGCCAATGTCGGCGATCGTATCTTCTTTGATCTCGACAGCTCCGTCGTCAACGGCGAAGGTCAGCAGACGCTGGGCCGCCAGGCTGCCTGGCTGCAGAACTACCCGCACGTGAACGTGACTGTTGAAGGTCATTGCGACGAGCGCGGCACCCGCGAATACAACCTGGCACTTGGTGAACGCCGTGCCGCTGCCGCGAAGAAATACCTCGTGGGCTTAGGCATTGCCGCTGGGCGCATTTCCACTGTCTCTTACGGCAAGGAACGTCCTGCCGTGACCGGTTCGGATGAATCGGCCTGGGCACAGAACCGCCGCGCCGTAACGGTGGTAAGCCAGTAGCCGCAGAAACTGTCATCCCGGCCAGCGAAGCGCGTGCCGGGATCTCGTAAGGCAAACTCGAACCCGCCGCTCCTTGCAAAGCGGCGGGTTTTTGTTATACCTGTCTTCCTCACATTTGCAGGTTGGCGACTCTATGAAACGTTTTCTTTTCCTCATTCCCTTATTGATGCTGGCTCCCGCTACACATGCGCAGGAATCGGATAACCGCGCCACGATGGAGCGCATGGACCGCCTCGAGCGCGATTTGATGCTGATGCAGCGTCAATCCTCACGCGCGCAAAGCGGCACATACAGCACCGGCAGCAATTACCCGCCGGTCACCGGCACGGCGAATGGCCAGACCGAAGTGCGCCTGCAGCAGATGGAAGAGCAGATGCGCCGCATCCAGGGCGAGATCGAGGAAGCGAAATTCCAGAATAAGCAGACCGGCGACAAGCTCGATAAATTCATGACGGATGCGCAATACCGTCTAGGCGCGCTGGAACAGAAAGCTCCCGTTGCCACTGCGCCTGCTGCCCCACCTGCTGCCGCGCCCGCATCAACCTCAGGTACGCTCATTGCACCTCCGGAGTCTGCTGATGAAGAAACGCCCGAGAATGAAGAGGACGCCGCACCCAAGCCGCAGCCCAAAACAGAGGCCGCGCCTGCGTTCAAAACATCGAAGGAAGAATATAACTACGCCTTCAAGCTGCTGCGCCAGGCAAAGCATGACGAAGCCGCCAAGGCGTTCGAGCAGTTCATCAGGAATCATCCCAAAGATCCGCTGGTCGGTAACGCCTATTACTGGCTGGGAGAAACCTATTATGTGCAGCGCGACTACACGAAGTCGGCCGACCAGTTCCGCTTAGGGTATAAGGCGAACGCCACCGGCCCCAAGGCGGGGGATAATCTATTGAAATTGGCCATGTCGCTTTCGGCCCAGAACAAACCCAAAGACGCCTGCGTCGTCTTGGGCGAAGTAGTGAAGAAGTTCGGCGACAAAACCACCATGAAGCAGAAGGCACAGGCGGAAATCGAACGCAATAAATGCAGCTAGGCTGATCGCCTGGCAAGGAAGGGCGCATGCCCATCACTGAAGAAGAATTTTCCCTTCTTATGCCGCACCTCGATGCGCCGCGTATTGCCGTCGCCGTATCGGGCGGCGCGGACAGCATGTGTCTTGTACTGCTGGCAAATGCATGGGCGAAAGCGAACGGCAAAAAATGCGTCGCGCTCACGGTTGACCATGGCTTGCGCAAAGAGTCGGCGGCAGAAGCAGCGCAGGTCGCCGAATGGATGCGGCAGTACCGCATCGAACATTATATCCTGCCATGGCAGGGAAGAAAACCCACCGCTAACGTGCAAGCCGAAGCACGCGAAACGCGATACAGGCTGATGAGCGAATGGTGCCATGAATACAAAATCACGCATTTGCTTCTCGCCCATCATCAGGACGACCAGGCGGAAACATTCCTGCTGCGCTTAGGCCGCGGCAGCGGTGTGGACGGGTTGAGCGGCATAAGCGAAATCTCTCAGATGCGCGGTATTACTCTGGTGCGGCCGCTGCTTTCTGTTTCCAAGGCGCGGCTGATCGACACGTTGAAAGCACAAAAACAGGAATGGGTTGAGGACACATCCAACCAGGATACGAAGCATGCGCGCAATCGCATGCGCCGGCTTATGCCTGCGTTGGCGGAAGAAGGATTGACGCCGGAACGCCTCGCCGGTACGGCGCATTGCATGCAGCGGGCGCGCCGCGCACTGGAATCATTTACGCGGCAACACTTAAAAAGCGCGGTGGAATGGGTGGGGGAAACTGCGCGAATCGATATGCCGACGTTGCTGGCCACCGAGGAAGAAATTACATTGCGCGCGCTGGCACACACCATCAGGCGCATCGGCGGCGAGGACCATGCCCCGCGACTGGAGGACCTGGAAAGGTTGCTATCGCACCTGAAAAAGCAGGATGCAAAGGCAATTACGCTGGGCCATTGCCTGTTCAGGCCTTCCGCTAAAGCGCGCGAAAAAGGCATCTGGCAGGTAAGCTTGGAAAAACGGGCAGAGTCGATTGCTGTCTGATCAATAACTTAACCGCATGGCGTTAACGTTGTTGAACTTGTAATCTGCCGCCTCAAGCCCCATATTACCTGTCCCGTTCACCTGATATGACCGCCTCAAAGCGGCGGTTTGGAGCCGTTGATGCCTAATTTCGGAAAGAACCTGCTGGTCTGGGTGGTGTTCGCCCTCATTTTGGTGGCGTTGTTCAACGTCTTCCAGGGCGGCATGGACCAGAATAATTACCAGCGCCTCGCCTTCTCGGAATTTTTAACCAAGGTCGATGCCGGCGAAGTGACCGATGTCACTATCAAGGGCACGGAAACCAAAGGCTCGATCATCACCGGCCATTATGCCAGCGGCACGCCGTTTTCCACGCAAGCCCCCGATTATCCCGATCTCGTCGACCGGCTGGCCGAACGCAAAGTAAAAATAAACGCCAGCGTGGATGACGGAAGGCTGGGCGGCGTGTGGAATGTGCTGCTGTCCTGGTTCCCCATCCTGCTGCTGATCGGCGTCTATGTCTTTTTCATGCGCCAGATGCAGTCCGGCTCCAAGGGCGGTGCGATGGGTTTCGGCAAATCGCGCGCGCGGCTGCTCACCGAAAACAACCAGCGCGTCACGTTCGACGATGTCGCCGGCATCGATGAGGCGAAGGATGACCTGGTTGAGCTGGTTGATTTTTTAAAGGACCCGCAAAAATTCCAGCGGCTCGGCGGACGCATCCCTAAGGGCTGTTTGCTCGTCGGTCCTCCCGGTACCGGTAAAACCCTGCTCGCCCGCGCCATTGCCGGCGAAGCGGGTGTACCGTTCTTCTCCATCTCCGGTTCCGACTTCGTCGAGATGTTCGTCGGCGTTGGCGCGTCACGCGTTCGCGACATGTTCGAGCAGGGCAAGAAAAGCGCGCCCTGCATCATCTTCATCGACGAGATCGACGCCGTCGGCCGCCATCGCGGCGCAGGCCTGGGCGGCGGCAACGACGAGCGCGAACAGACACTGAACCAGATGCTGGTCGAGATGGACGGCTTCGAAGGCAATGAAGGCGTGATCATCATCGCCGCCACTAACCGCCCCGACGTGCTTGATCCGGCGCTGCTGCGCCCCGGGCGCTTCGACCGGCAGATCGTGGTGCCTAATCCTGATATTAACGGACGCGAAAAAATTCTGCAGGTGCATTTGAAAAAAGTGCCACAGGGGCCGGACGTGGACGCGCGCATCATCGCCCGCGGCACGCCAGGATTCTCCGGCGCCGACCTCGCCAATCTGGTGAACGAGGCGGCACTGCTCGCGGCGCGACGCGGTAAAAAAGTCGTCACCATGAAAGAGCTCGAAGCCGCTAAAGACAAGGTGATGATGGGCGCCGAGCGTAAATCCATGGTGATGAGCGACGACGAAAAGCGCATGACCGCCTACCATGAAGGCGGCCACGCCATCGTGGCGCTGCATTGCCCCGCCTCCGATCCGATCCATAAGGCCACTATCATCCCGCGCGGGCGCGCTCTGGGCATGGTGATGCGCCTGCCGGAGGCCGACAAGCTTTCCTACCACCGCGATAAGATGCATGATGATCTTGCCGTGGCCTTCGGCGGCCGCGCCGCCGAGGAAATTATTTTCGGCCATGAAAAAGTATCGAGTGGCGCTTCATCCGATATCCAGTATGCCACGCGTCTCGCCCGCGCCATGGTGACGGAATGGGGCATGAGCGACGAGGTAGGACCGCTGCATTACGGAACCGAACAGCAGGAAGTGTTTTTAGGCTACAGCATGGGCCAGCAGCATCGCACCTTGGCGGATACCACCGCCAACCTGATCGATTCCGAGATCAAGCGCATCGTCGGCGAGGCGCATGAAAAGGCGCGTCAGATCCTCACGGAACATCTGGACGATTTGCACGCGCTGGCCAAGGCGCTACTGGAATACGAAACGCTGAGCGGCGACGATATCAAGGCCATCCTAAAAGGCGACAGGCCAGCCATGCCCGAAGTGCCCAAGCCCCGTGCCGCCGGCGCGCGCCCTGTGCTTCCTTCCAGCCGCAAAAAGGGCAACGGCTCCGGTGAGAACGCCGTACCACCTGCGTAAAATAATCTTGTCATCCCGGGCTTGTCCCGGGATCTTAAGTTCCAAGCGAGGCAGCGGCGATGCGAGATAAAGTCTATTACGTTTACATTCTTACCAACAAACCGTTTGGAACTTTTATACCGGAGTTACCGGCGATTTGGAACGCAGGTGTTATAGCCATAAGAATAAACTGCTCGACGGCTTCAGCAAGAAATATAACCTGAAAATGTTGGTATACTACGAAGGCCATGCATCTGTGGAAACTGCCATTTTACGTGAAAAAACCATCAAACGCTGGCCACGGGAATATAAAATCAATAGTATCATCGCCATGAATCCAGAATGGAAAGATTTGAGTAGCGAATGGACTCCCAAATCTATGCCTGAGATCCCGGCACAGGGCCGGGATGACAGAATATGACCCGCAAATATTTTGGCACGGACGGCATACGCGGTACGGCCAACAGCGAGCCGATGACGGCGGATATCGCCCTCAAAGTCGGCATGGCCGCCGGGCGTTATTTCAAGCGCGCCAATAACCAGCAGGAAGGACACCGGCACCGTGTCGTAATCGCTAAGGATACGCGCCTTTCCGGCTATATGCTGGAACCGGCTCTTACTGCTGGGTTCATCGCCACCGGCATGGATGTGGTGCTGGCAGGTCCCCTTCCCACACCCGCCGTTGCTATGCTGACGCGCTCGATGCGCGCCGATCTGGGCGTGATGATTTCCGCCTCCCACAATCCTTACCAGGATAACGGCATTAAGTTATTCGGCCCCGATGGCTATAAACTTTCCGACGCGGTAGAGCAGGAAATCGAGCAGCTGATGGAGGAGACTAATAATGCGGATTTATCTGCACCCAAGGCGCTGGGACGCGCTAAGCGCCTGGATGACGCGCGCGGGCGCTATATCGAATTCGCCAAGAGCACCTTTCCGAAACATTTAAGCCTCGAGGGCCTGAAAATTATTATCGACTGCGCCAACGGCGCCGCCTATCAGGTGGGTCCGGTAATTTTGCGTGAACTGGGTGCCGAAGTGGTGGCCATCGGCGTCGAGCCGAACGGCATCAACATCAATAAGCGCTGCGGCACCACCCACCCCGAATTTCTCTGCCGCGAAGTGGTGAAACAACGCGCCCATTTAGGCCTCGCGCTCGATGGCGACGCCGACCGGCTGGTCTTAAGCGACGAAAAAGGCCAATTGGTCGACGGCGACCAGCTGATGGCGCTTATCGCCACCTACTGGCACAATACCGGCAGGCTGGAGGGCGGCGGCGTGGTGGCGACGGATATGTCGAACATGGCGCTGGAGAATTACCTCGCCGGGCAGGGCATTGCGCTCAGCCGCGCCAAGGTGGGCGACCGCTACGTGATGGAGATGATGCGCGACCGCGGCTACAATCTCGGCGGCGAGCAATCCGGCCACATCATCCTTTCCGATTATTCGACCACGGGCGACGGGCTGGTTGCCGCCCTGCAGGCGCTGGCAGTATTGGTGGAAGACGGCAGGCCTGCCAGCGAATCGGCAAGGCTGTTCACGCCCTTGCCGCAGGTGCTCAAAAACGTGCGTTTCCGCAGCGGCAAGCCGCTGGAGGCCGACGAAGTAAAACGCAAAATCGCCGATGGCGAGAAGCGTCTGGCCGGCAAGGGACGCGTATTTATCCGCCCGTCCGGCACGGAGCCGGTCATCCGCGTAATGGCGGAAGGCGAGGACGAAGCTGTCGTGCGCCGCGTGGTGGACGATATCTGCGCCGCGGTCGAGAAGGCCGCTTGATAAGCCAAGCTCGCGTGTTACAATCCTCCAGTCATTGCAGGGGTATCTCGCATGGAAAATAAAGTATTATGGCGGGGAAAACCTAGCCATCTTCTGAACCTCAACATTTACATGGTATGCGGGCTAGCGTTCCTTGCCAGCATTATCTGGCGCAGTTCATTGATGGATTTTTTGCGCGTAGTGACCAGCACGCATGCGTCTTTATTGTATGCTTTCTGGCTGCTGCTGCTGGTTGCAGTGGTGGTGAAGAAAGCGCTCGATATCGAATTTCACAGCTACGACATCACCCAGCAGGTGCTTCGCGAAAAATACGGCATATTGAACCGCAATATCCATGAGCTGGAACTGTACCGCGTGCTGGATACCCAGATTTACGCGCCGTTCTATCTCAACATCTGCGGCTACGGCACGATCACGCTGACCACCAATGATACGTCCACCCCCATGGCTTTCCTCCTGGCGGTAAAAAATCCGGAAGCTATCCGCCAGCTGCTGCGTGAACAGGTGGAAATCATGCGCCGCGCCAAAGGCATTGTGGCGCTCAGCCAATGACGCCCCTCAAGGACGGCTATGAGTAAGGCAGAAGAATCGCCATTCTTTCCCATTGTTTACCCTAGTGACGGCATGCAGGGAATTCCCTTAAGCGATGCTGCTGAATTATATGAGCAGAGAGTTCAGGCATGTCTCAGGCAGCGCGATGATAACCCGCGCAATAATTTAATGGCTGCTTATTTTACCGAACGGATACAGCGTTATTTTCCGGACGCGGTTTATATCCAGGTCGCAATAGGGGAGGACGGATACTATTCCCGCCCTCCAACGGGGACAGAAATTAAATTTCTTGTTCCCAACACCGGATTTAACGCTCAACAGATGATTCCCTTGCTGGAAGAATGGGAAAAAGAACTTGGTTTAAACGGTTGCAACACCAGAACAGGCGAAATTACCTGTAAAATGTGGGAATCAGCCCCTACCCGCTTGGGGCAGGTCGATGGATATTCACAGTTTGAAATTTTTCTCTCGCCGGATCCCGAGAAGCTTTTTGAGAAAGTAGCGGTTTGCAAGACCAAGCGCGATTGGGGGATCGATTCCAGCTCCGCGCGTTCACGATATTAACGTGCAGGGCCGCGTACTGATTATCGCCGGTTCCGATTCCGGCGGCGGCGCCGGCATCCAGGGCGATATCAAGACCGTATCGGTATTGGGCGGCTATGCCGCCACCGCCGTCACCGCGCTTACCGCGCAAAATACTCTGGGCGTGTTCGGCATCCATGAAGTGCCGCATTCGTTTATTCGTCAGCAGATGGAGCTGGTGCTTTCCGATATAGGCGCCGATGCGCTGAAAACCGGCATGCTGCATTCGGCGGAAGTCATTCACACCGTAGCGGATGTAATCGCCGCAAAGGCGAAACAGGTTCCGCTGGTGGTCGACCCGGTAATGGTGGCGAAGGGCGGTACGCCGCTGCTGCAGGAGCAGGCGGTAAAAACACTGACCAGGGAATTACTGCCTTTAGCCGATATTATCACACCCAATATTCCGGAAGCGGAATTGCTGGCCGGAATGAGCATCATTTCCGAAACTCACATGAAGGCAGCGGGAGAAAGAATACTCTCACTTGGATGCAAGACAGTGCTGATGAAAGGCGGCCATCTCGAAGGCAAAGAAGTAGTGGACCTGCTGATGGAAGGAAATAAAGTCACGCGCTTTGCTTCGCCGCGCATCGATTCGCGCCACACCCATGGCACCGGCTGCGCCCTTGCTTCCGCTATCGCCACGGGTCTGGCGCAGGGAATGAATATAAAAGATTCCGTCGCGCGAGCGCGCGAATATGTGCAAAAAGCAATTAGGAATGCGCCGGGTTTAGGAAGAGGCTATGGGCCGCTTAAGCACTGACGCTTTAGGCGCTGAGTGAGTGGCTCATCTCTTCCTGCACTAATGCCCCAACCTCTTCATACGCATTGTAAGTATCCAGCAGCGCTGCGCCAATCGCCGTGTCTTTCCTTAGTCGCTCTACGGTTTCTCTGTTGCGGCCCTGCGACCGAATCACTGCCGCCGCGGTAGCCGCAGAAAAAGCGGGATCGGTTTCCGGCATGTAAAGCGAGAAAATATCAACCACATGCTGCTTTGCTGCCTCGAGCAGCGAATGCATCAGGTCAAAACGTCCCAGCGCCGCAACGCCGGCGATTTTGCGAAACTGGTGGATAGTATGGTGCATGAACACACTGGCACCTCCCAGCCTGTCTATTTGATCCGGCGGCATATTCGCTAAGATATCGACATAGTGCCGGTTAGCTAAGGCGCTAAAAATGCTGGAAATTTTCTCTACGACAATGGGCATGCGGCCTCGCCGGTCATTCCCTATAAATATAAGCATCCCTGTATAGTTTCTCCATAGGAAATGGGGGCTGGACTTGCCCTGTAAGATGGGTTAGACACGCTTCCCTGTCGTATTATAAAGGCTTTTATATGAAACAAGGCGCTCACCCGGATTACCATACCATCACCGTCGTGATGACGGATGGCACCAAATATGAAACCCGTTCCACCTGGGGCAAGGAAGGCGATACGCTGACGCTGGACGTGGATTCCAAGTCGCACCCGGCATGGGTAGGCGGCGTGAATCTGCGCAAGACCGGCCAGATGGAGAAATTCAACAATCGCTTTGCGGGCTTAGGCGCCATGAGTGCGGAAACCGCTAAAGGCGAACGCGGCAAGTATGCGCCGAAGCAAAAGAAAAAAGTAGAAAAGAAGGCCGAGCCGAAGGCGGAGAAAAAAGCCGACGCAAAACCCGCCGAGAAGAAAGCCGAACCTAAGGCTGAAAAGAAGACCGAAGCTAAGCCTGAGGCAAAACCGGAAGAGAAGAAATAATGTCATTCCCGCGAAGGCGGGAATCTGAGCTATCCATTACGGTTTAATACAACTTAAGATTCCCGACCCGGCCTTTCAGGCCTCTCGGGAATGACGATAATATATTATCTTTTCTTCTTGCCCAGCTTGAAGTGGGCATCCCAAAATTTCTCCATGGCGAGGTAGGTGAACGAGACCGACCAGCCAATCAGCATCAGCCCGTTCAATACCTCGAAGCCGCTTAAGATGCGTAAATCGCCGGTCGGCACGATATCGCCCACGCCGAGAGAGGAATAGGTGGCGGCGGAGAAATACAGCACCGTATCGAAATTATCGGCGATGGCTTCGAGTGGCGGAATGGCGTCGCTGAGATTCCCAAATATGACTAGCGGTATCAGCCGCCACAACAATATCGCGTAGGCGGTGACGGCAAACACGTGGCCGGACAGTATTGCTACAATCACCAGCAGGATGCGCAGGCGCGGATGCCAGGTCATGCGGGGGAGAAAATTCCATACATTACGCAACAACTCGTAAAATAGCAGGTTGGTACCTACCACCATCGCCACGCCGATCAACAGCATGAGGAAAAAACTGCTCACAGGAATAATTTCCTCACATCCACCGAGGAATCGACACCGATCCTGTCGTAGCTTTTATCCAGCCAGTCGCAGGTCGACTGCACGCCGACATCGTGCAGATGCACCAGGAAATCCCAGTCGGCGTTGAGTTTGCTGGCCTGGCCTAAACCCGCCATCACTTCCGCCGCTTCGATCATGTGGATGCGCATGCGCTTGTAATCAGGGTCCTTGAGCTTGCCGGAATCCAGGAGGCGCGTGACGAAATCGATCGATCGCATCTCGTCGAACAGCGACGAGTTGAAACTGATCTCGTTGATGCGGTCCATGATGTCCGCCGCCAGCACCGGTACTTCCTCGACATAGAGCGGGTTCACCTGCACCACCACGATGTCCTGTACCTCGGCCTTGTAGATCAGCGGGTAGAGCGCCGGATTGCCGGTATAGCCGCCATCCCAGTAGGGCTCGCCGTCGATCATCACCGTCTTGTAAATATATGGCAGGCAGGCAGACGCCATTACCGTGTCGAGCGTGATCTCATGCGTTTCGAACACCCGCACTTTGCCGGTGCGCACGTTGGTGGCATTGATGAACAGATGGATCAGTTTGTTGGTTCGGATCGCCTCGAAATCGACCAGCTCTTCGATGATGCTGCGCAGCGGGTTGATGTCGAACAGATTAAACTGGTAGGGCGAAAAAATATGCGTGAAATAATCCAGCGCGACGAAGCCGGGAGAAAAATTAAGTTTCGTGTTGCCCAGCCATTTATCGACAACGGTCGGCTGCACCGGCAGTAATTTGGCGGCCAGGCTCACCCGGTTCCAGAATGTCTTTAAATCCTTGCGCGCCTGCTCCGCGCCGCCCTTGATCAGCCCGTTCGCCATCACCACCGCATTCAGTGCGCCGGCGCTGGTAGCGGTAACCGCATGGATGGAGGTGCGGCTGTCGAGCAATATCTGGTCTAGCACGCCCCAGGTGAACGCCCCATGCGCCCCACCGCCCTGCAATGCGAGGTTGACCGGCCGGCAGCCTTCCTTGACCGACTTTCCCTGCTGCTTCGCCTGCTCGTTCGGCGAAGCCTTGACCGGGCCGGCAGATTTCCTGCTGCGGCTCATTGGGCCGTCCAGCCGCCATCGATGGAAAGCGTGGCGCCGGTAATGGTGCGCGCCGCATCTGAGCATAGATATACTGCAAGCGACCCGATCTGGTCGGCCTGGGTGAATTCATGCATCGGCTGCTTTTCCGCCAGCAGATTCTGCTTCGCCTTCTCTTCCGGTATGCCCTGTTGCTTTGCTTTATCCTTGATCTGTTTATCGACCAGCGGCGTGAACACCCAGCCGGGGCAGATGGCGTTGCAGGTGATTCCGTCATTCGCTGCTTCGATGGCTGTCACTTTGGTTAATCCCACCAATCCGTGCTTAGCCGCCACATAAGCCGCTTTTTGCGCAGAGGCAACAAGACCATGCGCCGACGCGATGTTGATGATGCGGCCCCAGCGGCGCTTTTTCATACCGGGTAATGCGGCACGCATGGCATGGAACGCCGCCGAGAGATTGATCGCGATGATCGCGTCCCATTTCTCCGGCGGAAAATCCTCGATGGGAGCGACAAACTGGATACCGGCATTATTCACCAGCACGTCTACCGAGCCGAATTGTTTTTCGGCCTCCTGGATCAGCGAGACAATCTGTTCAGGCTTGCCCATGTCCGCCGCGTTATACATCACTTTCACATTATGCTTGGTGGTGATTTCTTTGGCGAGTGCGTCGATAACCTGCTTATCACCGAAGCCGTTAAGTACAATGTTACATCCTTCGCCTGCCAGCGCGCGGGCGATTTCCTCGCCGATGCCGCTGGTCGAACCGGTAACGATGGCGTTCTTTCCTTTAAGGCTGCCCATGCTACCCTCCTTCGTTTTACTTTTTAAAGAAATTGGCGGCGGCGAAATCGCCGGCAGCTTTTTTGCGCTTGATCTCTTCTCGCACGCGTAGGATTTCGGCTTCAAGTGTCGCGATATATTCTTCCAGCTCCGCAACCGATAAGGCATCGAGCTTGCGCGGTTCAAAAACGTCTTTCTTGCGTGGCAGGTCTTCGTCGAGAAACATAAAGCACCTTGCATGGAGGATGGAAAGTCTGCTTATAATCCCTAAATTCGAAAGGATAAAGAGTTCGTATGGCCCTGCCCTCTACTATACGCGCCATCGCCATCGAAAACGACCGCTACCGGCTGGTCAGCGTTCCTCTGCCAAAACCCAAGCGCGGCGAAGCGCTGATAAAAATCGCTTATGCCGGAGTGAATCGGGCGGAATTATTCCAGCTGCAGAATAAATATCCGCGACCCGAGGCAGAGCCCATGGTACCGGGCATCGAATTCTCCGGCACTATCCTGAAAATAAGCGGGGCAAGCAACGGCCGGAAAATCGGCGACAGGGTTTGCGGCGTGTTGAAGGAAGGCGCATTCGCCGAATTTTGTGTCTCTCCTGTTTCCACCTTATTGCCCGTGCCCGAAAAGATTTCCCTCAGAGAGGCGGCAAGTCTGCCGGAAGCGATATTGACCGCATGGATTTCACTGTTCCACCAGGCTTCATTGAAAAAGGGTGAAGCCGTGCTGATTCACGGTGGTACCAGCGGTGTCGGTGTGACGGCGATCCAGATGGCGAAGCTTTGGGGCGCGCATGTGTTCGCCACCGCAGGCTCACCGGCCAAAACCCGCTTATGCGAGAAGCTGGGCGCGAGGCAGGCAATAAATTATAAAAAAGAGGATTTCACCGCAGCATTAAAAGACGAAAAAATAGATGTGATATTGGATATGGTTGGCGGAGATTATTTTCAAAAAAATCTGTCGCTGCTTAATACCTATGGTCGTCTCTGCATGATTTCCTTCCTGCGCGGTGCCAGAGTAGAAGTAAACCTTGCGCCCATCCTGCTGAAAAAACTTTCGGTCTTCGGCTCGCTCTTACGCAACCGACCAGTAAACGAGAAGGCGGATTTTGTCCGCGCGATACGCCGGAAAATCTGGCCCTGGGTGGCTAGCGGACGCCTAAAACCGGTCATGGATAGCGAATTTCCCCTCGAAAAGGCGGAAAAAGCCATAAAAAGGATGGAAGACAACTTGAATATTGGCAAAATTCTTCTACAAATAGCCCCGCTCCCTTAATTTATTAATGAATGGAAGAACGATAATGGCACTCCCGTTAATGCCAAAAGCCACCGCCGTATGGCTGGTGGAAAACACCACGCTCACCTTCGACCAGATTGGTGATTTCTGCGGCATGCACCCGCTCGAGGTGCAGGGCATCGCTGATGGCGAAGTGGCCGCCCACATCATCGGCATGGACCCGACCGCCAACGGCCAGCTTAGCATGGACGAAATCAGAAAATGCGAGCAGGATCAAAAGGCACGGCTAGCACTTGCCGCTACCGCCCGCCAGTATATCTCCACCAAGACGAAGGGCGCGCGCTACACACCGGTCGCCCGCCGCCAGGACAAGCCCGAAGCCATCGCCTGGCTGCTCAAATACCACCCTTATATTCCGGATTCGCAAATCGTGAAACTGATCGGCACTACCAAGAACACCATCAACGCGATCCGGAACCGCACGCATTGGAACATTACCAACATCAAGCCCAAGGATCCGGTGCTGCTGGGGCTTTGCATGCAGACCCACCTTGATGAGATAGTGGCAAAGTTCCGCCCCGAAGGAGCCGAGGCCGAGGCGGCCAGCTCTTAAAGATTATGCCCGCGCAACCCGCCAGTCCGGACCACAATGCCGCGCTGGGCGCGCGGGTGGAAGATCTTGCGCGCGCGCGCATCCTATGCGTCGGCGATTTGATGCTGGACCGTTTTATCTACGGCACCGTCGAGCGCGTATCGCCGGAAGCGCCAATCCCGGTGTTTTCCATCCGCGAAGAAACCACCATGCTGGGCGGCGCCGGTAACGTGGTACGTAATATCCGTAGCTTAGGCGGCACCGCCTGTTTCCTCTCCGTCGTCGGTGATGATAAAACCGGCACCGAGCTGATGCGCATGATCGGCGGTGAAGCGCGCGTGCAGCCTTATGTGCTGGTGGAGCGCGGGCGCGCCAGCACCCGGAAAACCCGCTATATCGCCGCCAACCAGCAATTGCTGCGCGCCGACCGCGAAACCAAGGAAACGATAAAGCACTCCACCGAGGAACAGTTGATCGGCATACTGAATGAAGAGGTTCAGGAGCATGATGTCGTAGTACTGTCCGATTACGGTAAAGGCGTGCTGACGCCGGCATTGGTAACTGCCGCCATCGAAACGGCGCGGAAAGCAGGCAAGCCGGTTATCGTCGATCCTAAATCACGTGATTTCGGTTTATATAGCGGCGCATTTCTTTTGAGTCCCAATTTGCACGAGCTTTCCATCGCCGCCGGGCGCGAACTGAATAGCGACGAAGATATTATCATCGCCGCGGGCGAGTTGATGAAGAAGCACCGTATCGAAAATCTGCTGGTAACGCGCAGCAAGGAGGGCATGACGCTGGTGACCGCAAAAGAAGCGCACCATATTCCCGTGCGCGCCCGCGAAATTTACGACGTCTCGGGCGCCGGTGATACGGCGATTGCCACGCTCGCCACCGCTTACGCAGCAGGCGCGAGTCTGCTGGAAGCGGCAACGCTGGCTAACCTCGCTGCCGGCATTGTGGTAGGAAAGCTCGGTACTGCCGTGGTGTATCGCACGGATCTCAAAACCGCGCTTTATACGCAAGACACCGTGGCAAGCCAGAGCAAGATCCTCCCCTTCGAAGTCGCGTCCGACCAGGTGAGTATCTGGAAGCGCGAAGGGAAACGCGTAGGCTTCACCAATGGCTGCTTTGACCTCGTGCATCCCGGTCATCTCGCTTTGCTGCAGGAAGCAAAATCCCATTGCGACAGGCTGGTGGTGGGACTTAACAGTGACGCGTCGGTAAAGCGCCTCAAGGGCGACGGCCGCCCGGTGAACAGCGAGATGGAACGCGCCATGCTGCTGGCCGCGCTTTCCGTGGTGGATATGGTGGTCATCTTCCGCGATGACACGCCGATGGCGCTGATTGAGGCCTTCCGCCCGGATGTACTGATCAAGGGCGGCGACTATAAGAAGGACGAAGTGGTGGGTGGCGAATTCGTCGAATCTTGCGGCGGCAAAGTCGTTTTATGTGCGCTGAAAGAAGGTTACAGCACGACTAACCTGATCGCGCGAATTGGTTAGAAAATTTGACTAAAATTTGAATCAATAGTACTACATTTTCCCATTATAATACATTAATTTACGTGTATTTCTCTATGAAATCAGCTATAGTAAACTGGCATTGTATCGGGCACAGGAATACGGTCTTTATGTTGCGGAATGACGACCATGGCTTCACGCTGTTGGAGCTGGCCATTGTTCTGGTGATTCTCGGGTTGCTGGTAGGCGGCGTACTCGTAGGTCAAGACCTGATCAAGGCAGCACAAGTGCGCGCCACCGTAGTGCAAATGGAAAAATATGACGCCGCAGCCATTGCGTTTCGCACGAAATATAACGGCCTTCCAGGCGACGTGAGTAACCCTGCCAATTTCGGCCTGGCCAGTACGGGAGCTACCGGCGCCATCGGGCTTGCCGATAGTAATAACCTGTTTTATCCCGGCGCCTGTTCAAACCCTTATGGATTGGGCGGTGAAACGGCCCTGTTCTGGACCCATCTTACACAGGCCAACCTGATCGACAGGGCCACCATGGCCCTCACCGACTACGGCGCGGTGGCAGCCATTACCATAACGGACAGTTACCTTCCGCCCGCACTCATCGGTAGAGGCAATTCTTTCCATGTCATAACCCATGGCGGCCTCAATTATTATGTGCTGGCCAATATTACGGCCACTACTGCAAACACCTGCGCCATATCCGCTTCCGATGCGCTGACGCCGCTGGAAGCCTTCATGATCGACAGCAAAATAGATGATGGCGCGCCGGCAACGGGTATTGTTATCTCGGTGCTGGACGCAGGCTCCCCAACGGGCGCCGGTGGCGGTTCCGCCGCCCCGGATGCCGTAGGCACGGATGACTGCTATAATTCCACCACCGCGCCGGGGGCATATGCTATCAACACCAGTGCGTTGGCTTCCGCCATTCAGTGCCAGCTTCGTATCCGCCCCAGTTTTTAACGAAAGAATCGCTAGTCAAGGTATGGAATAGCAGGTATTTATGGCACTTGAAATGTTGTGGCTTATTCGTCACATTTGCCTATAATTCAGACAGGAGGGCTGTAAGCAGTTGTTGCGTTAGCAGAAATTTAACCCTTCTATGGTTTCTAGGGGTTGCATTGTAACTACAGGCTTGTTAAAGCTTTAAAATCTCACAGGGAAGGTTGCTACATGATGCCGCATATTCAGAACAAGGAACAAGGTTTCACACTGGTGGAATTAGCCATCGTGCTGGTGATCATTGGTTTGATCGTCGGCGGCGTGCTGGTCGGGCAAGATTTAATCAAGGCCGCGGAAATACGCGCCACCGTTTCCCAATTTGAGAAATATAACGCGGCGGCCAATACCTTCCGCACCAAATATAATGGCATGCCCGGCGATCTGCGCAATCCCGGCAACTTTGGCCTGGCCGCCACCAACGCCAGCGGCGCCAATGGTCTGGCCGACGGTGACAGCCTGCTCGAAAGCGGTTCCTGCTCCAACGCCTACGGCCTGGGCGGTGAATCCGGCATTTTCTGGACGCATCTGGCGCAAGCCAACCTGATCGACACTCCTACCACCTCGTTAACCGACTATACCGCCGTCGCCGCCATCACGGTAAGCGACAGCTATCTGCCGCCGGCACGCGTCGGCAAAGGTAACCGTTTCCATATCACCAACTTTAGCGGCCTCAACTATTATGTGATGGCCAATATCAGCGCGACCACCATCACTACCTGCGCGCTAACCGCGGCAGATGCGTTGAGCCCGCAGGAAGCTTTCATGATGGATAGCAAGATGGATGACGGCGCGCCGGCCACCGGTATCGTCGTTTCCATCCTCGATGGTGCAGCGCCCACTGCAGTGGGCGGTGGTTCGGCGGCGCCCGACTCCGCCGGCACGGACGACTGCTATAACTCCACCACCGCGCCAGGCGTGTATGCCACTACGACCGCAACGCTTGCTTCCGACCTGGAATGCCAGTTAAGGATTCGCGCCAGCTTCTAAACAGCCGCGAATCAAAGGAAAAGAAAGAGGCCCTGTAACGGGGCCTCTTTTTTAATGCAGCATGCTTGCCCTGCATCACAGGCAGATGGAACTTCGCCCATGATGCCCGTTGCAGTGCTTGCTTCTCCGTTCTAAGCTTTTGACGCTAACCATGGGATAAACACAAGGTGAGTTACGTAATCTTATATGTTACTACCGGCAACGCCGGCGAAGCTTCCCTGATCGGTGAAACGTTGGTGAAGGAAAAACTCGCGGCATGCGCCAACGTGCTTGGCCCTTCCGCCGCCTGCTATTACTGGAAAGGCAAACTGGAAAGGCTTGAGGAACATATGCTGTTGCTGAAAACCCGCCGCGCGCTGGCTGATAAGGCGATGGCGCGGGTAAAAGCGCTGCATTCCTACGAAGTGCCGTGCATCGTTGTGGTGCCGATCGAGGGCGGAAACCTGGATTTCCTCGCGTGGATCGATGCGGAAACCATGTCTTGACCGCCCCGTCTTGACCGGCTAGCCATGGCTTGCGTGTTGGGGCGTAGCCAAGCGGTAAGGCAGCGGATTTTGATTCCGCCATCCCAGGTTCGATCCCTGGCGCCCCAGCCAACTATCATCGCTCTTCATAACAGCGCGCTTATGCCCTCGGGCGTATCGCCATATTTATTCCTTAGCTTAGACATGCTCAGATAACTTCATTCGTAGCATTATAAAGGAGTAACTATCATGCTTATCGAACTGCCCAGAACTTCGCGCTATGCTTCATCCTGGCCACAGGTGAGCCGGTCTTTATCATCGTTGAGCCACCGGATACCGGGCGGCAATTCCACATTAGGGATCTTAGCCGGGCTGGGAGCTGGCTATTTACTTTATTCAATGGCGAAACGCAAAAAATTTCACTTGAGTAAAATTTTACGGATCGGCGCTTTATTATCGCCGCTTCTCGCGTTCAGAAGCGAAGCAAAAAACTCTGCCAGGCAAACTCGCCGCGCTTCATCACGCAAGGGCGCGTCTTCTCCCCGCGCGTCCAGGAGACTGGCGAAAAGCGCCTAGCGTTCGCTGATCAGTCAGTTTTATCTTTCCAGAGCTCGTGCAGGCGCTCGTCACGTCCGCAACCCATGCGGTATGTTTTATAGCGCAGCTTGCTCTTGATGTAGAAATCCTGATGGTAATCTTCGGCGGGATAAAATGCGGTGGCCGGTTTAATCACGGTCGCCACCGGTTTTTTGAACATCGTCTTCACTTTTTCTTTTGAACCTTCTGCAAGCTTTCTTTGCTCCTCGTCATGCGTAAAGATACCGGCGCGGTATTGCGATCCTTTGTCGCAGAACTGGCCATATTCATCCAGCGGATCGATATTGCGCCAGAATATATCCAGCAGCTGCTGGTATGAAACCTTGGCAGGGTCGAACGTGACCTCGATGGCCTCGACATGGCCGGTACCTCCGCCCGATACCTGTTCATAGGTCGGGTTCTTGGTCGCACCGCCAGTGTAGCCCGAGACTACCTTGCTCACGCCGAGGATAGCAGCAAATTCGCCGTGCATGCACCAGAAGCATCCCCCGGCGAAAGTGGCGGTTTTAGTCGTATCAGCCATTGCTCCTCCCGAATGCATTACGAGTAGCAGCGCACATACTAAAATAAGCGTACGGAACATAAGATTTCTACCCTTGATAAGTCGGCCGTAATTCGGCTAATATTTTATAATATATTGAAAAATAGTATTTTATTCAATCTATTATTGGGTTAGTGCTGTCCCAATATACAACCATAGGATTAATATAAAATTAATCATTCAATTATAGATTGCATAGGTAGTCATCCTGCAAACCGGTTATCTTTATGCCATCGGACAGCGCTGCACCGCCCGACGAATTTCCAGCCCCGGATTTTCGCGCTCTGTTTGAAGCGGCACCGGGATCCTATCTTGTCCTTAGGCCGGACTTAACCATTGTCGCCGCGAGCGATGGGTATTTGCGCGCTACCATGACCAAGCGCCACGAGATCATCGGGCGCAATATCTTCGACGTCTTTCCCGATAATCCGGCGGACTTAAGCACCAAAGGAAGCCGCAGCGTGCGCGCCTCGATGGAAAAAGTGCTCGCCACCGGCAAGCCCGATACCATGCCGGTGCAGAAATACGATATCCGCCGGCCAGCATCCGAAGGTGGCGGCTTTGAAGCACGTTACTGGACGCCGGTCAATTCGCCTGTGCTAGATAAGAAAGGCAGCGTGTCCTACATCATCCACCGGGTCGAGGATATCACCGACCTTATGCGCTCGCGGCACGAAGGGGACATCGCGTCAGACGCTATCGCGCGCGGCACACGCACGCGTCCCATGGGAAACTTTCTCGTCAAACATTCAACTACAATCGGGGTAGTTACTCTCACCTTGCTGATGGCGCTGACGCTGGGCATCCTCTATCGCCAGAGCGAAACGGCGCGTCGCGCCGGCAACTGGGTGATCCATACCCACCATGTGACGGAACATACGCAACGCCTGCTCAGCGAGGTCAAGGACGCCGAGCTCGGCCAGCGCGGCTACATCGCCACCGGCAATGCCAGCTACCTGCAGCTTTATAACGACGCGGTCAGCAATAGGGTCGAAACAGGGCCGGACGCCGAAGACCCCACCAAGCACCATTCCATCGCGCAGCAGATGCGCACGTTACGACGGCTGACGGCGGATAATCCGGTGCAGCAGGAAAATCTTGATACTATGGAAGCGCTGCTGGCGAAAAAACTTCCATTCCTCGCTTCCAGTATCGGGCTTCGCCGGGACGGGCGACGGGCGGCGGCGCTGGCCGCTATCGCCTCGCCCCAGGCCAAGCCGCTGCTCGACAAGATACGTTACCTGGCCGACAGCATAATGGCGGAGGAGGCGCGCCTGCTGGATAACCGCATGAAATTCACCGAAACGACCGCGCGCAACAACAGCCTGATTGCCCTGTTTGCCATCCTTTTCTTCTATGCAGGCATGATAGCCGCCATTCGCCTGATTACACGCCAGTGGCGGCATGCGGCGCAGCTGGAAGCGGAAGTTTACACACGCATGCAGGAAGTCGCCGAGGCTAACCGCAAGCTGGAAGAGCTTAACAGCGAAACGCACAGTGTCCTGGCAGCCATTGTCGAATCCTCCGAAGACGCCATTATCGGCACTACTTTGGGCGGCACGATCCGCACCTGGAATGCCGGCGCCACCCACCTGTTCGGCTACAGCGCCGATGAAACGACAGGAAAGAAAGTCGAGTTGATTATCCCGCCCGACCGGCTGGAAGAGGAAAAACATATTGTGGAGGAAATACGCCAGGGCAAGGGCGTGCATCTTGAAACGGCGCGCCTGGCCAAAAGCGGCAAACTGATCGATGTATCCTTGAGTGTCTCGCCGATCCGGGATGCCGGCGGCAGGATCATCGGCACCTCCAAGATTGCGCGGGACATTACCGCTGCCAAGCAGGCCAAAGCGCAGATTCTAAGCTACACGCGCGAACTCGAGCGCAGCAACCAGGAGCTTGACGATTTCGCCTATATCGCCTCGCACGACCTGAAAGAGCCGCTGCGCGGATTGTTCAACCACGCCTCCTTCCTGCTCGAGGATTATAAGGATACGCTGGACGGCGACGGCGTGCACCGGCTGAAACGGCTCACCATACTGGCGCAGCGCATGGAACGGCTGGTGAACGACCTGCTCTATTTTTCGCGCCTGGGCCGCACCGAGCTTGCCGTGCAGGAAACCGATCCCGAGGAAATCATCATCGATATCCAGCAGATGATGGAGTCTTTCCTCAAAGAACGCGGGGCCGTGATCAGTGTGCCGCGCCCACTGCCTTCCATCACCTGCGATAAGCCGCGCGTGACCGAGATCTTCCGTAACCTGATCACCAATGCGGTCAAGTACAGCGACAAGAAGGAGCGGCTGGTTGAAATCGGTTTCATCAAGGAAATAAAAGCGCCGCATGGCCCTGAACGGGATGTGTTTTACGTCAAGGATAACGGACTGGGGATCGCGCCGGAATTCCATCAGGAGATTTTCCGTATTTTTAAACGCCTGCAGAAATCCGAAAGCACCGAGGAAGGCACCGGGGTGGGGCTTACCTTCGTGAAGAAAATCATCGAACGCCATAAAGGGCGCATCTGGCTGGAGTCGGAGCCGGGCAAAGGCACTGTATTTTATTTCACTCTCGGGCCTGCGATCCTGCCCGAACAACGGAGGAAATCCGCATGAACGAACTTCTCGCCAGCCAGAATATCCTCATCGTCGAAGACAGCGAGGACGATTACGAGGCCACCATCCGCGCCTTCAAGAAAGCCAATTTATACAATCCTGTGACGTGGTGCAAATCGGGCCGCGAGGCGCTCGATTATCTGCGCCACGAAGGCGGCTTTACCGATCCGGAAAAAGCGCCACGCCCCGGCCTGGTGCTGCTCGACCTCAACATGCCGGGGCTGGACGGACGCAAAACATTACAGTTGATCAAGGAAAACCAGCAGTTGAAGCGCATACCGGTAATCGTGCTCACCACCTCGTCCGACCAGCGGGATATCGAAAGCTGCTACCAGATGGGCGCCAACACCTATGTGCAGAAGCCGGTTAGTTTCGACGGACTGATCGAGGCGATTAAGCGCCTGAAGGAATACTGGTTCGAGATCGCGCTGCTGCCGAAGGATGAAATCGATGAATGACCCGGTAAAGATACTCGTCATTGACGACAGCGAGGACGACCGGATGCTTTACCGGCGCACCCTGCAGAAGAGCACCACCACCCAATACCACATCACCGAGGCGGGCGATGGCGAGGAGGGCCTGGAGCGCATGCGCGAAGAGGAGCCCGCCTGCGTATTGCTCGATTATTCCCTTTCCAGCACATTGGGATCCTAAGCTTAGAATTCCACGTGGACAAGTTGTCGC
>JADMIO010634522.1_pt1 | contig 24884 bp, 21 predicted proteins | sample 8958161 | NCBI WGS metagenome assembly JADMIO01 (sample SAMN16585339, study PRJNA669376) | soil metagenome | isolation source: Crop rotation soil | place: USA: Cullars Rotation, Alabama | collected 2011
CACTCCGTTGGCGCGCACCTCGTTGCCGCGGATCGCGACTCCGGCGACGCTCGTGATCGCCCGCTCGAGCGATGCGCGATCGCCGCGAACTTCGAGTCGCAGCGCGGCTTCCTGCGCGAACTGGACGGTGAGCTGCGGCGGCGTTCCGTCGGCGACGATGCGGCCGCGATGGATGATGATCACGCGCTGCGCGACGGCTTCGACTTCCGCGAGGATGTGGCTCGACAGGATCACGGTCTTGTTGCGTCCGAGCTCGGTGATGAGCTTGCGGACCTCGATGCGCTGGTTCGGATCGAGGCCCGACGTCGGCTCGTCGAGCACCATGATCGGCGGATCGTGCACGATCGCGTCGGCGATCCCGACGCGCTGGCGATAACCCTTGGAGAGCGCGAAGATCATCCGGCGGCGCATCTCGACGCAGCCGCAGCGCTCGAGCGCGAGCTCGACCATCTTCTTCACGTCGCGGCGGCGCACGCCCTTCAGCAGCGCGCGAAAGCGCAGGAACTCCTCGACGCGCATGTCGGGGTAGAGCGGAACCGTCTCCGGCAGGTAGCCGAGGTGCTCGCGAACCTTGAGCGAGTCGGACAGCACGTCGAAGCCGGCGACGCGAACCATGCCGCGGGTCGCCGGCTGATAGCAGGTGAGGATCTTCAGCGTCGTCGACTTGCCGGCGCCGTTCGGCCCGAGGAAGCCGACGACTTCGCCCTCGCCGACGCGGAACGAGATGTCGTTCACCGCGACGACCTCACCGTAGCGTTTGATGAGTCCTGCAACCTCGATCATGGCGCGCCGTTATAGCGGACGCGATGAAGCGCGGTATCCGCCTCGGGCGGAAGAAACGTGACAAACCGCTCGCGAAACGAAATCGGCGTGCGGGGTCGCACGCCGATCGCTGGGTACGCAACGTCGAGCCAATCGTAGGGGCACACGGCTGTGTGCCCTTCGATGTGATTCAACGTCGACGTAGGATTCCACGACGGGCGGGCCGGAGGCCGCCCGTACGGGGTCAGTTCTTGACCTCGAAGTCCGCGTCGATGACGTCGTCGTCCTTCTTGCCGGCGCCCGCGCCGGCCGCTTCACCGGGCGGAGGACCGCCCGCGCCGCCGGGTCCGGCGCCCGCCATCGTGGATTCCTGGATCCGCCGCATCACCGGCTCGACCGCCTTGCTGAACGTCTCGAGCGCGCCGCGCAGCTTGTCCGGATCTTCCACGCCCATCGCGCCGCGCAGGTCGTGGATGGCGGCCTCGACCGCGCTCTTGTCGGCCGCGGCGACCTTGTCGCCCGCGTCCTTCAGCGCCTTCTCGGCCTGGTAGATCATCTGGTCGCACTGGTTCTTCATCTCGACGAGCTGGCGCCGCTTCTTGTCGGTGTCCGCGTTCGCCTCGGCGTCGCGCCGCATCTTGTCGATCTCTTTCTCGTCGAGACCGTAGCTGCTGCGGTCGATCTTGATCTGCTGCTCCTTGCCGGTGCCGAGATCCTTCGCCGACACCTTGAGGATGCCGTTGGCGTCGAGGTCGAACGTGACCTCGACCTGCGGCAGGCCGCGCGGCGCGGGACGGATGCCGTCGAGCCGGAACTTGCCGAGCGTGCGGTTGTCCTTCGCGAACTCGCGCTCGCCCTGCAGCACGTGGATGTCGACCGCTTCCTGATTGTCCTCGGCCGTCGAGAAGATCTGCTTCTTGCTGGTCGGGATCGTCGTGTTCTTCTCGATCAGCGGAGTGCGCACGCCGCCGAGCGTCTCGATGCCGAGTGTGAGCGGCGTGACGTCGAGAAGGACGACGTCGGTGACGCCGCCGGACAGCACGCCTCCCTGGATCGCGGCGCCGATCGCGACGACCTCGTCCGGGTTCACCGAGCGATTCGGTTCCTTGTTGAAGATCTTGCGGACGATCTCCTGCACCGCGGGGACGCGCGTCGAGCCGCCGACGAGGATGACTTCGTCGATCTCGCTGGCCTTGAGGCCCGAGTCCTTGAGACAGGTCTCGCACGGACCGCGCGTGCGCTCGATGAGGTTGGCCGCGAGCTGTTCGAACTTCGCGCGCGAGATGTCGATGAGCAGGTGCTTCGGACCCGACGCGTCGGCCGTGACGAACGGCAGGTTGATCGTGGTCTGGAGCTGCGCGGACAATTCGATCTTCGCCTTCTCGCAGGCTTCCTTCAGACGCTGAAGGGCCATCACGTCGTTACGCAGGTCGACGCCGTGCTGCTTCTTGAACTCGTTCGCGACGTGGTCGATCAGCGCCTGGTCGAAGTCGTCGCCGCCGAGATGGGTGTCGCCGTTGGTCGCCTTCACCTCGAAGACGCCGTCGCCGATCTCGAGGATCGAGATGTCGAACGTGCCGCCGCCGAGGTCGTACACCGCGATCTTGCCGCTCTTCTTCTTGTCCATGCCGAACGCGAGCGCGGCGGCGGTGGGCTCGTTGACGATGCGCTCCACCTGCAGGCCGGCGATCGTGCCGGCGTCTTTGGTCGCCTGGCGCTGCGAGTCGTTGAAGTACGCGGGCACCGTGATCACGGCGCGCGTCACGGTCTCGCCGAGATAGGCTTCCGCAGTCTCCTTCAAGGAGCGCAGGATCATCGCCGACACCTCGGGCGGCGTGAACTGCTTGCCGCGGATGTCGACCTTCACCAGCTCCTCCGGCGAGCCGACGAGCTTGTACGGGACCATCTTCTCTTCGACCGCGACCTCCGAGTGGCGGCGGCCCATGAAGCGCTTGATCGAGAACACGGTGTTCTTCGCGTTCGTGACCGCCTGGCGCTTCGCCGGGGCGCCGACGATGCGTTCGCCGTTCTCCATGAAGCCGACGACCGACGGAGTGATCCGCGAGCCTTCGGTGTTGGTGATCACCATCGGCTGAGACCCCTCCATGATCGCGACGCAGGAGTTCGTCGTGCCGAGGTCGATCCCGATGATCTTCGATTCCTTGCCAGCCGTTGCCATGATTCAGAATCCTCTCGTGACGCCGTCACGATCGCTCATTCGTTGGATGCTTCGACCGCCCATTCGCTGGCGGTGACGGCAGGGCCATGCAACCCCCGAACCAATTTCCGGAGCGGCGCCTCGACGGAATGACATGGTTTCAAGTCGATCTGTTTCAGCAGTTTACGGCGGATTCTGTCGCAGCGGCGGGGTTCGGCCGTGCGAATTCGTCACGGCCGTTCTGCCGTTTTGTCGCGCTCACTTCGGGGTCGGCGCCGCGATCGGGAGCAAGATCGTGAACGACGTGCCTTTGCCCGGCTCGGTTGCGACCTCGAGGCTTCCGCCATGCTCTTCGATGATGCGCTTCGTCGTCGGCAGGCCGAGGCCGGTGCCGCCCTTCTTCGTCGAGTAGTAGACGTCGAAGATGCGCGGCAGCACGTCGGCGGCGATCCCCGGACCGGTGTCCGTGACCGTGACGCGCGCCCGCTCGCCGTCGCGCGCCGTCGTGATGAAGATCTCGCCGCGCGCGCCCGCGCCTTCGATCGCCTGCCGCGCGTTCAGGAGCAGGTTCAGCAGCGCCTGCTGCAGGTACTTGCGGTCGAGCGGGATCGCGTCGAGGTCCGCGCCATAGGCCGTGCGTAGAGAGACTCCGTGATGCTGGGCCTCGGGCTCGACGAATACGACGACCTCGTCGACGACGCGATTGAGATCCGCCGGCTCGAGGGCCAGCTCGAAGCCGCGCGCGTAGTTGAGGAAGTCGTCGACGATCGACTCCAGGCGGCGCACCGCCTGATCGAGCACGTCGACCCGGCGCGCCGCGCGATCGATCCCGCCCTCGCGTGCGAGATCGTCGCGCAACATCTGCAGATTGACCTTCATCGTCGACAGCGGATTTCGGATCTCGTGGGCGAGTCCTCCCGCGAGGGTTCCTACGAAGGCCATTCGGCGTTGCGATGCGCGTCGACTGCCGGACATGGACGCGCAATATAGGAAAACGCGGCGCGCGCCGGCAGAATGAGGCGGAATGAGTACGCCGCTGGAACGAATCGACGTCACGGGCAACGCCGCGGGAACCGAGGCCGCGCTCGCGCTCGCGCTGGCTCGGTTCGAGAAGGGCGAGATCGTCGGCCTGCCGACCGAGTGCGCCTACGCGTTCGCGCTCGCGGTCGACTCCGACGACGCCAGGATCCGCGAGAAGGAATTGCGCCGCGCGGGATGGAGCGCCGAGGCGTCCGCGCAGCCGACGCCGCAGCGCGCGCTCGCCGCGCTGCCCGTCGTGACGCCGGCGGCGGCGCGCCTCGCCCGCCGCTACCTGCCCGGCCCGCTCGTGATCGTCGCCGCCGACGAGTCGGAAGGCCGCAAGGTCGCGGTGCGCGTTCCGGGTGTCGCGCTCACCCGCTCGTTCCTCGAGCGCGCGAAGAAGAGCCTGCTGTTCTTCGAGCCCTGGCTGCTCGACGCCGCCGCTCCCGCGCTCGCGGGCGCCGCCGCGCCGGATGCGTTGCTCGCCACGTATTCGCGGTTTCGCGGCGTTCTGCTCGACGCCGGTCCGGCGCAGATCGGAGAAGCTCCCGCCGTCGTTCGCGCCGACCGCTCCGCGCTCGAGGTGATCCGGCCCGGACTGCTCACCGAGGCGGATCTGCGCCGAACGGCGCTCAAGAGGATCCTCTTCGTCTGCGCGGGCAACACCTGTCGCAGCCCGATGGCGGCGGCGCTCCTTCGTCTCGAGATGGCGCGCCGGCTGAACGTGCTGCCCGAATCGCTCGCCGAAGCGGGCTTCGTCGTCGGCTCCGCGGGCGCCTACGCCACGCCGGGGCTGCCCGCGTCGCGCGGCGCGCGCCACGCGATGACCGATCGCGGCATCGATCTCTCCGCGCATCGCTCGCGACCGCTGACGGCCGAGTTGATGCGCGAGCAGGACCGGATCTACGGCTTGACGGCGTCGATCGTCGACGACCTTCGCGAGTTCTCGGAGCGGCCGCGCCTCGTCCGCCACATCGACGCGAGCGGACGCGACGTGTCGGATCCCTACGGCGGCGACGACGAGACCTACGAGACGGCCGCGCGGGAGATCGTGGAGCGAGTCGCGGCGATCGCCGACGAAATGCTGCGCGACGGCGAAGCGGGTGCTTCGTCGTCGCCAGGTTGATTCGCCGAGTTGATGGGAACGGAAGCGCGCGCGGCGATCAGGACATCGCGCGCATCGCGAGGCGGATCGTCTTCAGGCGCTCGCGCTCACGACGGCGCCGCTTCTCGCTCGGCTTCTCGTAGTAGCTGGTGCGCTTGAGGCCGCGCGTGACGCCCTCGTTGTTGCAGATCTTGCGCAAGCGGCGCAACGTCTTTTCGAGGGGCTCGCCTTCTTTGACCTGGACGCGAATCAAGTAGGACCTCCGTCGGGATCTTCTGCGTTGCCGGCTCCACGGAGCCGGCGATCGTCAAGTGAAATGGGGAGTCGATCGTACCATGCCGCGCGCCGAATCCGGCGCGGGGTCACATTCGTTCTTCAGCCTCGCGCTTCCGCACCAGCTCGATCACGTCGTCGCTGGTCGCCGCGGCGACCAGATTGTCGCGGAACCTCGCGTCGTTCAGGAGTTTTGCGATCTCGGCCAGCGTGCGGATGTGGACCTTCGTCTTGTTCTTCGGCGTAACCAGCAGGAGAATCAAGTGCGTCGGCCGTCCGTCTATCGATTCGAAGTCGATCCCCTCGCGGGAGACGCCGAGCGTCACGAGGGTGTCCTCGATCTCCTCCATCGAGCAGTGCGGGATCGCGATCCCGTTCTCCATCCCGGTGCTCATCGAGCGCTCGCGCGCGAGGAGGGCGTCGAGGACGCTCTGCCGCTTGTCGCTCGCGAGCCGGCCGGAGCTGACGAGGAGATCGGTCAGGCGCTCGATCACCTGCCATTTGTCGAGGTCTTTCACCTCGAGCATGACCGCTTCTCGCCGAAGCAGCTCCGAGAGTCGCATTCCGTCTCCAGCCGGTTTGGTCGCGGAACACGAGGATCCGCGGATTCGGGGCAAGCGGGGCATCGTAGTGCGCTGCTCTTGTACGAGCAAGAGTTCTGCCGTCATGCAATTACGCTCGATGAATCGAGGATTTCCCGGCAAGCCGCGCCGTCGTCCGGGCGTTCTGAAAACAGAAGCGGACCGTTTCGTTCTCCGCGTTGAACCGCTCGCTCGACCCACATAGGATCGTCGGCCATGTCGCTTTCGTCGCCCACGTCGCCGTTGTTCCGGGCCGGAGCGACTCCTCAACGCTACCTCGTTTCGACCGCCTCGGGAGGGGTGTCCTGATGTCGGACCTGCGTCGTCTCTCCACGCGTGCCCTTCTCCTCGCGGGCGCCCTGGCCGCGTTTGCCCAGACCGGGCGCGCGCAGCAGGTGACGAGCGAAGGTGGAATCCTGACCATCCAGTTCGACGAGGTCGAAGGCACGCCGCTCGACGACTTCATCAAGTACTGCGAGCTGCGCACCGGCTTGATGCTGAACTACGCCGCGGCCGACACCAAGGACACCAAGCTCAAGTTCCTCGGCAGGAAGCGGATCAAGGAAGCCGATTTCTGGTCGTTCTTCCAGGCCGTGCTGAAGTCCTACGACTTCGTCGTCGTTCCCTACGGCAACATCGCGGCGCCGGGTCGCACGCTGGAAGGTCCCGATACCGGTTACTTCGCGATCCGCAAGTCGAGCGGCGGCAACACGGCGCGTCCCGGCTACATCAAGACGCAGGCGCCCGTCGTCTCCCCCGCCGAGCTCGACCAGTTCAAGTACGACCCCGGCATCGTGCTCACGACGTCGTTCGCGTTGAAGTACGTCAACGCGCAGGAAGCGACCAACACGCTGCAGGCCTACTTCACCGATCCGCAGCTCGAGAGCGTGCGCGCGGTGACGAACAGCAACACGCTCGTGATGACGGGCTTCGCGCAGACGCTCGCGCAGATCCAGCGCCTCATCGAGCTGCTCGATACGCAGCCCGCCGAGTACAAGCCGAAGTTCGGGCGCTTCGAGCTGAAGTACGGCGTCGCGGAAGAGATCAAGCCGATCGTCGACCAATTGATCGCGGCCGAGCGCGGCGAAGCGACCGGCTCGCGCGGGCAGGTGCAGGCCGCCGCGCAGAGCAATCTCCCGGCGTCGCTGCAGGAGCCCGCGCCCCACGTCGAGGCCGACGCGCGAACCAACGCGCTCTACGTCATCGCGGCCGAGAAGAGCCTCGAGAAGATCGGCCAGTACATCCGCATGCTCGACGTCGAGGTCGATCCCCGCGGCGACACGCACGTCTATCGCTTGAAGAACAGCAAGGCGAAGGATCTCGCGGAGATCCTGAACGACTGGGCGAACAGCAGCCAGTCCGGAAGCTCCGGATCGCGCTCGGGTCCGACGCCCGGCGGCGCCGCCGCGACGACCTCGTCCGGCTCCAGCTCGCTCGAGCAGCCCGTGAACGTCGTCGCCGACGAAGGCAGCAACTCGCTCATCATCTCGGCGAGCAAGAGCCGCTACGCGCAGGTGCTCGAGGTCATCAAGCGGCTCGACGTGCGCCGCCGCCAGGTGCTCATCGAGACGGCGCTGGTCGAGATCAGCGGCACGCTCGACAACGCGCTCGGAGTCGAGCTCGGGTTCGTCGACCTTGCTCCCGCGGACAGCAACCACCTCGCGGATGGCGGGTTCGGCCTCAGCAACTTCGGATTGTCGAAGCTCGAGGACACCAATGGCGACGGCATCGCGGACCGCCGCATCCCGATCGGCCTCGGCGACGGCTTCGCGGCGACCAGCGGCATCACCGCCGGCATCTTCGGCGGCAAGGATTTCCAGGTCCCGATCATCATCAACGCGCTCGAGTCGACGACCGACGCCAACGTGCTCTCGATGCCGTCCGTGCTCGTCAACGACAACGAGAAGGCGACCATCAAGTCGATCGACGAGCGGCCGTCGTTCACGATCAGCCAGGGCCAGGTCTCCGACCAGACGTCGTTCAAGGAGTACATCCAGGCCGGTATCCAGCTCGACATCTCGCCGTCGATCAGCGCCGGCAACTACCTGCGGCTCGGCATGCGGCTCGAGGTCTCCGCGTTCCTCCCCGGCAACACCGACCCGCCGCCGCGCACCACTCGCGAGATCGACACGGCGGTCACGCTGCCCGACGGCCACACGATGGTGATCGGCGGCATCGTGCGCGACGATCAGCGCAGCAACTCGGACAAGATCCCCTACCTTGGCGACTTCCCGCTCCTCGGCTTCCTGTTCCGCAACGGCAAGGACCAGGACCAGCGGACCAACCTCTACATCTTCCTCACTCCGCACATCGTGAGCGACGACTTCGCTACGCTCGACGACCTGTCGTTCAAGAAGAAGAAGGAGATGGAGACGCTGAACGGCAAGATCTATCTGGTCGACGAGGATTGGGATCGCGACAACGCCGACACCCGCGTCCTCGACGCCGCGATCTCGGGCGTCTTCAACATGCCGTCGTACGCGAGCCCGCAGGCGGGCGAGCAGCCGGAGAAGACGAAGCCCGCGCCGCCGCCGGCGGATGACAGCGTGTTCGGCGAACCGAACCCACCTGTGACGAATCCTCCTCCGCAACCGGTTCAACAGGGCAAGCCGTGACCAATTCACTCCTCGTCCGCGATCGGATCCTCGAGCGGCTCGCGCAGGCGGCCGAGCTGTCGGAAGATCGAATCCTCGAGTTGAAGAAGCTCGAGGCCGAGACGGGGCAGACGATCGACCGCGTCGTCCTGCAGAAGGGATACCTGCAGGAAGCCGAGGTGCTGAAGATCCTCGGCGAGCTGATGGGCTACACGGTGCGGACCGACCTGCGCGACGAGTCCGTGCCGAAGTCGTTCGTCGATCGCGTGCCGGTGCAGTTCGCCCGCAACTACAACATGATCGGCGTCGGCAAGGAGTCGAACGGCACGATCACGGTCGCGACCTGCACGCCGCTCGACCTGCATCCGCTCGACGACCTCGCCTCGATGCTCGGCGGACTCGGCGGACTCGGCGCCGTCGACATCGAGCCGATCTTCGCGCCGCGCGCCGAGATCACCTCGCTCATCAATCGGGCCTACAAGTCGAAGTCCGACGTCGTCGGCGAAGCGCTCGACGACCTCAGCGAGGAGGACATCCAGTCGCTCGCCGCCGAGATCGACGAGGGCGAGGACATCCTCAACGTCGCCAACAAGGCGCCGATCATCAAGCTCGTGAACATGATCCTGTTCAACGCGCTGAAGATGCGCGTGTCGGACGTTCACCTGCAGCCCTATCCCGAGCGCCTGCAGATCCGATACCGGATCGACGGCATCCTCTACGACATGGAGTCGGCGCCGAAGAAGGTGCAGGACGCGATCATCTCCCGCATCAAGATCATGGGGAAGATGGACATCGCGGAACGCCGCCTCCCGCAGGACGGCCGCGCGTCGCTGAAGCTCGGCGACGGCGAGGTCGACGTCCGCATCTCGTCGATCCCGACCAGCTCCGGCGAGCGCATCGTCATGCGCCTCCTCGACAAGACTTCGAAGGTCTATCGGCTGCCCGAGATCGGGATGGAGCCCTCCCACCTCGAGATCTTCCGGCACTACCTCACCTACACGCACGGCATCATCCTCGTCACCGGTCCCACGGGCTCCGGCAAGACGACGACGCTCTACGCCGCGATGGCGGAGATGAACGGCCACGAGAAGAACATCCTCACGATCGAGGACCCGATCGAATACAACCTCGACGGCGTCTCGCAGGTGCAGGTGAACGTCAAGAAGGGCCTCACCTTCGCCGCGGGCCTGCGCTCCTTCCTGCGCCAGGACCCGGACGTGATGTTCGTCGGCGAGATCCGCGACCGCGAGACGGCGGAGATCGCGATTCGCGCCGCCCTCACCGGCCACCTCGTGTTCTCGACGGTCCATACCAACGACTCGCCGTCGTCGGTGACGCGCCTCCTCGACATCGGCCTCGAGCCCTATCTCGTCTCGTCGTCGATCCTGCTCGTCATCGCGCAACGCCTGGTGCGCCTCAATTGTCCGCGCTGCCGCGTCGCGCGAGTCCCCAACGAGCTCGAGCTCAAGAAGCTGCGCGACGCCGGACTGTCGATCGACCAGTTCCCCGAGGGCAAGCTCACGGTCGGCGCGGGTTGCGACTACTGTTTCAAGTCCGGCTACGTCGATCGAACCGCGATCTACGAGATGCTGCCGATCGACGACGTCATGAAGGAACAGATCATGGATCGCGTCTCGGCGACCGTGATCAAGAAGAGCGCGACCGAACGCGGACTGTTGAAGACCTTACGCATGGACGGCCTTCACAAAGTGCTGCGCGGCCAGACGACGATCGACGAAGTGATGCGCGTCACGCAGCTCGACCTGATGTGATGGCCGTCGCTCCCTCCTGAGTGAATCCCGATGCCGGTCTACGAATACAAGGCCTACAACGAAGCCGGGCAGGTCAAGACCGGAATCTGTGACGCCGACTCGCCGCGCGAAGCGCGCGAGAAGCTGCGTCGCGACAAGTTCCACGTCCTGCAGCTGACCACGATCCAGCAGGTCACGGAAGCGCCCCGCTTCTCCGTCAGCGGCTTCGTCAAGCGCAAGAAGAAGACCGGCGAGCTCGCGATGGTCACGCGGCAGTTCGCGACGCTCCTCGAATCGGGCATCCCGATGACGGAGGCGTTGAAGGCGCTGTCGGAGCAGATCCAGAACCGCGACCTCGAGACCGTCTTCCGCGACGTGCGCGAGAAGATCAGCAGCGGCGGGTCGCTCGCCGAATCGATGGGCCACCATCCGCGGTTCTTCGACGACCTCTACTGCAACATGATCAAGGCCGGCGAAGCCGCGGGCAACGTCGACGCCGTCCTCAAGCGCCTGTCCGACTTTCTGCTGAAGCAGAACCGCCTCCGGAACAAGGTCGGCGCGGCGCTCATGTACCCGATCATCATGGTCGGCGTCGGAGCGATCGTCATCTCGGTGCTGATGATCTTCGTCGTCCCGAAGATCGTCGGCATGATCAAGGCTCGCGGCCAGGATCTGCCCCTCCCCACCCAGATGCTGATCGGCCTGTCGTCGTTCCTGACCGACTACTGGATCCTGATCGGCCTCGGAATCCTTGGCACCGTGCTGGGGCTCAGCGCCTACCGGCGCACCGCCGACGGCCGTTACAACATCGACAAGTTCCTCCTGCGACTGCCGATCTTCGGCGACCTCTTCACGAAGCAGGCCATTTCACGATTTGCGACGACCCTGGCGGCGCTGCTCAAGTCCGGCGTACCGGTGCTCGAAGCTCTCATGATCGTCAAGAACGTCGTGAACAACGCCGTGATCGCGCGAGTTCTCGACGACGTTCACAACAGAATCATGGAAGGCGCGGACATCTCGACACCTCTGAAGAACAGCAAGATCTTCCCGCCGGCCGTGGGCTACATGGTGGCGGTGGGCGAACAGTCGGGTCGACTCGAAGAGATCCTCGACAAGCTCGCCGAGACTTACGACGAAGAGATCGATTTCGCAGTGCAGCGCATGACCGCCGTCCTGGAGCCCGTCCTCATCCTGGGTATGGCGCTCGTCGTGGCCTTCATCGTGATCTCGATCCTTCTCCCGCTCCTCCAGCTCCAGAACGTTTGAGTCGGGGCGGGGTACAATGGTCCGATAGAACTCAGCTCCGGAGGCTGAAATGAAGACACACGCTCCACGCACCGATCGCGGCTTCTCCCTCATGGAGTTGATGGTCGTGATCATGATCCTCGGCATCCTCGCCGTCGTCGTCCAGAAGAACGTCTGGCCGATCCTCGACCGCGCGAAGCAGAAGACCGCGATGACCGACATCCACACCCTCGTGGACGCCGTCGGCCTCTACAAGCTCGAGAACGGCAAGCTGCCCGACAACCTCGAGGTGCTGATCCAGCCGGATCCGAAGCACAACAACGAGGCGTACATCCAGCAGGAATCGGTCCCGGTCGATCCCTGGGGGAACATGTACGACTACAAGAAAGAGGGCTCGAAGTTCACGATCACGTGCTTCGGCGCCGACGGCCTGCCGAACGGCGAAGGCGCCGACGAGGACATCGACTCGAAGACGATGAACCACACCAAGAAATGATGCTCGCGAACGATCCAGCTCGAGGCGCTGCGAATCGGCGAGGCTTCACCCTCACCGAGCTGCTGATCGTCATCGCGCTGATCGGTCTGCTCTTCGGTCTCGTGTTCATGAAGCTCGACAGCCTGGTGCCGAGTCAGCGCCTGAAGGCCGATGCTCGGGAGCTGGCGAGCAGTCTCGACCAGGCCCGCAACTACGCGATCGTGTCCGGCAAACCCGTCAAGTTCGCATACGACATCGACAACCGGGCGTATCGCTACTTCGTGCCGTTCGAGCTGTCCGACGACGGCAATTCGATCGTCGGACCGGGCGAGTTCGAGCTTCACGATTGGGTCTTCCTGCGCCAGGACGTCGAATTCAAAGACATCTTCCTGGGTCGCGACGTGGTGAAGACCGGAGTGGTGACCATCACCTTCGAGCCGCGCGGCATCGCGACCGATCACACCGTGCATCTGGGGAAGACGGACGTCGATCCCCGCGAGATGTGCAGCTCGCTCACGATCAGCCCGCTGCTCGGCTACATCGATCTCTTCGACTTCTACAAAGAACCGGAGCTCATCGAGAAAAGTGCGTTCTAGAAGAACTCAATCCGGTTTCACGCTGCTCGAGATCATGATGACGATCGCGTTGATCGGCGTCTGCCTGATCCCGATGCTGTCGATCCGCGAGCGGTCCATCAACCAGTACATCGACGCGCGCAACGACAACCTCGCGCGCATGAAGGCGCGCGACATCCTCACCGAGCTCGAGTTCCACGACCTCGACAGCCGCGGCGGACAGATCGACGGACTGCCGGGGTTCACCTATCAGCTCGACATCGAGGAAGTCGATCTGGTGACGGGCGAAGGCGATCCGGACGCCGAGAAGCGCGAGAAGGACAAGCAGGCGAAGCGCAACGGCGACAACGATCCGAACGCGCGATTCGACCGCTCCGACGTGCAGACGAAGGACGACGAGCTGCAGGAGCTGGTCGACCCGGTTCGAAAGGTGAAGCTCACGATGCGCTATCCGAACCTGAAGGAAGACGCGAAGGAGCCGAACCAGTTCATCATCGAGACGATCCTGCCCGCGTTGCCCGAAGCGATCGAAGAGCACAACAAGAAGATGAACTCGCCGTTCCAGAACGATCGCACGAAGAAATGAGGTCGGGCTCCATGTTGAACTTCGTCTCCAGATTGCGATCCCGCTCCGGCGATCGCGGCTTCACGATGATCGAGCTCCTGATCGTGATCTCGATCATGGGCGGCATCATGGCCGCGATCTACGGCGTCCTGTTCGGAACTCTCAATGGCAAGCGCCAGGTCGAGCTGAGGGTCGAAGGCGCGCGCATCGGTCCGCTCATCCTCGACCAGATCGAGCGCGACATCCGTCACGTGTACGCCGCCAACCTCGACTTCCGAAAGGTCTTCGTCGGGAAGAACTATCGCATCAGCGGCAAGGATGCGGACAAGGTCCATCTCGTGTCCTACACGCCGTCGACGATGCGCATCGAGGAGCGCGACAAGCTCGTCTTCGCCGACGTCAACGAGATCGGCTACGTCGTCACCCAGAGCCAGAACGGGCCGAACGGCGAGAACAACTCGGACTTCATGACGCTCTGGCGCCGCGAGGATTTCTTCGTCGACGACGAGCCGCTCGAGGGCGGCGAGGGAATCCCGCTGTACCGCCGCATCCTCGGCTTCAAGATCCGGTACTTCGACCAGCGCGGCAAGGACGCCAAGGAAGAGGAGAAGTGGGACCCCGACTCCCATCCGAACCTGCCGGCCGCCATGGAGATCTCGCTCGACTACGAAGTCGAGCCGCGCGATCGCAGCACGACGCTGTCGAACGAAGAGTTGATCCATCGCCGCTTCTCGTGTCGCCGCTTCATCACGTTCGGCGACGAGTACGCCGCGGCGATGTCCGTCCGCTCCGCGACCCCCACTGCTCCCCTCGACGCCTCGGGCGGCCTCGGCGGTCCGGGCGGTGGCGGCGGAGGCAAGGGCGGTAACGGCGGAGGCCCCGGCAGCAAGGGCGGCAAGGGCGGAGGCGGCGGGATCAACATGGGGACCGGCGGCACCGCGACCGGCGGTCACTCGACGGGTACGGGCGGTGGCGGCGGCAAGGGCGGCCCCAAGAAGTAGGGGCGGCTGCTGCCGCCCGTTTTCGCGCGCTGCTGCGCGCTCTTCTTACCTTCCAGCGACGGGCACACAGCCGTGTGCCCCTACGAGCGCAACGCGAACGAACGGCCCCGCAGGACGACGATCACGCCGGCCGGATCTCGGCGCGGTCCATGAAGTACGGGCGCAGCGCTTTGGGGATGTACACCGAGCCGTCCTTGCGCTGATGATTCTCGAGCAGCGGGATCAGGATGCGCGGTGACGCCACCACCGTGTTGTTGAGCGTGTAGCAGACCTTCGTCTGCTTGTTCGCGTCCTTGTACCGCAGCTTCAATCGGCGCGCCTGATAGTCGTGGAAGCTCGAAGCAGAATGCGTCTCGGCGTAGCCCTTGCGCGACGGCATCCAAGTCTCGATGTCGTACTTCTTCACCTGCGACAGTCCGAGGTCGCCGCCGCACACGTCGACGATCCGGTACGGCAGCTCGAGCGCGGCGAGCACGTCCTCCGAGTTCTGAACGATCTCCGCGTGGAAGCGCTTCGCGGTGTCGGGATCGGCGGGTCCGATGACGACCTGCTCGACCTTCTGGAACTGGTGGATCCGGTAGACGCCGCGCGTGTCCTTGCCGGCCGCGCCGGCCTCGCGACGAAAGCAGTACGACCAGGCGACGTACTTCTTCGGAAGCTCGCTCTCGTCGAGGATCTCGTCGCTGTGGAACGACGTGACGGGCACCTCGGCCGTCCCCACCAGGAACATCTCGTCCTTCTCGATGGCGTACGCCTGCTCCTCGCCGCCCGGGAAGTAACCGGTGCCTTCCATCGCGCCGTACTTCACGAGGACCGGCACGGAGAGCAGCCGGTAGCCGCGCTTCACCATCAGATCGAGCGCGAGGTTGAGCACCGCCCGCTCGAGCAATGCGCCGTCGCCCGTGAGGAAGTAATTGCGCGTCCCCGACACCTTCACGCCGCGCTCGATGTCGAGCAGGCCGAGCCGCTTTCCCAGCTCGACGTGGTCGAGCGGCTCGAAATCGAAGCTGGGGATCGCGCCGACCTTCCGCAGCTCGACGTTCTCCGTGTCGTCCTTGCCCTCGGGGACGTCGTCCGCGGGGATGTTCGGGACGCGGAGCTGCAGCTCGCGCACGCTCGGCGCCAACGTCTTCAGCTTCTCCTCGAGCACCCGCAGCTCTTCCTTCAGCGCCGACAGCTCCGCGCCCGCGCGGGCGCGCTCGTCCGGCGGAAGCTTCGCGATCTCCTTGCCGCGCGAATTGAGCCGGGCGCGAATCTCGTCGGCCCTCGTTCCCGCCGTGCGCTGCTCGGCGTCGAGCTCGAGTAGCCGATCGAGATCGACTTGAATGCGTTTCTTCCTGGCGCCGGCGCGGATCGCGTCGGCGTTCTCACGAATGAATCGAAGTTCGAGCATGCTGCTTTCCGGTTCGCCCTTGTACGAGTCGAGCTCAGTCGTGCTTGTCGTCGACGCCGGTCTCGATCGGACCATCGAGCAGCTGCGGCTTCTTCAGCTTCATCGAGACGCCGAGCTTGGCGCTCGAATTGCCATTCCCGGTCAGCGTGAGATCGAGCGGGTAGAACATCGTCTCGAGGCCGCCCTTCTGGAAATCGGGGAACGCCGGCCGCTTCATCGGCAGAGCCTTGCCGACGCTCTTTCCGTCGCGATAGAGATGCACTTCCTCCGGGATCGGCGGGTTGTCCCAGAAGCGCACGTAGAGCTCCTTGCCGCGACCTTTCACCGCCACCGACTTGCCGACGATCTTGACGTCTCCGTTGCCGACTTCGGCGGCTTCGAAGACGTAATGGAACGGCGAACCCAGCTCGAATTTCGTCTCCTGGTCCTTCTTCACTTCGAGCGAAGTCATCTCCGCACTCGCGACGACCAGGCAGCTCTGCATCGACTCCTTCTTGCCCGCGCGCAGGATGCCGTAGGCGACCTTGTAGCGATCGCAGGGCACGCGCACGGGCTTGCCGCTCGCGATGTTGAAGTAGGCGCCCTTGAACTTGTCGGTCGCCATGATGATGAGCGCTTCCGGCTTCAACTTGTTCTTGAAGTCGAGGACGACGGTGCCGGTGTCGCACGCCAGCTTGCGCGTCTTGACCGAGTAGGCCTCGTCCTCCGTCGACATCTTCAGGCGATAGAAGTCGCCGCCCGCCTCGAGGTACTCCGAGAACGGCTGCGCGAAGTTCGAGTTGCCGATGACGATCGCATCGAGGAACGGGAACGTGACCGACTGCGTGAAGCCGGGGACCTTCTGGTCGCCGCCATCGCCGAAGCCGCCCGACGCGTTATCGTCGATGATCTTCACCTCGAGGCCCAGCACCGAGCCCTTCAGGAAGCACGCCGGCGCGAACCGCAGCTCCATGTTCTCCTTGCTCGGAGAGGCATTGACCGGAATGCCGAAGAACTGCTCCTGCTCGCCGCCGACGCAGACGAGGAACGCGTACTTCTGCTTCACGTTCTCCTTCGTCCAAGGATCCTGGAACTCCTTTTCGACCTCCACGAGGTTCGGCCGCGACGTGACCTTGATCTCGCGGTACTTGCCGCCGCCGTCGTCGAGCAGCACCTTGGAGCCGTCGCGCTTGATCTTCAGCGTCTTCCCGAGCGGCTTGAGGCGCTCCATCTCGCCGGACGCTCCCTTGATCCCGGTGGCGAGCCACTGGATCGTGTCTTCCGAATTGCAGAACGCCGGCGTCGTGATCTTGCTGTAGGGCAGCTTCTCGTTCGCCGTGTACTTCAGCGGGATCGGGTCCGACCACTTCTGGCCCGCGGCGTCCGCGGCCCAGGTCGTCGACCCGTCGCCGCTGTCCACCGAGCCTCCGCTGCCGCCCGAGCTCGAGCTCGCGAGCTTGTCGTATTCACGCTGGCATTCGGCCTGAAACCGCACCTTGTCGAAGCCGGCGCTCTTCATGCCCTCGAGGATCGTCGCGTAGTACTTCTGCGCTTCGGCCTTCTGATTGTCTTCGCTCAGGACCTTCGCGATCTCGCACAGGGCATTGCCGCGGAGGAACTGATCGTTGAGCTTCTGGAACGTGTCGGCGTTCGCCTGCAGCTTCCCCATCAGATCCGTCACCTTGGCGTTGTCGCGGGCCTTCCACGCGTCGCCCAGGTCCCTGCGGATAGTCAGGTACTCGCGCCAAGTGTTGATTCGCAGCTCGCGCTGCTCGAGAGAGAGGTTCTTGATGCACTCGAGGCGCTTCGTGAACTCGTTGCTGCCCGCGTCGGCGTCGAGGAGTTCGCCGAGCTCGTTCGCGGCCTTCCAGGAATCGGCGTCGTCGTTGCTCGACAGCCACGTGTCGTAGATATCGAAGATGTCGCGAAAGGTCGCGGCGTTCTTACGGACGACTTTCGCGATCGCCGTCTTGTCGGCGAGGTCGACCTGCTCCTTCAGCTCGGCCTTCGCCTTCTGCTGCGCGTCGTTGAAGACCTGCGCCCTTGCCTCGCCGCCGAGGGAGCAGAGAACGAACGAGCCAGCCAACGACCAGGAGATCGTGATTCCGCGGCGCGTGAGCTTCATGAAATGTTTCCGTCTTCGATCGGAAGTCAAGGATTCGAACGGCATAGCGGATCGTATCGCGTTGGCCGTCGCAGTCAATCGGCGCGGCGACTGCAACGCCTTGATAGCGCGGCGCGGAGGCTCGATCACGCCGCCGGAGCAGCGTCAGCTCAGCGCTTCTTCTGCAGCTCGCGGCTCGCGGACTCGAGGAAGCGCCGCTTGGCCTTGGTGAGGCTGTTGATCCCCGACTGGTTGATCTTGTCGAGGATGCGGTCGACCTCGCGGCGCGTCTCCACGTCATGGCGACGCGCGGCCATGACCCGCTTGCGCTCGAGATCGTCGAGCAGGTCGTCGAACCGGCTGCGATAGCGCACGGCGAGATAGCCGAAAACGCCGCCGCCGAGGTGCGCGACGTGAGCGACGCCGGAGTCGCCGCGGGCGAGCGAGAGGAACAGCGCGAAGAGCATGCAGATCGACGCCATCACCCACGCGCGCATCGGGAAGATGATCAGCAGGACGGTGCGCTGCGGGTCGTAGGTCGCGAAGGCGACGATGAGGGCGAAGACGATGCCGGACGCACCGATCACGGAGCCCGGATCGCTGGTGCGGACCATCTCGACGACGAGCCAGGTGAGCCCCGAGAAAACCGCGGCGCAGGCGCAGAACGTGAAATACGACCGCTTCGAGCCCAGCTCGCTCTCGACCGGGTTGCCGAAGAACCAGATCATGAGGCCGTTGAAGAAGAGATGCCACAGGTCGCGAGGGTCGTGCGCCAGCGCGTAGGAGCCGAAGCGATACCACTGCAGTGGATTTGCGAGCTTGTTCGCCGAGAGCGCCAGGTAGTCGCTGAACGGGACCGCGAACTGCGCCAGCGTGAGCTGCAGGAGGTAGACGACGACCAGCAGCACGAGCAATTGCTGCGTACCGCTCCAGAGGTTCACGGGCGGGATCTGGAAACGCCCGCTCGGTCGTTCGTCGGAGTACCAATTCGGGCGATTCATCGACTCACCCTTCGCGCACCCGAGCGGCCGGGGATCTGCCGATCGAGAGATCGATCGGACTCGCGCGCGCGAAGCACTGCGATGATAGTGCAAGCTCGCGAGGCCAACAAGCACGGTAGCGCTCCCACGCGACCGCGCGCGTCGCTATCCTCGCGTTCGAATGAACCGGAAGAATCGAACGACCCCAGTTCACGGCGGCGACGCGTGACCGCGCGGCGCATCGAGGGCAAGCCGATTGCGGCGCGCATGAAGGAGCGCCTGCGCGGCGAGGTTGCCGAGCTGAGCCCCCGCATCGGGCCGATCCGGCTGGTGTCGATCGAGGTCGGGGACAATCCCGCCGCGGCGCTGTACATCCGCAACCAGCAGCGCGCCGCCGGCGAGATCGGGATGCTCTTCGAGCACCTCCATCTCCCGGCGTCCATCGCCGAAGACGAGCTGATCGCCTTCGTGCGCGGCAAGAGCGAGGATCCGAGCGTCACCGGCATCATCCTTCAGCGGCCTCTGCCGGCGCACTTCCATGCGCGGCGGGTGCAGAACAAGATCCATCCCGACAAGGATGTCGAAGGCCTCAACCCGGCCAACATGGGATTCATCGTCATCAACGAGCCGAAACTGGTGCCATGCACCGCGCTCGCGGCGGTGAAAGTCCTGCTGTCCACGGGCCTTTCGCCCCGCGGCCGGGAAACGGTCGTCATCGGGCACAGCGACATCGTCGGCAAGCCGATCGCGTTCCTCATGTTGAACCTGCAGGCCACGGTCACGATCTGCCACGTCGACACCCAGGATCTAGCCGCGCACACGCGGAAAGCCGAGATCGTTTTCGTCGCCGTCGGAATCCCCGGCCTCGTGCGTGGGGAGATGCTGCGCGAAGGGGCGCACGTCATCGACATCGGGATCAACCAGGTCCCGCTGCTCGACGCCACCGGCGCCCCGCTGCTCGACGAGCACGGGCGCTCCCGCACCAAGGTGACGGGAGACGTCGACTATGCGAGCGCCGAGCGGATCGCGGGCGCGATCACGCCGGTTCCGGGCGGAGTCGGGCCGGTCACGGTGATGACGCTTCTATCGAACGCGGTGACGGCGGCCCGCCTGCAGCACCGGGCCGAGCTCGGCGCGTTCGAGCCGGACCCGCTCGCGTTGGATTGAAGTCGAATTCCGCTCAGCGCTTGCGGCAGACGACGAACTCGGCGACCGCGCGCAGGGCGTCGCGAGCCGGGGTCGCGGGCAGGTTCTCGAGCTGCGAGAGCGCGTCGCGGATGAAGTCGTCGGCGCGGCGGAACGAGTCGTCGAGCGATGGGCCGAGGTCGAACTCCTCGGCGAGACGCTGGCGACGATCGACGACGCCCTCCTCGAGGATGATCGACTGCAGGCGCTTCTTCTCGGCGTCGTCGCAGCGATCGCGCAGGCGAATCAGCGGCAACGTCATCTTCCCGCCTTCGAGGTCGGTCCCGAGCGACTTCCCCACCACCGCTTCGTCGCCGATGAGGTCGAGGCAGTCGTCGATCACCTGGAATGCGATTCCGATGTTCCGCCCGAACGCGGACAGCGCCTGGATGTGACGGCGCTCGGCGCCGCCATAGCTCGCGCCCAGCTCGGCCGACGCGGCGTAAAGCTCCGCCGTCTTCGCCTCGATGATGCGCAGGTACTGCTCCTCGGTCAGCTCGAAGTCGAAGCGATCGAAGATCTGCTCGATCTCTCCCTGGCAGACGACCTTGGTCACGCGCGCGAGAACCTTCGAAGCTTCAGGCGTCGGCAGCTCGACGGACATCGCGAACGCATGGGCGTACACGAAGTCGCCGAGCAGCACCGCGACGTGGTTGCCGTGCAGCGCGTTGACGGTCGGCACCCGGCGCCGCACCTCGGCGACGTCGAGGATGTCGTCGTGGATCAGCGTCGCCATGTGGATCAGCTCGACGATCGCCGCGATCTTGTGATGCTCGGAGCGCACGGCGCAGCCGCAGGCTTTCGCGGCGAGATACACCAGGGCCGGGCGCAAACGCTTCCCCGAGTAGCGCGAGATGTGGCGGACCAACTCTCGTAGCGATGCCGAGTGGGTGGCGAGTTCGGCGCCAAGATGCCCTTCGAGCGTGTCCAGCTCACCGGCGACCGGGACGAAACAATCCGCTAGCTCCACCACGCCGTGAATCTCCACACAGAACCGGACTCGTCTATCTCCGGGCTCGGGGGCTCGGGGCTCGGAAGCCGCCCGGGGGACGCAGGCGCTCGCCGATTTGCGGCAGCCTACTCTACCGACGAGCGATCGAATCCGCGCTCCCGAACGGCCGGTTTTTAGATCACGGCCCGCCGTCGGTCTTCGCCGGCGGCTTCGGCTCGTCGTCGGTCGGCTCGTCCTTCAGGCCGCGCTTGAACTCGTTGATCCCGCGTCCGAGAGAGCGGGCGACGCCCGGGAGGCGATTGCCGAACAGGAGCAGCGCGATGCCGGCGATGACGATCCATTCGCCACCGGACGGCATCCAGGCGAGAAGGATCGGATTGTCGAGAACAGAGCTCATTTGCCACCTCCGTCGGTCGGACGACCCGGTTGCGTGCGCTGCTCGGCCCACCACGCGGCCCAGCGCTCCGGATCGTCGCCGAGGTCGCGGCCGGTCAGGCGGACGAGATGTCCGCGCGCCGAACCGCGTACTTCCAGATTAGCCGAACCCATCGCCTTCACCAGGATCTCGATCGCGTCGGCATCGCGCGAGAGATCGGCGCCTTTCAACGAACGCATCAGGTTCGCGAGCAGGTCGAGAAGGCGCTCGCGCAGACGCGCGACGTCGAACGCGACCCACGCCGAATGCAGGCAGAGGAACCCGAGGGCCGCGAGGAGCAGGCGCTGCACTCCGACGTGCGCCTCGCACCACTCGCGCGCGCTATCGGAGAACGCGAGCACGAAGAACACGACCGCGAGCACGAGCAGGTACGGCAACGCGCTCGCTCCGCGGCTCTGATGCGGCCGAGCGCCCAGGGCTGTGGGCGGCTGCGGCGCGGCGCTCGGCTCCTCGTTCGCGGAGTTCACGATCAGCGCCCGCCGCGAGCCTCTTCGCGCTTTTTCAGCGACGCCGCCATCTCGGCGCCGATCGCGGACGGGCTCGACACGACGCGGACGCCGGCTTCCTCGAGCGCCTTCACCTTCTCGGCCGCGGTGCCGGCGCCTCCGGAGATGATCGCGCCCGCGTGGCCCATGCGCTTGCCCGGCGGCGCGGTCTGTCCCGCGATGAACGACACGACCGGCTTGCGGACGGAGCTCTTGATGAAGGCCGCAGCCTCCTCCTCCGCCGTGCCGCCGATCTCGCCGATCATCACGATGCCTTCCGTGCCGGCGTCCGCCTCGAACAGGCGCAGGCAATCGATGAAGTTCGTGCCGTTGATCGGGTCGCCGCCGATGCCGACGCACGTCGACTGGCCGAGCCCGAGCTGCGAGAGCTGCCACACCGCCTCGTACGTGAGCGTGCCGGAGCGCGAGACGACGCCGACCGTGCCCGGCTTGTGGATGTAGCCCGGCATGATCCCGATCTTGCATTGCCCCGGCGTGATGATGCCGGGACAGTTCGGACCGATCAGCCGGATGTTCCCGAAGTTCCGCAGCCGCTCCTTCACCCGCATCATGTCGACGACGGGGATGCCCTCCGTGATGCACACGATCAGCTTGATGCCGTTGGCCGCAGCCTCGAGGACCGAATCGGCCGCGAACGGCGGCGGCACGTAGATCACGGACGCGGTCGCGCCGGTCTTGACCACGGCTTCGGCGACGGTGTCGAACACCGGCACGCCGTGGATCGCTGCGCCGCCCTTGCCGGGCGTCACGCCGCCGACCATCTGTGTGCCGTACTCCAGCATCTGCTTGGTGTGGAACGATCCGGTCTGCCCGGTGATGCCCTGGCAGATGACGCGAGTCGATTTGTCGATCAGGATGCTCATGTTCGTTCGTCAGCCTCGCGTTGCGCCGGACTTCGCCGCCGACACGACCTTCTTGGCCGCGTCTTCCAGTCCCACCGCCGAGGTGAGCGCGAGGCCGCTCTTGTCGAGCAGCTCGCGGCCCTTCTCGACGTTGGTGCCCTCGAGGCGGACCACGACGGGAACCGTCATCTTCACCGTGCGCGCCGCTTCGATGATTCCCTGGGCGATGACGTCGCACTTCATGATCCCGCCGAAGATGTTGACGAGGATCGCCTTGACGTTCGGGTCCTGCAGGATGATGCGGAACGCTTCGCGCACCTGTTCGGCGGATGCGCCGCCGCCGACGTCGAGGAAATTCGCGGGGCTGCCGCCGTGGAGCTTCACGATGTCCATCGTGCCCATCGCGAGCCCGGCGCCGTTGACCATGCAGCCGATGCTGCCGTCGAGCGCGATGTAGGACAGGCCGAACTTGCTGGCCTCGACCTCGCGCGGATCCTCTTCGCCGAGGTCGCGGTAGCCCGCGACGTGCGGGTGCCGGTACAGCGCGTTGGCGTCGAAGTTCATCTTGCCGTCGAGCGCCATCACGCGGCCGTCCTGCGTGAGGATCAGCGGGTTGATCTCGGCGAGCGAGCAGTCCTTGTCGAGGAAGAGCCTCGACAGCGCGGTCATCACGCGCACCGCGGCCGGCACCGACGCCGCCGGGATGCCGATGCCGAACGCGAGGCGCCTCGCCTGGTACTGGAACAGGCCGAGCGAGGGATCGACCTTCTCGCGCAGGATCTTCTCGGGGGTCTTCCGCGCGACCTCCTCGATGTCCATGCCGCCCTCGGACGACGCCATGATGACCGGCGCTCCGGCCGCGCGATCGAGGGCGATGCCGAGGTAGTACTCCTTCGCGATCGACGAGCCTTCCTCGATGAGGAGGACGCGCACTTTCTGCCCCGCCGGACCGGTCTGGTGCGTGATCAGCGGCTTGCTGAGGATCGCCTTTGCAGCGTCGTACGCCTCCTGCGACGAGCGCACCAGCTTCACGCCGCCGCCCTTGCCGCGGCCGCCGGCGTGGATCTGCGCCTTGACGACGGAGAGCGGCGCACCGAGCTGCTCGTACGCGGAGCGCGCGTCTTCCGGCGTGTAGGCGACGATGCCGCGCGGGACCGGCACGTCGTACTGCTTCAGCAGCTCCTTCGCTTGGTATTCGTGGATCTTCATCCGGCGCTGCCGCTCCTGGTGTCGTGGGTTCCGCAGGCTTGCGGAAACGGATACGGAACTGGACCGCGTGAGCCTAGAAGTGCGCTCCTGTTTGTGCAACGACGCGCAACGGGCCAACCGATATGATCTCACGCCGTATGTCCCGTGGCATCTACACCCACGTCGAGATCGACGCGTTGCTCGCGCAGAAGGCGCTCGCGGCGGCGACGCCGATCGAGGTCGACCAGGTTCAACCGACCTCGCTCGACCTGCGTCTCGGGCCCACCGCGCATCGCATCCGCGCGGGATTCCTGCCGACGCGCAACACCGTCGAGGAGCGGCTTCGCGCCCTCTCGTTGTTCGAGATCGACCTGCGGGACGGCGCCGTCTTCGAGCCGGGCCACATCTACCTCGTCCCGCTCGCCGAGGAGCTGGCGCTGCCCGCGGGCGTCTCGGCGCGCGCGAACCCGAAATCGTCGATCGGCCGCATCGATCTCTTCACCCGCGTCATCTGCGATCACACGAGTCGCTTCGACGAGATCCCGGAGGGGTACCGCGGCAAGCTCTACGTCGAGGTCGTTCCCAGCTCCTTCCCGGTGCGTCTGCGCGCGGGCAGCAAGCTCAATCAACTGCGCTTCTTCGCGACCGACAGCCTCCTCACCGACGACGAGCACCGTGCCGCGCACACCAAGGACGCGCTGGTCGTCGATCGCGACGGCAGCGCGCTGGCGCCGCCGCGATTGAACGTCGACGGCGGCCTCAACCTCGGGCTCAGCCTGGTGCCGGAAGCGGGAAGCAACATCATCGGCTACCGCGCACTGCGCTACACCGGCGTGATCGACCTCGATCGGCCGCGCGCGCACGACGCGGCGGGATTCTTCGAGCCGATCCTCGCGCCGCCGGACCGCAGGCTCGTCCTCGAGCCCGAGCAGTTCTACATCTTCGCGTCGCTCGAGCGCGTGCGCGTACCGCCGGAGTACGCCGCCGAGATGCTCGCGTACGACGTAGGTATCGGCGAGCTGCGCACCAACTACGCGGGCTTCTTCGACGCCGGCTTCGGCTACGGCGAGCGCGGCGAGCTGAACGGGACGCCCGCCGTGCTCGAGGTGCGCGCCCACGACGTCCCGTTCGTCGTCGAGGACGGACAGGTGTTCTTCCGCCTGGCCTCTTTCCAGCACATTGGGATCCTAAGCTTAGAATTCCACGTGGACAAG
>JADMIO010482445.1_pt1 | contig 24880 bp, 16 predicted proteins | sample 8958161 | NCBI WGS metagenome assembly JADMIO01 (sample SAMN16585339, study PRJNA669376) | soil metagenome | isolation source: Crop rotation soil | place: USA: Cullars Rotation, Alabama | collected 2011
GAGCTCATCTGGAACGGGCACGCGCTGGCGCTGCCAAGAGGTGCCGCCGTCCGTCGTGTAGAGCACGAGGCTGTCAACAATGTCGTCGCCACGGCTGAGGCTTCCGACAATCCAGCCGCGCTTCTTGCTGGTGAAGCGCACGCTATAAAGTTCGGGCGACGCGCCGCCGAATGTCTGCGCGAGAAAACGGTTCGAGAGATTCCAAGTCTGCCCGGAGTCCTCGGTCGTGTAAATCTGGTTGACGACGAGTAGGTAGCCGTCCTCTTTGTCGCGAAAGTATATGTCGTTGACGCTATCCTTCGTCGCGAGCGTCTGGCGCGTCCAAGTGCGCCCGCCGTCTTCCGTGTGGAGCACGAGTCCGCCGTCGCCGCCGACCCACCCGCGCTTTGAGTCCGTGAAGTAGACCGCGTTCAGGTCGCTGCCCTGCAAGCCCTGACGGCCGCCGACCCACCCTGCGTTCTGCGCGCGCGCGGCGGTCGCGGCAGACACAAACAAAAGAAAGGCCGCGCATGAAGCGAGCGCGGCCCGACGACTCGAATCTCTTAAACTCATCTGCTACTCAACTCTCCCGAAAGAGTCCGCGAAGCTCAAAGCCCCCTTGAAAGTGTCTGCCCTTTTTACATGAACAGGCGCGGGCGAGACAAGGGCAGAACATTGCGGAAAGCGGAATGCGGATTTCGGATTGAAGGAGGACGGGAGCCACGCCCGCTCTCATCCGTCTTCCAACCCAAAATCCGCATTCCGCTTTCCGCAATCCGAAATTACTTGACGTTCACCTTGTAGACTCTCCCCTTGTAGACGACTAGGACGCGCTCGCCGAGTGCGAAGAAGCGTGCGAGCTGCGGTTCGCGGTTGATGAGCGCGAAGTATTCGTCGCTGCCGAACGCAACCACGGTCTCGGGCAGCTTCGCGTCCGCCTTGAACTCCGAGTCAACCCAGACGCCTTCGCGCATGTAGAAGGTCTTGTCGCCGACCTTGCTCACAGCGGGCGACGCCATGCGGTCGTCCTCGTCCGCACGCAGGGCCTCTTGCTGCGCGCGAGCGCGCTTGCTCTCACGTACTGCGTACTCGCCGGTCGTTGCCTTCGCGGCCTCCTTCGGCGCGGGTGGCGGCGGCGGAGCCATGCCGCCGCCCGAAGAGTCAGCGTTGACCGCTCCGGCCACGCTGCGGCGATTCATCGGAAGGTCGCGCACGCCACGGCCGCTCGTGACGGGGCGCGCCGCGTCCGCCGCGACCGCCGACTCTTCGAGCGCGAGGTAAGAGGTGTAGGGCGTGACGATGCCGTAGCGCGTGCCTAGGTCAACAATCTCGTCGGTCAACTCCTTCTGCTCGCCGTTCGTGCGTATCTGCTCCATCAGCCAACCGACGCGTCGCGTCGCCCAAAGACGCGGGAGAAAGTCGTTGCGCTCCTCATTCAAGGGGAAGTTTACGTTTGAGTAGTCGAACGTGCGCGTCTGGTTTCCGGTGCGCCCCGTCAGGCGCAAAGTCACGTTGCGAAGCTCCGCGCGGTTCGTGTAGCGGCCGATGAGCGTGACCTGCGAGCCGCGGAAGATGTCGGGCATCTCGCGCGGGTAGATCAAATCTGTCTCGACGCCGCCCATGTCGAGCTTTAGGTCTGTAAGCACGGGCGAGTTAATCTTCGTGAAGAAGTTCGAGACTTTAACTTCCAAATCCTCTTTCGGCTCGACGTACTCCGCGACGCCGCCGTTCTCCGACGCGAGCTTGTCGAGTAGAGCCGTGTTCACGTCGTAGCCGACGCCGAAGGTAAATAGACGCACGCCGGGTATGCGCGCCTCGCGCGCGTTGTCAACGATGCGCTGGACGTTTGTCTCGCCGACCGTCGGCAACCCGTCGGTTAAGAAGACGAGTATGCGCGGACGCTCGGAGCGGTCGAACTGGCTCATCGCGGCCTGCATCGCGCCGTTGATGTTCGTGCCGCCGACGGGCTTGAGCTTTGAGATGAACTCTTCGCCCATCGCGCGCCCCGAGGCGTCCGCCTGCAAGAGTCCCGAAGTCATCAAGTGCTCTTCGCCCGCGAAGTTTATGACGTTGAAGCGGTCTGCGGGTCGAAGCGCGCGTACGCCGAACAGAAGCGCCGCGCGGGCCTTCTCCATCTTGCCCGCCTCGGCCATCGAGCCCGAAGTGTCAAGGACGAAGACGACATCCTTCGCCGCGTACTCCTGCTCGGAGATGTCGTCCTTTGGCGAGATTGTCAGAAGAAAGTAGCCCTGCTTGCCCGGCTCGCGGTAGGTCAAAAGCGTCATGCCGAAGTCGGAGTCGGAGAGCGTGTAGAAGAGTTGGAAGTCCTGAGGCGCTTGGCCCGCCTTCGACTCGAAAGAGACGCGCGCGTTGCGCTCGCCCTTGCGTGAGACCTCTATCTCGTGACTCGGCGAATAGATGTTGCGAACGGGCTCGCGCCCCTCTATCTCTACGCGGCCTGAGACTTCGCCCACGACCTGCGAGACGTTGCGCCCGGTGCCGAGCGGATAACGATACGAGACCGTGCCGCCTTCGGCTTTGAGGACTTGCGTGTAGGTCAGCTCAAGCTTCTTGTCCGAGTGCGGCGCGATTGGAAAGATGCTAGCTTGAAAGAGGTCGCGCCCCGCGTATTCGAGAAGGCCGGGGTCGCGCTGTCGGCGAACTATCTCGTCGTAGATGCGTCGGGCCTCTTCGCGCGAGCGAACTTCGCCGACCAGACGACGGTCGCCGTCCCAGATTGCGAACTCCGCGACCGAAGCCGACTCGGGTATCGGGAAGAGGTACGTGCCTTCCATCACGGCGTCTGTGTCGTTTCGGAAGACCTGCTCGACGTGCGTCGTCGCGACCTGCGCGCTTATCTTTGTGTCAATCTTGATTGACTTGACGGGGAGCGAGCGCGGGAGCGTGATGGGTCGCGGCGGGCCGGGGCAGCGCGTGCATGGGCCGGGGACGATGACGCCCTGCGCGTTGGCCGTGGCGGTCACGAATGCAAAAACTAATAGTCCGACGACGAGGAAAAGCAGGTCTCTAAAGGTGCGCATACGTTTGGTTCCTCAAAAGCTCTTCGCAGTTTCGACGCGCCCGAGCGCGTCCTCCCTTAGAACGGGCCGCGCCGTCTTTCTTGCGCCGGAACAAATGGGCGGCGTGCGGTGTCGAAATGGCGGGGAGATAACCACGGAGGCATAGAGACACGGTCTAAAGCGCTATCCGCCGTGCCTCTGTGTCTCCGTGGCGAACGTCTATTCACCCGCTAACAACCACAGGTGCGCAACGTGGAGGGAGCGCGATGCAGAATTCTTTTCAGCCGAACCTTCGGAAGCCTTGGCTTCTGCTCTGCACGACGCTTCTGGTCGTCTACACGATCATGCCCGGCCATTACGAGACGATCTTCTTTCACTACGCCCCGAGCGTCTTTCTTGAGACGCTGATGTTCCTGCTCGCGTTCCCGCTCGGCGATGCCGTGGCGTTCCTCGCCCACTCGCCCTATTACGGCTCTACGCAACGCTTCGTCTTCTGGGCTGTCGCAATGGGGCTCGGTTACGCGCAGTGGTTCCACCTCTTCCCCGCGCTCCTTCGGCGCGCAAAGCAGAGACGCACAACAACTCTGAATCTCGCTGGCGGCGAAAGCGTTGCCCCGCACGCGCGCACGCCGCTCGGACTCGCCTCGGCCGAAACCAATCCCCTAAACGAAGCACAACGCCCGCCCGTCCCCGAGTTCAACGAGCGCGGCCTCACGCCGCTCGAAAGAATCCTTCGCGACGATTCGGAACGCTGACGCCACACGCGCGCGCGCACGCTCACACGCTCGAACCGGCTCGCTCTAACCATTGACACAAGCCGCGAGCGGGCATATCTTTCCACCCACGTCACTACCGAAATCCAACTTGAGGCCGGCTTCCAGCCGTTGAGAAGTAAACGGCGATTCACTCCGAAAGATGCGGAACCCAACCTGCCTTTGAATGAGAAATCATCCCGCGCACTCTTCCCGACAGCGCGCGTCCACTCTGACCCGCCATACGAGAGGAAAAAGGAGACCCGAAATGAGATCACACAAACCCCTTTCACCCCGCGCGACAAGAAAGACTAAAGGCACGCGACGCCGTATAAATCGCCTGACGGCCTTCGCGCTTGCGCTTGCGCTTCCCCTCGCACTTCTGCTCTTGCCGAATGCCTCGGCCGCGTCCTGCAACTATCTTTCGACGCTAGCGAGCAGCGGCTCCGCCGACGGGCAGGTCTTAGGCCCCAGAGGCATCGCGACCGATAGCGCGGGCAACGTCTACGTCTCCGACCAGAACGACCGCGTGCAGAAGTTCAACTCGGCGGGCGTCTTCCAGTTCAAGTTCGCGACGGGCGGCAGCGGCACGGGCGCGGTCGTCGCCCCCTTCGGCCTCGCCGTATCCGCGTCGGGCGACATATACCTGACCGACGGCTTCACCGAGCGAACCAGCGGCATCGTGCAGAAGTTCAACTCGGCGGGCGTCTTCCAATTGAGTTGGGGCACGCAAGGCTCCGGCAGCGGCCAGTTCGTCGCGGGCGCGGGCGGCGTCGGCGTAGACTCTTCGGGCAACGTATATGTCGCAGACCCAGGCAATCACCGCGTACAGAAGTTCACCTCCGGCGGCTCGTTCATATCGTCTTGGGGCAGCAACGGCACGGGCAACGGGCAGTTTGCCCGCCCGATGGGTTTGGCCGTGGACTCCTCGAATAACATCTATGTCGCGGACACCGAAAATAACCGCGTGCAGGTCTTTACATCGACGGGCACGTTCGTGAGGAAGTTTGGGAGCGTAGGCACGGGCGACGGGCAGTTCACCCTCCCCACCGCGCTGGCGGTCGATGCTTCGGGCAACGTCTACGTCGCCGACACGGGGAACAACCGCATACAGAAGTTCGACTCCTCTGGGGCATTCGTCTCCGCCTGCGGCACCGTCGCTTCAGGCACAGGCAACGAGGAGTTCTCCGGGCCTCAGGGCATAGCCGTTGACGCCTCCGGCAACACTTACGTTTCGGACTCTGGCAACGACCGCGTGCAGAAGTTCGGCCCCGCGTCCGCTACGCCGCCCACAGCCAACGCAGGCCCGAACCAGACCGTTGAGTGCGCGGGCGCGACGACGCCCGTCTCGCTCGACGGCACGGCCTCGACCGCGGGCAGCGGCAGCATCAACTCATACTCTTGGAGCGAGGGCGCGACGGCGCTCGGCACGGGCGCGACGCTTTCGGTCTCTTTGCCTGCGGGCTCGCACACCATCACGCTCACGGTCACGGACACGGGCGGAGGCTCCGACACTGACGAAGTTATAGTCAACATCAATGACACAATCGCGCCCGTCATCAACCTAAACGGCTCGAACCCGATGACTGTCGAGTGTCACACGACGTTTGTAGACCCCGGCGCGACCGCGACGGACGCGTGCGCGGGCAGCGTGCCCGTCAACTCTTCGGGCACGGTTGACGCGAACACGCCGGGCACATACGAGATTCACTACTCGGCAACGGACGGCACGCACACGGCCAACGCGACGCGGACCGTCAACGTGGTTGACACGACGCCGCCAGTCATTTCATGTCCTGCTGATGTTGTCGTCACCTTGCCACCAAACTCGAACGCAACTTCGATGGTCGTGAACTATCCTTCGGTGACGGCGAGCGATAGCTGCTCTTCGAGCGTGTCGGTCGTGAGCAGTCCGCCTTCGGGCTCTGTCTTCCCCGTCGGCACGACGACGGTCAACGCAACGGCCGACGACGGGAACGGACACACGGCTTCGTGCAGCTTCCACGTCAGCGTGCTCTACAACTTCACGGGCTTCTTCGCGCCCGTCGCGAACCCGCCCACATTTAACATCGTCAACGCGGGTCGCGCCGTTCCCATCAAGTTCTCTCTGAGCGGCAACAAGGGGCTCAACATCTTCGCCCCCGGCTCGCCCTCTTCGGGGCCTGTCGCATGCAACTCGTCCGACGACGCGAGCGTTTTGACGGACACGGTGACGGCGGGCGGCAGCAGTCTCAGCTACGACGCAAGTTCGGACCAGTACGTCTACGTCTGGAAGACCGACCCGTCTTGGGCCGGGACTTGCCGCCAACTCGTCGTGACTCTGAATGACGGCAGCGTCCACACCGCGTACTTCAAGTTCAAGTGAGGAGCTAGCCGACCGTCGAACCTTTCCAAGCCGAGAGGGCCGCGCCGAAGTCGTGCGCGGCCCTCTCTCATTCCGTCGAAATCCACAGGCGCGACTCTTTCCCTAAGTCTCTACGCAAACAGCCTTCGCACGCGAACCGCATCGCCCGCGCGATGTGCGTGGCGTCTTACGTCCTTCAAACTCTTTTGCTTCACGGAGGCTTTTGAACACCATGAAGAAAATCTCCCTGATACTAAGTGATATAGATTAAGCGCAAAGACACGGAGCCTTTAATCTCAAATCTGAGATTAAAGGCTCCGTGTCTTTGCGCTTAATCGCTCCGCTTCAAATCTCGCGCAGGCTCGGATTGCGCGAGGCGATGGTGAGGGTGAAGAAAAGTATGACGAGGCCGCACGCTACGAGCGTCGGGCGCGGGCCAAAGCGGTCGGCCGACGCGCCCGCGAGAACGCTCGACAGAGGCATCGTGCCGATAAAGGTCAGAAGCCATATGCTCATCACGCGCCCGCGCATCTCGTCGCGCACGAGTTGTTGAAGCATGGTGTTGCCGAGCGCGAAGAAGCAGACCAACGAGCCGCCGATTCCGTAGAGCAGAGGCACCGCCGCCCAAGCGCCCGCCGTGAGCCCGAACGCGACGATGCAAGAGCCTCCGCCAAAGAGCGTCCCAAGCAGGAAGACGCCTTTGCGTTTGAAGTCGCCTAGGTACGCGAGCGCAAGCGCACCCGATAGCGCGCCCGCGCCCGCCGTGCCCATCAACAGCGAAAGCCCCGACTCGCCCCAACCGTAGACGTTCTTCGCGAACATCGGCATCAGAACCATGTAGGGTGTGCCGAACAGGCACACAACCGTCGAGCACAAGAGGATGATTCGCACGCGCGGACGCCCGCGCACGTAACGAATCCCTTCGGCAAACTCCGCCCACATCGAACGCCCCGCGCGCACCTCCGCGGCGGCGTCGCCGTCCGGGTTCACGTCAACGACCGTCATCGCCGACTCCGACCGCTTGAACTTTACGAGCGAGAGCGCGACGACAATCGCGACGTACGAGAGCCCGTTTGCAAGGAAGCAGCCCGTCAGGCCAAACAACTCTATCGTGACTGCCGCGAGCAACGGCCCGATGACGCGCGCGAGTTGGAACTGCGACGAATGGAGCGCGATTGCGTTCGCCAAATCTTCACGCTCGACCAAGTCAACCGTTATCGCCTGATATGAAGGCCCCGAGATGGCCCAACAACAGCCCGTCACGAACGTAAGCGCCAAGACCATCCAAACGTCCGAGACCATCCGCACGTCGCCGCGCCAGTGAATCGTGTCAGTCCAAAGCAGCGCCGAGAGCACGAGCGCAGAGAGGCCCGCGCACGCCTGCGTGTATATGAGCAGGCGCTTGCGGTCTATCTTGTCGGCGATGACGCCGCCGAGGAGTGTCAGCGGCACGCCCGGCGCTGTCGCCATGAATGTGTCCACGCCGAGCCAAGTGCCCAAGCCGGTCAGATGAAACACAAGCCAAGACTGCGCAATCGACTGCATCCATGTGCCCGCGTTTGAGAGAAACGCGCCCGCGAGGAAGAGCCGGAAGTTTCTGTGTGAGAGCGCGCGGAACATGGCCGCGACGCGCGTCGTTTGAGGTGGCGTCGTTTGAGGTGTCCGTGTCGTCGTCGTCGCCATGAGTCTTGCCGCGAGAGTGCCGAACGTGAATAATGCCCGACGCGCGCCTAACGCGCATATAAGAAAGCCTTACGCGGCTTTCTTCAAATTCGTTTCGTCTTAAAATGCCTACGTCCCACCGAAACGGCAAGGAGGCTTGAGTGATACGCGAGACACTTTCAAAGCGAGAGTCGGAGGTGCAGAACGGCTTCCGCCTGCGAGGACTCGGCGAAGTCTCGCGCATCGAGGCTTTGTCGGACGGCGTCATCGCCTTTGCAATCACGCTTCTCGTCGTCTCGCTCGAAGTGCCGCGCACGTTCGACGAGTTGTTGGTGACGATGCGCGGCTTTCTAGCTTTCGCGATAACCTTCGCGATGCTCTTCCACGTCTGGCACACGCAGTATCGCTTCTTCCGCCGCTACGGACTCAACGACAACTTTACGATCTGGCTGACGGCGCTTCTGCTCTTCGTCGTGCTCTTCTACGTCTACCCGCTCAAGTTTGTCTGGACGTTCATAGTCAACGCGCTGCTCGGCCTCGGCACGAAAGTTCAGACCGCGAGCGGGCAGGTCGAGGCGGTCGTGCGCGGCGAGCAGATTCCTTTGATGCTCTTGGTCTACGGCGCGGGCTTCGCGGCTGTCTTTGCGATATTCGCGCTGCTCTATCTTCACGCATACCGGAAGCGTGGGGACTTGAACCTGAGCGAGCTTGAAGTCTTCGACACGCGCTCTTGGTTTCAGGAGAACGCTTTGATGTCGCTCGTCGGCGTCGTCTCGATAGCCTTCGCGCTCACGCGCAACCCGCGCTACATGACCATCTCCGGAATGTCCTACTGGCTCATCGCGCCCGTGCTCTTCCTGCACGGCCACGTGCGCGGGCGTCGCCGTCGAAGTATCGAGTCGCGGCTTTCAGATGGAAGCGGCGAGGTCGTGGGCCTTAACGAATCCGCAAGCTAAACAAAGCCGCCCGACATGAGAATCACACTCGAACCGCTCTCAACCGCGCTCTTCGCATTCGTAGTCCTCTGTTGGCTCTCTTTCGCGGCGGCCTTCGTGTTCAAGAAATCGCCGCCCGAAGAAGCGGGGGCGAGTGAGCGCAAACGCGAGCGCGCATCAATCCTCGGCATCGCTTTGCAGGCGGCTGCCTATGCCGTCGCTTGGGGCTTCCACCGGCAGTACTTCACGCCGCCATCCAACAACGACACGCTCAACGCCGTGCTCGCCATAGTCGCGGCCGTGCTCGCCATCTTCTCCGTCTGGTTCGTTGTCTCCGCGGCGCGCACGCTCGGCAAACAGTGGAGCCTCGCGGCGCGCGTCGTAGAAGGGCACAAGCTCGTCACGGAAGGGCCGTACAAGGTCGTCCGCCATCTGATCTACACAGGGATGCTCGGCATGCTTCTGGCGACCTGCGCGGCGACGACCATCCCGCCCGCCGTTCCCTTCGCAGTCCTAGTCTTCCTCGTCGGCACGCTCATACGCGTCCGAAGCGAAGAGAAGCTCCTACGCGAGACCTTCGGCGCGGACTTCGACGACTACTCGCGCCGCGTGCGCGGATTCATACCCGGACTGCTTTAGAAGGCTTTCTACTTCTCCGGCTCTAAATTGAGGATGACTATCTCCGGCGGGACGCGGAAGCGCGCGGGGATGATGCTTGTGCCGATGCCGCCGCTGACGTATAGGTGTCTGCCACCCTCAACGACGCGGCCGAAGGCGTAGCGTTGTCCGAAGTTTGAAGGGACGACGGGGCGGCCGACGATTGGCAGGTTCACCTGCCCGCCGTGCGTGTGGCCCGCGAGCGTTAGGCTCACGCGCGGCGGAACGTCTGGAAAGATGTCCGGATTATGTGTGAAGAGAAGAACGGGCTCTTCGTCCGTGACCTGCTTGAGCGTGCCTTCGATGTCGGGCTTGCGTGTCCACAAGTCCGCGACGCCCGCAAGCCAGAAGGCGCGCCCGCCGCTCTCGACACGCACAGCTCTGTTCTCAAGCACTACTAGCCCGACGCTTTCAAAGGCGCGCGTGATGCGCACGCCGTCGAACCACCAATCATGATTGCCGAGCACCGCGTAGACGCCGAGCGGCGCGCGCAGGTTCTTCAACTCCGCCGCAATCGGTTCGGGCTCGACGAACGTTCCGCCCAAGACTCCGCCCGACGTGCCGCCTTCCGTTTTCTTGCCGCCGATGACGAAGTCGCCGAGCAGAAGGATTAAGTCGGGCCGCTCTTCGTTCGTGCGTTCGACGACGCGGCGCAGTTTGTCGAGCCCCATGTAGGGCGAGCCGACGTGCAGGTCTGTGAGCACTGCAAGCTTTAGCCCGCGATGCTCATCGTGCCAGCGCGGCACGGACAAACTCACGTGCTGCACCGTCAGAGAAGACGGCTCCAACCAGAACGCCCACACCAAGAGCGCCGCAACCACGAAGAGCGCGGCGATGAGCGTCGCTCTCAACTTTGATTTAAATAGTCTCGACACTTAGAGCGGCCTTCACTTATTCAACGCCCGTTTAGAGGCGAGCTATGCCCGACTCTAAACGGGCGTCGGTGTTCTTGCCGTCCTTCAACTACTCGCGCCGCCAGGCGGAGAGCGACGCTCCCTTGCCGCCGCGTCGCTCCGAGACTATCTCCGCGAGTATCGAGAGCGCGACCTCTTCGGGCGAGACCGCGCCGATGTCGAGCCCTACGGGCGCGCGCACTTCTTTCAGAACATCTTCGCCAAAGCCAGACTCGCGCAGGCGCGCGAGCACGATGTTTGTGCGCCGCCGGCTCCCGATCATCCCGACATAATCGGGACGCGCGGCGAGCACTGCACGCATACACTCTTCGTCTTCGTTGTGGCCACGCGTGACGACCGCAACGTAGACGCCTCGCCCCTTGCCGATTGCTTCGCGGATGGGCGCGGCCCACTCGCGCGCGGCCAAGAGTTCTATCTCCTCTTCGGGGAAACGCGAGCGCGCGACGAACTCTTCGCGGTCGTCTATGAGCGTGACGCGGTAGCCGACCCTAGCGGCGAGACGCGCGAGCGCGGCACCGACGTGGCCCGCGCCGCAGACGACGACGCGCGGCTCCGGCTCGACGCGCTCGAACATCACGCGCGCACCGCGCCAAGCCGCCAACTCGGGCGCGAACTCTTCGACGCGCGTAGTGCGCGCTTCCGCGCGCGAAGCGAGAAAGGTGCGCGCGTGCTCGGCCAAAGCGTCGTCGAGCGCTGCGTCGCCGGTCGTGCCCGTGCGTGCGCCCGTAAGTTCTAAGAGTAGTTTCGCGCCGACGCCGGACGCAGCTTCGACGATTGTTGCGAGCGCGGCGGTCGAGCCCTCTTCAAGCAGGGCCGCGATGCGCCGCGTTATCTGTGCGGAAGCGTTTGACTCGCCTGCGCCGTCCATCACGAAAGGTTGGCGCGCTCGGTCGTCGTGGCCGTCGTCTCGGCCTTGCGCGTCTCTTTGAGAATGCCGACGGAGGCGAGCGCGCGTTTGACGAGCCAGATGGGGCCGACGATTAGGTAGAGGGGATTACGAAAGAAGGCTGGGCTGTTGCCCTCGATTGCGTGGCCGATGAACTGGAAGACCCAGCCCACGATGAAGAGCCCAAGCGCCCAACGCCAGTAAAAGAAGAAGAGCGGCAGGCTTATGACAATCATCGGAATGCCGATTGAATGACTCAGCCTATTTAGAGGATGCTGATGCTTCGCCTTGTAGTTCTCAACGAATGAAGTCGGCATGGCTCACTCCTTAAAGCTGTCAGCAATCAGCTTTCAGCTCTCAGCTTAAAACTCGCTAAAGGCGGATGGCATTCATTAACTCAACCGTCGCGCGTCGGGGTTTGGCTGAAAGCTGAATGCTGATTGCTGACAGCTATCTCATCACTTATCACTTTATCTCCCCAAACGTCTAGGAAAATCTCCATCGTGCCGCCGCAGACCATTCCCTCTTCGGCTGCGTCATCGGCCGTGAGGCTAAAGCGTTGGAGCGAGGCGCGGCCGGTGCGCAAGGCTTCGCGCGCTTCGGCCCAGACTTCCGCCTCGACGCAGCCGCCGCCGACCGTGCCCGCCGTTGCGCCGCCCTCAAAGAAGAGCATCTTCGCGCCGCGCCGCTGCGGCGTCGAGCCGCGCGTGTGCGCGACCGTAGCGACAACCACACGCTCGCCGCGCGCCGCCGCCTCTTCAATCAGACGATAGAGTTCGAGCTTGGGTATCGTGCTCACTTTTCACTTGCGCCGCCGTTCCGTTTTGGCGCGTGACGCCTTCTCCTCTTTAATACCTTCCAAGTCCGACTCGGCGGCCTCGTACCGGAAGCCGCTCTTACGCGCCTTCTCCAACGCCTGCGTAACGAAGAACTCGGCGGCGTCCAAGTCGCCGCGTAGCCAGTAGACGTTACCCAAGCCGTTCTTCGCGGAGGCGTCGTCAGGCTCAATGCCGAGCGCGGCGTTGAATAGACGCTCTGCCTCTTCGAGCATGGCGTCGGGCGGATGGACGCCTCTCGATACCTCATCCCAGTATTTAATGACGTACGCGTTCTTCAGGTGATAGCCGCCCAAGTTCAAAACCACATCGTCCGCACGCCAGCGACGCACAGCGTCTTTCATCAAAGAGTCGAGCTTCGCCTGCAAACGCTTTGCGCGCGGAAGGTCGTTGTCAGTGTAGATCGCCGCGAGGACTTCGCCCTGTCCACGGTAGAGACGGTCTATCACGTCATCCTTCTTGTCGAGCGCGCCCCCGCGCTTGGGCTTTGCTTTCTTCGGCGCGGTTCGCCCGAGCGCTTCGAGTATCTGAGGCAAAGCCTCGGTGTAAGACTCTCCACTGACATCGTAAAAGATGAAGCGCCGAAGGAAGAGCGGCAGCGGCGTTGCGTCGAGCAGACAAGGAATGATGACTTTGCCGAGGTCGTATGCGGCCTGCCACTCCGCGCTTACGTAGCGCGACTCCGATGCGGGCTTCGACCAGAGAAGTATCAGGTGCGTGCTCGACGTGAGCGCTTCTTGCAACTCGTCAATGAGCGGGTCGCCGCCGCGCAATTCATCGCGGTCGAGCCAAGTCTTTATCTTCTCTTTAGCGAGGTCGTCGCAGAGACGCGCGGCCTCATCTCTGTTCTTTGAAGAGTGGCTGATGAAGACTTTCATCTAGGTCTTGCGCTCGACGGCGCGCAACGTCTCACTCGGGCGGCTGCGCTGCGGGGGTCGGCGTCGGCTGTGGCGTGACCGCTGTGTTCGTGCCCGCGGCATTGTCCGTGGGCGGCGTCGGGTTAGCCTGTTGGTCTGCCGCGTCCACGCGCGCGCGCAGGCGTTCGACTTCCGCGTCCGCCGAGGCGACCGCCGCTTCGAGCCGCGTGTGGCTTGCGCCCAAGAGTTCGAGCTGCTTCTGTATGCGCGCCTTCTCGCGCTCAAGCTGCGCTGCGATGGCGTTGCGCACGGCGGAAGGGTCGAGCGAGCCTATGAGCGCGGAGCGGCGCTGAATCGAATCGGGCTGCAACTCGTAGTCAATCTCCGCGAGACGCTCTTGAGCCTGAAACTCTTTGTCGGTTATGTCGCGCAACTGCGTTCGCAAGTCTTCGGCGCGCTGCTCCGCGCGCGTTAGACGCTCAAGGTCGTACATCGCGCGCTGGTCGTTCTTTATCTGATTGAGTTGGCTGTTCAACTGCTCAACCTGCGTCGTGAGCGCGCGCACGCGCTCGCTGTCGGCCTGCGTGCTCGAAGTGTTCGACTGCGTGCGGCGCGAAGTCGTGCGGCGCGGCGTCTCCTCGTCGTCCGCTGTGCTGACGACGCTCGGCTCGCCGGATGTTGAGTCGGGAGTCGGGCTCGTGCGCACGCGCACGGGATTTGTCACGCGGCGCGAGGTGCGCTTGCGCTGCGAGAGCGCGTCCGTGCCAAACGTCACTAAGAGAAGAAGCGCCGTGAGCGCGCCTGCGAAAATCCGAGCCGACCTTGTTCTCATTACAACCTCCGATTCAAAACCCACACGGACAAACTTACACGCCCCGCGCCGAGCGTTGTTCCGGTCTTTAGGCCGGTTGAATCTTGAAACTTATATCAACCGCGCGCGCGGAGTGCGTGAGCGCGCCGACGCTTATCAAGTCAACGCCCGCCAACGCATACTCGCGCACGTTCTCCAAAGTTATCCCGCCCGACGATTCGAGCAGTACGTCTGGTTTCAAACTACGCGCAATCTCGACAAGCCTGCGCGTCTCTTCGGGCGTCTGGTTGTCGAGTAGAAGTATGTCCGCGCCGGCCTCTACGGCGTCTCGAAGATCGCGCTCGCGCGAGACTTCGACTTCGACTTTGTGTAGATGCCCGACGGCCTTTCGCGCACGCTCGACCGCAGTCGCCACACCGCCCGCAAGCGCGATGTGGTTGTCTTTGATGAGCACGCCGTCGTCTAGGCCGAAGCGATGATTGCGCGCGCCGCCCGTCGCGACCGCGTACTTCTCAAGCATGCGAAGGCCCGGCGTTGTCTTGCGCGTGTCAACAATCTGAGCGTTCGTTCCTTCGACGGCCTCGACAAAGCGGCGCGTGTGCGTCGCGATGCCCGAGAGACGCTGCATCAAGTTTAAGGCGAGACGCTCGCCCGCGAGCAGAACGTCCGCAAAACCCGTCGTGCGCGCGATGACCTTGCCCGCTTCAACCTCGTCGCCGTCTGAGACAAACGCCTCGATCTGCTGCTGCGAGTCGAGCGTTGAGAAGACAGCCTCCGCTGCTTCTAATCCGGCGACGACCATCGCCTCCTTCGCAATGAAGCGCCCTTTGGCGGACTGGCTGCGCATCACGGTCGCTTGAGTCGTGATGTCGCCACGGCCTATGTCTTCATTTAGGAACGCGCCGATCTGCGAGAAGAGCGCGCCCTCGTCAAGCCAGCTCATTCGCCTAGGGCCTCCAGCATCTGTTCGAGCGCTTGGGTTCGTTGCCTGAGATCGGCCGCGCGTTGCCGCAACTCTTCAACCTTCTCCGCGGGCGCGCGCTCGACGAAGTTCGGATTCGACAACTGCGTCTCGGTCTTCTGCAACTCCTTCTCTACTTTCTCGCGCTCGCGCGTGATTCTCGCGCGCTCCTGCGCGAAGTCGATAAGACCTTCGAGCGGTACGGCGACCTCCGCGCCGCCCGCAAGAACGGCACGCGCCGACGCACGCGGAATTCCCTCGCCCTCCGTGTCCGACGCGAAGCTTTCGAGACTTTCGGCGACGAGAATCTTCGAGGCGCGCGCGAGCCGCGCAATCTGCTCCGCACTGTCCGTGAAAACTCTACGCGTGTCGCTCTCAGGCGCGCCGACAAAGAGACGCGGAAGATACTCGCCGGGCTTGACGCTCAACTCCGTGCGGATGTTTCTGACGCGCGAGACTAGCTCGATGACCGCCTGCATCTCGCCTTCTGCGCGCTCGTCAATAAGCGTGTCGTTTGCGCGTGGGAACTCCGCGAGCATGACCGTGGGGGTCACGTCCGTACCTCTGTAAGCCGCGTGCATCGAGTCGCGGCCAACGCCCGGAAGCCTCTGCCAAAGCTCTTCCGTTATGAACGGCATGAACGGGTGAAGCAGACGCAGAGCCTGTTCGAGAACGGTCAGCACGCGCGAGCGCGCGGCGTCGCGTGCCGGGCTTGCGCCGGTCGCGGTCACGTCAGCCTTTGAAAGCTCTATGTACCAATCGCAGAAGTCGTCCCAGAAAAAGTGATAGAGCGCGTAGACTGCCTCATGGAATTGATAACCTTCGATTGCCTTGCCGACCTCGCGCGCGGTCTTGTTTAGACGTGAGACGATCCAGCGGTCGTGCAAAGCCCAAGCCGTGGGCTCGCCTTCAAAACCACGGCCCACTTCCGCGCCTTCCGAGTTCATCAAGCAGAAGCGCGCGGCGTTCCAGATTTTGTTTGCGAAGTTTCGATAAGACTCGACTTGGTTGTCGTTCCAGCGCGTGTCGGTCGAGCCGATGGATGCGAGGACGAGACGCGTCGCGTCAACACCGTACTTGTCGAACACGTCGAGCGGGTCAACGCCGTTGCCCTTCGTCTTCGACATGCGCTGGCCGTGCTTGTCGAAGATCGTACCGGTAATGAAGACATCGTCGAACGCCTTCTCGCCCTCAAACTTCATCCCCGTCATCATCATTCGCGACACCCAGAGGAAGATTATGTCGCGCGCGGTGACGAGGACAGACGTGGGATAGAAAGTTTTTAAATCGGGCGAGTCCTCGTTCGGCCAGCCGAGCGTTGAGATGGGCCACAAGGCGGACGAGAACCAAGTGTCCAAAACGTCGGGGTCTTGTTCTAACTTGTCCGTGCCCGCCGCGCGTCGCGCGTCCTCAAGGTTGCGCGCGACGTAAACATTTCCCGCCTCGTCGTACCATGCGGGTATTCGATGGCCCCACCAGAGTTGACGCGAGAGCGTCCAGTCGTAGAGCCCCGCGAGCCAGTTCTCGTAGACCTTCTCGTAAGGATTCTCGGGCACGAAGCGCGGCTCGTGCTTCTCACGGATTAGTTCGAGCGGCGCGAGGCCAAGTTCCGACTGTTTCAGAAACCACTGCGTCGAAATCAAAGGCTCGATGACCGTGCGGCAGCGACTACATTTTGTGATTGCGAACTCGTAGTCCGAGATCTTCTCAAGAAGCCCAAGCTCCTCGAACTTCTCAACGACCTTCTCGCGCGCTTTGTAACGGTCGAGTCCATCGAACTCCGCGCCCGCCTCCGCAGTCATCTTCGCGTACTGGTCTATGACCTGCACCTGCGAAAGATTGTGGCGGTTGCCGAGAGCGTAGTCGTTCGGGTCGTGCGCGGGTGTGACCTTGACCGCGCCCGTGCCAAACTCAGGGTCAACAAACTCGTCAGCGACAATTGGAATCTCGCGCCCCACGATTGGAAGTATCAAAGTCCGTCCGACGAGGTCTCGGTAACGCTCGTCGTTCGGATTGACTGCGACGGCTGTGTCGCCAAGCATCGTCTCAGGGCGTGTAGTCGCGACCGTCACGCGGCGGTCGGAGTCTTTGACCGGATATTGAAGGTAGTAGAGCTTACCCGCCTGCGACTCTTTATCAACTTCCAAATCGGAGAGCGCGGTCTGGTCTTTCGGGCACCAGTTGATCATGCCGGGGCCGCGATAGATTAAGCCCTCTTCGTAGCAGCGGACGAAGAACTCGCGCACGGCGCGCGAAAGATGTTCGTCCATCGTGAAGCGCTCGCGCGACCAATCGACGCTCGCGCCCTCGCGCCGCATCTGTTTGAGAATCTCGCCGCCGTACTTCTCTTTCCACTTCCAGACGCGCGCGATGAAATCTTCGCGCCCGATGTCGTGGCGCGTCTTTCCCTCTTCGGCCTTTAATTGCCGCTCGACCATTATCTGCGTCGAGATGCCCGCGTGATCCGTGCCCGGCAGCCAGAGCGTTCGGAAGCCCTTCATGCGGTGGTAGCGCGTCAGCACGTCCATGATCGTGTGCTGGAGGGCGTGTCCCATGTGAAGCGAGCCCGTTACGTTCGGAGGCGGGATGACGATTGAGTAGACGGGCGCGGCGGCGTCCTTGTTTGCCTCGGGCGCGAAGCACCCTTCGCGCTCCCAACGCGAGTAGTGACTCTCCTCCGCCTGCTTCGGGTCGTATGTCTTCGGAATCTCCATAACGGACAATGGTAACAAGACCGCGCGCCGCGCACAAAGGAAGGCAAAAGTCGGAGGAAGCTATTTCTTCGTCGAATAGACTCCACGCGCGCGCAGGCGTCTGCGGCGTTGGTAGAGGTACGAGCCGCCGGCCAACAGAGCTACAAGCGTCACGACGGCGAGCGCAGGCATTGTCTTCTTTGTGGGCCGCGCCGGAGTCGGTTTGATAACCTGCCGGTACTCGCCTTGTAGCGTGAATGCGGCCCAATAGTAAGGCGAGCGCCACTGCGGCTCCTGCCGTATGCTGTTCTGTGCTTCACGCAGAGCCGCCGCGGGTCTCATCCCGCGTTGTAGCATGTTTGTGTAGAAGCGTTTCATCAGCTCGGCCGTAACCTCGTCGTCCACTTCCCACAAACTCGCCACAACGCTCGATGCTCCAGCATACATAAAGCCGCGCGTGAGACCGACCAGCCCCTCGCCACGCACATCTTTACCGAGAGCCGTCTGACACGCGCTCAAGACGACGAGATCGACCGGCGCGTGCAGGTTGTAAATATCCGCCAGCCCGACGAAACCGTTCACGGGCCTCCCCTGCCTGTCCACCAAAGACATCACGAGACCGGAAAGCTCGGGCTCCTTTGCGTTCAGAAGGCCGTGCGTAGCAACGTGCAGGATGCGGTATTGAGTCAGGTCTAGATTGCGCAGGTTGTCGCGCGTAGCGTCGAACTCCGTGTAGATTGACGCTTCATCCGCCGGAGTCATCCTGCGCAACTCGTTCAACTCCTCTTTGGCGAAAAATAGGGGCTGCAATTTGCTCGGCTCGGTGGTCTGCACGGGGCCGCCCGCCGAGCGTCTAAGCCTACGTTGCTCCTCCTCCAGAGCAGAGGCATTCTCTCCTCTTGAGCCGCGGGCATCGGGCGACTTCCAAGCGTAGTTTGAAAGCAACACAGGGTCGCCGAGCGCCGCCAGTAATTTGGGCGCGGCGGGACGTTGCCGGATTTGTTGCCGGATGAGGGCGAGGGTCGAAGCCGAAGGCACGTTGATGATTTCGTGCTTGGCAACCAAAGGCTCGTCGGAGTCTGTTGAAGCTGTCAGAATTTGGAATGGTATGTACTGAAGGATGCCGTCCGGCACGACGATGAGACGCGGCGCGTTCAATTTATCGGCGACGGGGCCAAGCACAAGGCGGCTCAACTCCGCGACGGCCGCGCGGGTCTCTTCCTGCTTTTGATCGTCGGCCGGCGGCCCGACCAAAAGGTCGGCCAGTTTGTGCGCGGCGGCCTCGATGACTCGCTTGTCGGCCAACTCTCGACTCTCAAGCCCCGCAGGAGTGACAACCCAAACGTAGCTCTTCTGTGCTCCGAGCGAGTATTCGAGCAGCGTCGTTTCCGCGTCAACGACTTGATTTTGGATGTCCGCAAATTTCATCGGCGCGGGTCGCAACAAATTGTTGAAGCCCGCCGCGCTGTTGATTTGCGCTTCCAACGTTTCGCGACGCGAGCGTAGCTGGACCAACTCCGCTTCGACCGCTTGCCTCTCTTCCTCCGAAGCCTCTTCGCTGCGCAGGCGCGCACGCTTGTCCAGAAGCCTCTGCTCGTCCGTTTGCAGCTTTTCCTCTTCTAGAAGCAGCGCGGGATCGGAAGCCTTACGCAACTCCTTCTGGTGGTCTCTAATCGAATCCAAGAGGGAGCGCGCACGCCCTAGCTCGCTGGCCTCAAAGGCTGCGACGTCGAAACGTTCGCTTGGTTGCGCGGCGTGACGCTGCATGAGCCACTCGATGTATGTCTCGTAACGGTCGTGGACTGAGTCCAAGAAAGAACTTCTCAGGTCTTTGCTGGACGCGTTTTCGCGCAACTGTTCGGTCAGTTCGATGGACCTTTCGAGATATTCGCCGGCCGCGTCAAGATTCCGCTGCTCTAATTCGAGTTTGCCAAGCCCGAAGCAGAGAGCAGCTTCGTTCGTGTAGTCCTCAACGTTGCGAAAGACCTGCAAGGCTTCACGGTAAGACTTCCCCGCCGCCGTCAGGTCTCCGATTAGATACTGTGTCTGGCCCAGAAAGGTCTCTGCACGCGCCCACTCACGGCGCTTCCCACTCTGTTCATAGAGGGCTATGGCTTCGGAGAACTGTTGGACGGCAGACGCGTAATGCTCTGCCGTCAAGTAGACTCGCCCTAAATCTTCGTGACACAGCGCGGCCAGATGTGGGTCGTTTACCTCCTTTGCGTCTCGCAGCGACTCTTCAATCTGTTGCGAGGCCAGAGCGTAGTCGCCAAAACGCGCGCGTACTCGTGCGGCTTTGCGCCGGGCGTCGGCTGCCGCGTCCTTGTCGCGCGCGTTATCGCGATAGAGCTTCTGCGCTTGTTCAAAGTAGCTGAGTGCCGTCTCCAGCTCTCCGTAAGCCTCGTAGACCTCGCCCAGACTAGTAGCAATTTGGCCCGCGATAAAAGGCTCCGCCTCTTTATCCGGAAGCAAAGACTCTGCCTCGTTGAGTAGCGTCAAAGACCTCTGCCATTGCCCCAAACGGATTGCGAGGAAGTTTAGCTCGACGAGCGTGTTGGCCTGCTCTACTCGGTTGCCTAACTCGCGCCAGATGTTTAGCGCGCTCTCCAAAGCGGCCTCCGCCCGATGTACGTCGCCCAGACGCATGTAGGGCGCGCCCAAGTAATATAGAGAGCGTGCCTCGCCCGCGCGGTCTTGTAAGTCACGCCAGATTTGCGCCGCCCCTTCGCCGCAAGAGACAGCCTGCTCTAACTCGGCCTGCTCGAAGTGAGAGACGCTCGACTCTTCCAGACTTCGCGCTTCGCCACGGCGGTATTGAAGACTGAGACTGAGCGTTTGCGCCTCGTTGAGCAGACGCAAGGCGTTTTTATTATCTTCAAGGGAGCGTCGTTGGGCGACGGCGGAAGAGATAAGCGTCTCGACCAGCAGAGGGCCGTCGCCCGCGCGACGCGCGAAGGTGAGAGCCTCTTCGGCCGAAGCCGCCGCCAAGTCGGGCTCGTTGAGTTTGAGATGTATTTCGGCGACGCGTCTGAGAGCGCGCGCTAAGGGTGCGGCCTCGCCCGACTGCCGCAGCTGAGCTACGGTCGCCGACGAATCGGCCAAGGCCCGGCGACGCTCCTCGACGGTCGTTAGATTACGAACGTCGTCGGAGTCGTCGCCGGAAGTTTGCGTCGTCCCGTCTTGATTTTGCGCATGCGTGGCGGGCGGCTCCGGCCCCTTGACGGCGTAGAGCAGTAACACACAGCAAACGCAGAGACACAGACGACGCTTCATACAGCCTCCCCACAATCAAAGCTCGTCCGCCAAACGGAGCGAACGTCTACTCCTCCGTCTCGTCACCCTCTTCGGAGTCCAGATCGTCATCCTCCGACTCGTCTGCTTCGGTTTCGTCCGAGTCCGACCCATCCGCCTCCAGCTCGTCCGTCTCGGCGAGGAATCGCGCGTCCAAATCCTCTCGCCTGTCTTCCTTCAGATTTATCACCTGCGCGACCAGCCCGCGTATGTTCCAGCCAAGGTAGGAGACGCAAGGCTCCATGACCGTATCGTCCGAGTCGTCTTGCTTTCTAACCTCCACGGCCTCTCTCTCGTGGCAGACGTTCTGCTTGACCTTCTCCTCCTTAGTGCCCTCATTCGGCACGGGACAGCTGCGCTTACAGTCGGCCGGCGAGATGTAGAAGCGGCGCGGGTAATTCTTGATGGTGGGGCAGGTGCAATCCTCTTCGCTGTCGTTGTCCGAGCCGGACTTTTGCAGGTCTATCGGGTTTAAATCTACGAACCTGTCGCCGCCCGTCAAAGGGAGATGCCGAGGCTCGAAGAAGAGGAAGCCGGCGTCCTCCCTCTTCGACTTCTGGGTGGCGGGGTCAACGTACTCGAAGTCGAAGCGGCGCACGTTCCTGAGCGTGGCCTTGTAGAATCTGACCAAGAAGTTCGCCCAGTCGCCGCCCGACGGCCTCGCGAATTTGTAAGTCTTGTATTCGTCGAACGCCGTCTTCACCGTGTACAGCTTTGGCACGTCATCCTTGAACTTATTGAGGCTCGACCAAGAGATGCCGTAGCTCCCGGCGGGCGCGCAGCGGCCCTTCTTGTCTGCCGGCTCGAAGATGATGGGCCGCTCCGGCAGGTTCCAAGGGAAGTAGACCGACACGCCGTTGGAGTACTGCAAATCCGGGCCTATGTAGTAGGAGCGGAGCACGAACTTCCTAACCTGAATCTCCCTCATGACGGCCCGGCACCATTTGGCGATTTCATAGAATATCCTCATCACGTCCAGCCCGCGCAGGGTGGTGCTCAGTCCGTCCAAGTCGATGGCCGCCGCCTTAAGGCCGGAGTCGTTCGCCTTAAGCAATCTGTCCTCCAGTTGCAGGTTTATCTCAACGACGTAAACGTAAAACTGGTTGAGATGGTCGTTGCACCTATCGAGCAGCAGCTTGCAGAAGTCGTACAGGTCAACGAAGACCTCGCTCCAGTAGCTCTGCGCTTCGAGCCGCGCCAGCTTGATGGCGTCGCGGACGGCCGGGTAGCGCACGTCTCCGATCTCTTTATATCGATACGGATTCGGCGGCTCCTCCTCCGGCTTCTCCGCGTTCTTGTCCGCCGCGGTTATCAACCGCAGGCCCTCTTGCATCGCCTCAGACAACCCGCGGACGGCCGTGACCAAGTTCTTCGGGCGTCGGAGCTTCGTCAGGTCGCAGACCGACTGCTCGGACGAGCGATCCATCAGCGCGAAGTCAATCAGGTTGCGCGCGCACACGCGGAGCAAACTCTGGGCGACGCGCGCCGTGTGTCTGGTCCGGTGGCGCACCACCGCGTTGACGATTTTACGGAAGGGCCACCCGACGGCGAGCGCGAGCCCCTGCGAGCCGAGTATGTACTTGACCTGCCTCCTCACCTCGTAGGAGGCCTCGATGCCGTTCATGATGCAGTTGTCGCAGGCCAGAATGTCGAGCGCGGGCTTGTAGCAGTAGCCCGACTCGGAGCCAGACCCGCCGCCGGCTTGGGACTCCTCCCAGTCGGCGCGCTGCTCCTCGTCGTCGCGCACGTCGAAGTGCTCTCGCAGGACTTCGGCGAAGTCTTTCAGGCGGAGGAAGCTCGGCGGGTTGTCGTCGGCCAGAAACGTGTTGCCCGCGACCGCCGTCCCGTGGCCGTAGAGGATGAGCATGTACCTTTCCGCCCTGTGGAACTTCAGCACGAACTTGAGGAACCGCGACAGCCCCCCCTGCACGTCCGGCAGCTCCGTGGGGGCGGGCTCGCACGGGAAGTCGCAGAAGTTTGGGGATACGACGGGCTGAATTCCCGCCTCCTGTAATTCGCAGAACGGGACGAGGTCGTTGTGCAGGCCCCAGCTCGTCTTCGGGTGGGGCGGGTTCTCGAAGCGGCCGTGCTTGATCTCCATGTAGCGCGCGCCGCGCGGCCTGGGCGTGTTGGCGTCGAAGCAGGCGATGACGCGCACCTCGCCCCCGCGTATGAGGCTCGCGGCTTCGAGCTGCTGCAAGACGGAGAGCGAGTTGGCGCTGAGATTGTTGTCGCCAGCGAGGTAGACCATGATCGTCCACTTTGGATAAGAGCTGTTTGTGTCCGCTTGTTCCGACTGATGAGTGATTTCCGTTCCTTCATCCTGCGACATTGCATTTCTCCTTAAAGTCTCTGAGACGACGTTAGACGCCGACTACTCGACCGGCCGAGGTTACTGCCGGATGTTGGGAAATTCTTGTGTGGGTTGGAGGCGCAGGTATCCCGATCTGGCTGGGAGTCTGGGCTTAGGCACAGTGTACGCCTGTTGTCCGTCAATGCAACCCTTTCCGCGCGGAGTCCTGCTACTTATAAATGTCGTTCCGCGCGGAGGTGTTACACGGGTTAGGATTAGAAACAGCGCGGCCTTCATCATTGAATGATGAAGGCCGCGCTGTGTTGCCTCTTAACTTTTGTCTCTTACCTTTTTCTACTTCTGCCCTTCTTCAAGTTTCTGCTTTATCAGAAGCTCAGCGAGTTCGGGTACGACCTCCCAAGCTATCTCGCGTACGACCTTGTCGGAGATCATCTCGACAACGCGGCGCGCTATCGCGTCAATCTGTTCGGGCGAAAGCTCTCCTGTGCGCGAAGGCTCTTCGACGCGCGTGTGCCCTTCCGTGACGACGTAGCCCGCGGTCGAAGGCTCGGCCTGTGATGCTTCGATAACGGCGGGTGCTTTTTGTAGGTCGCCTTCGACGCTTCCGTCCGTGAACTCTTCGGCGACGGTCGCGGGAGCGGGAACGTCCGCGGGCACGACCTCCGGCTCGACAAAGCCGCGCGGCGCTGTGCCCGTCGCTTGCGGCTCGACGTATGAGGCGAAGCCTTGCGGCCCGTCCTGCATGACCAGCTCGGACGCGCTCTCGCCCACGGCGTCGTGCGCGGCCTGCGCTCCGAACGTGTATTCGCTCTCGGAGGGCGAGTGGGCGGAAGCGTCCTCCGAGAACGAATGGGCAGACGCCGCGAAGGGCACGGCGGGCTCTGAGAAAGATTCGGACGATTCAGAGGAGGACGGCTCAGCGAAAGACGCGGCGGGTTCCGAGAAGGTTTCGACCTGCTCTCCGTGCGCTGCTTCGGCGAAGGCGCTCGGCGCGTCGGGCTGCGGCGGCTCTTCGACGTAGACGCTCGCCTCTTCGTGCGCGTGTGCGTCTTCGAGTGCGACCGCGCCGACGCTCGCGTGCGAAGGCATCTCGTCGTCAAGGTCTAGAATGAAGTCGTCGTCTTCGGCGACCGCCGACACGCCTGCGGAGTGCGGCTCAGGCTGTCCGAGGTCTAGGAGCGTATCGTCAGCCGCCGCGGCGCTCGCCGCGCGTGATTCAAAGGAGGGAGGTGTGGACATCTGTTTCTCTTCGGTGTAGTTCGAAGAACTCATGAAGGGGGACGCGGCATGCATTGACGACGAGTGACCGTTTGTGCCCGCGTGCTCGTACTCGCGCGCGCCGAAGCGTGCGCCGGAGAAGTCTTCCGACGAAAGCTCTACGTGCGACTGCTCTTCATCCGCGACAAAGGGCTCGGGCTCTTGCGATGCCTGTGCGTACGCGTCGTGCGACGTTTGAGCGTACTCGTCAACGCGTTGCGCCTCTTCTTGGACAGAGCCTGCGACGAATGCATCGGCAGGCTTCGCCTCTATCAACTCGTCGTCCGCGCCTAGGTCTGCGTAGGGCGAAGAGGCGTCCGCGCCGAACTGTTGCGCGGGCTCTTGATTGAAGCCTTGCGCGGACGCTTCGCCGTGCGCCTCTGCGTGCGCCGAAGCCTCCTGCGTTGTATTCGCTTCGGCTCGCTCGTCGCCCGCACGCGTCTCTTCGTGCGTCGCCTGCTCACCCGCGTGCTTCGACTCGCCGCCTAAGAGCGAGCCGACTTTGCTCACGAGGTCGCGTATAGATTGGAAGGGTTTGGTCAAGACAGTGTCCGCGCCGACTCTGCGCGCCTCCGCTTCGTTGAATGGTTCGAACGCGCCGACGAGAAGCACGACAGGCATTTGGCCGAGTCGTGAATCACGTTTGACGCGTTCGCAGAGCTGATAGCCGTCCGGGCCGGGCATAAGAACGTCTGCCAAGAGCACGTCCGG
>JADMIO010970555.1_pt1 | contig 24880 bp, 21 predicted proteins | sample 8958161 | NCBI WGS metagenome assembly JADMIO01 (sample SAMN16585339, study PRJNA669376) | soil metagenome | isolation source: Crop rotation soil | place: USA: Cullars Rotation, Alabama | collected 2011
GAATGCCCGCCATAGGAGCCGGTTCCTCGACCGCTCCTATCCTATCGAGCGGGGCCGATTTCAATTCGAGGTTTCGGCCTTGGCCAGGGGGTTCATTCGCCGGTCTCGTATCCCGGCGATTGCGGATGCCTTCGCATCCGCTTTTTTTTCATGCGCCAAATTCCTCGGCGTGCGCTGGTGGGCGCCGGCAGGGTCAACTACGGCGGTTGCGCTCCCTATCTAGCCGCGAATAAACAGTTGACGATTCAGGAGGTGCGCTCAGAGGGCTAAACTAGCCTAGCAGCACCGCGCGCATGCGCACTTGCGGCCACGGCAGATCTTAACTGGGAACGCTGAACGAAAATCGGGCGCCCTCTCCGAACTCGGATTCCACCCAGATTTGCCCGCTGTAGCGCTCGACGATGCGTTTGCAGATCGCCAATCCCATCCCGGTGCCGGAGTATTTGTTGGCCGTATGCAGGCGTTGGAAGATTCCAAAAATAGCCTCCTTGTAAGCGGCCGGTATCCCAATGCCGTTATCGGTAATCGTAAATATCCAGTGGCTTTCTGATTTGCGCGTAGAGATTTCAATCACAGGCGGCTCGCCTTCTTTCCGATACTTGATGGCGTTCCCTAAGAGGTTCTGAAAAATCTGCGACAAGTGACTCTCACGCATCCTGACGGTCGGCATCTCGGCGATTGAGATTCTCGCGTTGCTCTCCAGAATCGACCCGTCCAAGTTCTTTAAAGCCGCTTCGAGCGCGCGGGCCGAAGGAGTTGGCTCTATTTCCTCTCCAGAAATACTCGACGCATGCGAGTAGCTCAAAAGGTCACCCAGCAGAGCGTCCATTCGAGAAACGCTTCTGCCTATTAGATTTAGAAACTCGTTTCCCCGTTCATCGAGTTGGTTTCCATAATCCCGGGCAAGCAAATCGCTATAGATACCGATAGTTCTCAGCGGTTCCCTAAGGTCGTGACTGGCGGAATGCGCAAATTGTTCCAGGTCCGCGTTGGCCTGAACCAAGGCTTCCTGGCGGCTTCGAATCTCATACTGGCGCATCCGGGCGCGCAGTGCCGCAAGTATGGAGCTTTCCACGGTGTCGGGACGCACCGGACGTTCGATCAACGTAAAGTTGCCCAGAGCTCGCAGCTCCCGTGCTCTTAGATGGCTCTCCCGTGTGGGCACGCCGCCGGACGTTAGAACGACAAAAGGCATATCGGACCAGGGAGGTTGCGAGGATAACCAGATCTTTAAAACGCTAAGCTCTGACGATGTGAGGGCTTCGTCGGCGATAATCGCCGCGCCGGCGCCTTCGGCAAGCATCTTCATTAGAACGCCCGCGTCCTGCGACACTACGGTGTCTATCTCCAAGCCGGATAATGTGCGCGCAAGCAGCGCCGCGTCGCGGCCCACGGGCGCGAGGATAACAACTCGCATTTCCAGCGCGCTTCGACGAAACATCTATGACTTGGGAGGGGTGCCAAGCAACTGGGTTTCTTTGCCGCGGTAGCGGGGAACACCAGTAAGGACGCCTTGAAACTCTTCGAGGACCTCACCTACTTGCATGCCCGCCGCTCCAATCTTCATTTCGCGAAGGGTGCGTTCATGCGCTCCGCGCCGCTTTTTGACCACCGAAATTGCCTGTCGAACGGTGCCAGAGGCCTCAAAGAAACGCAGTAGGATCACGGAATCTGCCAGGAAGCTTACGTCAATGGGGGAGCTCATCGACGGACCCATCATGCCATGCTGTGCGACGGTTAGAAGCGTTACTATTCCTTTCTGGCCCAAGTAGTTAAGCAATTCATGCATGTGGATCATGAGAAAACGTTCGCTCGGCATGCCGTTCATATAGCCATTCAAGCTGTCGATCACAATTAGACTGGAATTCTTTTCCTCCACCGCCCGCCGCACTTGGGAAGCGAACTCGCCCGGAGATAAGTCGGCGATATCGACTCTGGTTAATTCAAATTTTCCCGAATCGATGTAAGGCTCGAAATCCATTCCCAACCCCCGGGAGCGTGCGAGGAATGTTTCCTGGCTTTCTTCGAACTGGTAGCAGGCAACAGTTTCGCCTCGCAGGAGCGCGGCCAGCAGATAGTGCGAACACAAGGTTGTCTTGCCGCAGCCTGCCGGCCCAATCAGAAGCGTGCTGGACCCACGGTCTAACCCGCCGCCCAGCAGCATATCCATTTGCTGGCTGCCACTGCTTGCGTAGCCCTCTCGCTTGTTGAGCGTGGCGCCAGCCGCGCACAATCGCGGATATAGTTCCAGGCCGCCGGTTTTCAATACGAAATCGTGATGCCCGTCCTGGAAACGAACCCCTCGCATCTTAACCACATGTATTTGACGGCGTGTGGTCCCATATTCGCGGCTGTCGCGCTCCAGGCGAACCACGCCGTGGGCAATGCTCTGTAGCTGTTGCTCATCCTCCCGGGTCGTGAGATCGTCGAGCACCAGCACCGTGCATTTCCTGCCTGCAAAGAACTGTTTCAATCCTAATATTTCGCGGCGATACCGCACGCTGGTTTGCGACAGAATCTTCAGTTCTGAAACTGAATCCAAAGCCACGCGTTCCGGATTCAGGCGCTCGACCTCCGTCCGTATGCGCTGGATCGTATCGCCAAGCTCAACATCGGATGGGTGATACACCGTGTAATTTGCGTCTTCCTCCATCCGTTCCGAGAGCGAATTCAGCTCTAACAGACGGATGCCGTCCAACGTCCAGTTGTGCGAAATAGCGACATCGTTCAACTCTTCCAGAGTCTCGGAAAGTGTCACATACAGCACGCGTTGTCCCAGGCGAACACCCTCCCGCAAGAACTGCAACGCGAAAGTAGTCTTGCCGCTCCCGGGATCTCCTTCGACCACATACAGCCGGTGCGGTGGAAACCCGCCGCCGAGGACGCTGTCGAGCCCCGGGATGCCAGTGGTATCCCGCGCGCTTTGCTTGGAAGAATTTGCAGATGATGGCGGAGTCACTCTTCCTCCCTTTTGCTCTCGAGGGCACTTCGAGAGGCACTAAGATCCTAGCAGACCAGAACGCTGCCAATCTAGGTCCTGCCCCGAGCAGGAAACCGCTGGTGGCGCAGTCCGAAAGGGCAAGCCGCAGAGATGTGGTCGTTAAGTGGAGGATCGCACTGAAGATAGCCGTGACGCCAGCACCCCAGCGTGAAGTGATCTACATATTGCTAGTCACCGTGTCATCGCCAAAGCTAAAACACGATTCCCCGCAGTACGTTCTTGACAGAGAAGCCGAGTCAAATCAGCTTGCTACCGGGCTGTCTAAGGTGTACGCTTCTACCGATGTCATTTCGACCTGTCCGCAAGATTGCCGGAATCGGGAGCGTGTTCCTGGGAGCGGACCTTGTTGATATCGCGGAGTACGATCTCGAAATTTACGAGGAGAATCCTGAAGACCATGAGCATCATGGTGCTAATTGGACGCCTGGAGCTAAGAAGATCGAGGGCACGGTGGTGGGAGAGCTGCCGATCCGGAAAGATCTCAGGCTTCTTACAGAGGAAGGGTACTCGGTGAATTTCTATTTGCGCGACAGCTTCGGGTCGGTAGTGATCTCGAATCCCATTCTCGATAGCAGTGGAAATCCCCTGCGCTAAGCTCCTTACCGGCGGTGCTTAAGTGCCTCAACTTCCGTCATTCCCTACCCCCCAGTAGGAGATGCTCCGGAAAGCTGTTACGCTGGAACATCGGAATACGAGGTGAGTGCCGTTGGCTGAAATTCACGTAAATGATGGCGAAAGCCTGGAGAGCGCGCTTAAGCGCTTCAAGCGAAAGGTGATGAATGAGGAAATCATCAAAGACATCAAGAAGCACGCCTTCTATCTGAAACCCGGGCAAAGGAAGCGTGTCAAGTCAGCAGAGGCACGTAAGCGCGCTCGCAAGAATAAGAAGCGTTCCTGGGACAGCGATTCAGACCAGCATCGCTCGTAACCGTCCGCTTTCGACGGCGCCGAACCGGCAGTGTCGCGCGTTTGGAGACGCGTCTCCGCGCGCGCAAGCCGGCTGCCGCCTTTGGCTTGGGCACGGTGGATCTATTGCACGGCGATAGTTGCAAAAATCGCCGTTAGCTTTGGCCCAGCACCACCGGCAAGTAGATCCTGCAGTGTGTAGCGGTTCAGAGTCGCGAAGAAAGAATCCATGGCTTCATGCAACACGGATTTCAACTGACAAGCCCGCACAATGGGACAGGTGTTGGTCTCACGATTGAAGCATTCCACCAACTGTAAGTTAGGTTCTGCATCCCGCACTAAATCGCCGAGTCTGATCATCTCAGGTTCGCGTGCCAGCGTCACCCCGCCAAAGCGGCCGGGGGACACATCGGCATATCCGTGCTCTCCGAGTGTCTGAACGACGCGCACCAGATGATTCCGGGATATGCCATACGCATCGCTAATCTCTCTCGTGGATACCACCCGCCCCGGATGGGCGCCCAAGTACAACAGCACGCGCAAGGCATAATCGGCGTGTAAACTTAGCTGCATCTTTATTCTTGGCCCGTTCGCCAATAACCTGGCAGGCCCGGTTTCGTGTCCAGCAGGATTTCGCGCACGTTCCGTCGATCCTCCGCTGACAGGCGAGCGAATTTTGGATTGGTATCTTTTCGAGTAAGCACGTCATAAAGCTTTTGGTATACCTGTTGCCGAACTAGGTCGGGCATACCATCGAAGGCCTCGCTGTAGATCATGTAGCTGAGGGGATAGCGGAACAGCCGCGTTTGGAGATCGAAATCACGCAGCGAGCGGCCCTTCGTGTCGCGCGGCCCGCGTTGCGGGAAGGTCTTGGTAAAGGTTGAATTGCCGGCGATTGGATTACGTATCTTCGCTTCTTCCGCAAACAGCATATAACTGACTATCTGATCCACGCCAAAGCTCAGCCGCTCTTGAAACGCGTCCAGTTTTCCTTCAGCTTGGGCGATCCGGGCTTCCCATCCGAAGCGCGTGATCAGGTTTGTCATTCGCGCCTGGTGCTCCAGCGTCATAAGCGCGACAATATCGCTGGTCGGTTCCAGATAGGGCGCAATATTAAACTTGCCCTGCAAACTAGTGAGATTCTGACTATTACTCGTATCGAACTGCAAATTATGCGACACCGCGTTTCCCCGATGCTGCAACTCACCGGCGGTACCGGTGACATACCAGCCACCCCACCGTTCATCCAAGGGCGTCCGATGATCGGTAATCTCTTGCGCCCCACGGGAAGCCGGCGTCCCGTCTGGACCCGGATAGGACGAACTGATCAAAAGACCTGGCACATTCAACGACCCCGGGCTCATGTGACACTGCAGGCACGCCATGTCACGGCGGACAAAAGTCGGTTGCTGGCTCTGATGGACGTCCAAGGTATAAAATTGCTCTCCCTGCTTGGGATCTAAAGACATGATCTCAAGTACTTCGCCGTCCTGCACCGAACCCACATACAGGTTGTCCCTGAAGTAAAGGGCTCGCGGCTTAGCAGGGGAGATCAGAGGGAATTGAAAACTGGTTTTTGTGAAAACAAGCACTTGCGAATCCGTGTTGATGTCGAGGCGTTTCAGAAGGTCAGGCAAGTAGCCTCGCTTAGCGTCGAACTTGAGCTTGATTTTGCCGGAGTCTATATCCTTCTGTAATCTTGCGACGGGGTCATTGGGACTCTGCTGCAAGTACTGTATAGCGGAATGATCGTAAGGAATCCAGGGAAAATTGACGAACTCGTCGTTTCCCGCTTGGGCTCGCGCGGCCATCATCAATAAAATGAGGCTAGCAATGTGAAATTGTGACTTGGCGTACATGTTTACGCTCCATAGCAATCTCCGACCTTGGCTTAGAACCAAGCCCGAAACCAAATGACCTGGCCGGATTACTTAATTATGCATTCATTATGCATATTTCAACAAACCTTCGCAAGGGCTAAATGGCGGTTCCCGAACATGGTGGCCTCCCGCAAGCTAGAATCTTGTTTTCCCTTGCAAAACCGAATGTGGGGGATCGACCATGAATACTGCGAAGCCGTCAACCTGCCCACGCGGCGCGGGCTGAATTCCGGGATCGGAGAAATTTCTAAAGAAATGAAAATTTATCGGGTTATCTTAGTGGCGTTCTTATCTGTTCCGCAAGGAATAGTGGCGCAGGATCTGGCGGCGGGTAAGACGCAGTTTGTAGCTCTCTGCTCCGGCTGCCATGGATCGGATGGCGCCGGCGGAGAGCATGGCCCGAACATCGTGGACCCTGGCAGGCCTGCCCGAGGCGGACGTGAGAACCTGATCGAAGTGATCAAGCATGGGACGGAAAGCGGAATGCCCGCATTTCCGCTTCCCGAAAATCAGATCGCGACCCTGGTTGCCTATGTCCGGGATCTGCGCGCACCCGCCGCCGAACGTCCGCCGCAAGGTAACGCCGAGAACGGCGCGCGTTTCTTCGCCGGACAGGGCGACTGCACGCGTTGTCACATGGTGAACGGGAGCGGCGGAACGCTGGGTCCGGATTTGTCGAATATCGGACGCGAGCGGAGAGTGCAGCAGATCGAGCAGGCGCTGCGCCAACCGGGAACGTCAGGGATGGCGGGGTATCAGGCTGTCTCCCTGAGATTGCTCGATGGAAGCACGGTTCGCGGCGTGGCGCGGAACGAAAGCACGTTCGATTTGCAGCTTCAAACGTTCGAAACGGCAATCTGCGTTCGTTCGCCAAGAGCCAGATCGCGGAGCTCACGCGCGAGTCCAAGTCGCTGATGCCAGCTGTAACTGCACGGGACGAAGAGATGCGGGATTTGCTCGCCTACCTGAGCCGGCTCACTCGCGACAACCAGATCACTCCGGAAATCGCTGAGGCCCCTTCCGCCGGCGCTGGCCTATCCTTCGAGCAGATCGTTCATCCCAAACTGGGCAACTGGCCCACTTATCACGGAAACATCGGCGGCAACCGGCACTCTCCGTTATCTGAGATCAACACATCGAACGTGGCGAGCCTCGCCGCGAAATGGTTGTTTCCCATTCCGGGCGGGCAACGTCTGGAGGTGACTCCGCTCGTCGTGGACGGAGTGATGTATGTCACCATGGCGAACGAAGCTTACGCCGTGGATGCCAAGAACGGCCGGGAGATCTGGCATTATTCGCGTCCGCTCACGTCCGGCGTGGTGGGCGATGCGGCGTCGAAAATCAACCGGGGCGTCGCGGTGCTGGGCGACAAAGTGTTTATGCTCACCGATGACGCCCACATGATCGCGCTCAGCCGCATCGGGGGCCAGCTCCTTTGGGACACGCAAATGGCCGACTATAAGCAGCACTACGGCGGGACGTCCGCGCCCTTGGTAGTCAAGGACCTGGTGCTGGCGGGAACATCCGGCGGCGACGAAGGCGCTCGCGGATTCCTCGACGCCTTCAACGTCAACACCGGCAAACGCGCCTGGCGATTCTGGATGATGCCCGCTAAAGGTGAGCCGCTTTCCGAAACCTGGATGGGCCGCGCGATCGAACACGGCTGCGTCACCGCATGGCTCACCGGAAGCTACGATCCGGAAACCGGCCTCATCTATTGGCCCACCGGCAACCCGTGCCCCGACTTCAACGGCGACGAACGCAAAGGCGACAACCTTTATTCCAGCTCGGTGGTTGCGCTGGAACCAGCCACCGGCAAGCTCCGCTGGTATTTCCAGTTCTCGCCTCACGATCTGCACGATTGGGACGCCACCGAAACGCCGATGCTGGTGAACGCCGATTGGCACGGCCAGCCGCGCAAACTGCTGCTGCAGGCCAACCGCAATGGATTCTTCTACGTCCTAGATCGCGTGACCGGCGAATTTCTGCTCGGCCAACCGTTCGCGAAGAAGCTCACCTGGGCGAGCGGCATTGACGCGAAGGGGCGACCGATTTTGGTTCCGGGTCAGGAACCATCGGTGGAGGGAACCAAGACCTGTCCAGCTACTTCGGGCGCAACTAACTGGATGTCGTCGGCTTACAGTTCGGCCACGGGGCTCTACTACGTCATGGCGCGGGAGTCTTGCGCGATTTTTACGAAGTCGGATGCGTGGTGGGAACCGGGCAAGTCGTTTTATGGAGGCGGCGCGCGGTTGGATCCCGCCGAACCGCCGCAGAAGTTCTTGCGGGCGATCGATATTCAGACCGGGAAGATTGCGTGGGAGATTCCGCAGATCGGCGGGGGCAGCACGTGGGGCGGATTAATCAGCACAGCCGGCGGCCTGGTTTTCTATTGCGACGATAGCGGCGCGTTCGCCGCGATTGACGCCCGGAACGGGAAGCCGTTGTGGAACTTCCATACCAACCAGCTTTGGCACGCGTCGCCCATGACTTATCTGGTAGATGGCAAGCAGTACCTGGCCGTGGCGGCAGGTTCGAATATTATCGCGTTTGCGTTGCCGTAAAGGCGCAAAGAGGAAGCCGCCATGAATGCTCGTCTGTCGCTGAATCAGGGGGAGTGGTGGCGCACATCCAATACTAAGGATTGACGCCGCTGTTCACGGGCGCCACTTTATCCGTCCGAACAGTGCCGCCCCGCTGCTTCGCCTGCACAACGATTCCGGGGCACGGCGGCGCGGATGGCAATCATCAACCCTTGCGAATCCCAATATCGAAATATCCGAGACCGACATCTCGATCTTCCTTCGCGATTAGTCGCCGCCTACTTGGTCATAGCGATCGCACTGTTCCAGAATGGCCGACCACGGACACAAGCGCGCGGGCTGGACTTGAAGGACGCCGAAGAGCCAGTATATAAATAAGCTGGAGAAACGATTTCCCTCCGAAAGGCTTCGCCATGACCGCGACAAAGTTGATTGTTATATTGGGGGTTTTGTCCACCGCGGCAGGCGCTAACACGTTTATAATCGCGCCAAATGCGCAGACAAATCAGCCCGGCACATTCCCTGGTACGCTGAGCGGCACAAATCCAAACACCCGCCTGCAGCAAGTGATTGGGGCGGACCAGTTCCATTCCAATCCGATTCTGATCAATCAGATTGCGTTTAGGGCCTTCCCGCGGACGGGAGCGGTCAACGCCACGATCCCGTCTCTAAGCCTATTTCTTTCAACTAGCCCTAACGCGCCGAATACCAGCGGCGGCAAGACTCTCATTTCAACCGATTTTCAGAGCAATATTGGTCCGGACAACACGCTGGTATACTCGGGGCCCGCCGCGCTTAATAGTTCCGGCTGCGTGTTCCCATCAGTCTGCTCCTTCGACATGGTTATTACCTTCACGACGCCGTTTCTATATGACCCTTCCCAGGGGCCGCTCCTGTTGGACTTCCAGATGGCCGGGTTCACCGCAGCGAGCGGCGCACTGGATAGCGTATCGTTCGCCAACCTTACCAGCGGTTCGACAGCTACAGTCAGTGGCCCATTGAATTCACCCAATGGAACTTTTGACGCCGCAGGATACGTCGTGCAGATCGGCTACATTTTGCCGAATTCAGCGTGCACGACTGTAGCCAGCGCGTACCCGTGCTCCATTGCCGGAACGCTGCTCCTGATCAGCGCGCCGACTGGGAATCTGTTTGGAGGAGGAGGCGGCGCTATCACGGCTGCGTACATCGCAGATCCCCAGAATCCCGGGTTTGAACTGACTGAAACGCCTCCCGTAAAGCGTCCGGGGCCTGCGCTTGGTTCGCTCCAATCGCTAACCGAAACGCTTAGGTTCGTGACCTCCAGCGGGCAGCCAACCATCTCCGGCGCGAGCGCGAGCATTACGTGCGGCGTCACGGGCGCGGGAACTTATAGCTTGACGCTATCCGCGACTGGCCCGCCGTTGGTGTTGAATTGCCCGAGCTTCCCGGTGCCGGGGATCACCGGGACCGTGACGGGTCAAATCAGCTTCTCCTCCGTAAGCAACCTGACGGTGACGCTCACGGCTACCGGAGCGGTCCCAACCACCAGCGACACCGTGAGTTTCGGCGGCTTCTCGATTCAACTCCAAATCCCTTCCGCTAGCCAGTCGTGTACCTATGGCCTGAGTCCTGGCGGACAAGGGTTTGGGGCAGCGGGAGGAACCGCGACGATCAACATCAGCACCGCGCCGAACTGCGCCTGGACGCTTTTCAATATTCCAAGCTGGGTTGTCCCCACTACCGCCACCACGGGCACCGGCAGCGGGTCAGTGGGCTATCAGGTTCTCGCAAATGCCGGCGCTGACCGGAGCGCCGTCATGTCCGTCACCGACGTTCCCTTCAACCTGGAGCAAGAGGCAGCTTCGATCCCCGGCCTGAATTTCATCGGCTCGCTGGCACATCTGGCTGCCCAGGAAAATTGGACGACCGCAATCACGTTGGTCGATACGGGCATCGGTCCGGCAACCGTGCGGCTGAGTGTTTTCGGTGACGCAATGGATCCCTCGGGAAATGGTCCGCTCTCTTTGCGGCTGGCGTTTCCGCAGCCCGATGGAGTTTCCATTCCGCTGCAAGCCGCTTCGATTGACCGCACGCTCACCGCAAATGGCTCGCTGATCGTTGACACCGCGGGATCGCAGACGCCCCCGGTGTTGGTCGGTTCCGCGCAACTGGCGGCGAGCGGAGCCGTGGACGGTTTCGCCATCTTTCACCAGATTGTGACTACGCAGGAAGCAGTAGTGCCGATGGAGACGCGTACTGCGCCCTCCTACCTGCTGGCTTTCGATAACACCAACGGCTTGGCGCTGGGTGTAGCTCTGGTGAATCTATCGTCCGCGGACGCCGTCATTCCGGTGATTATCCGCGACGATACCGGAGCGGTGATCAGCTTTCTAACCACCATTTCGCTGGGCGGCAACGGACACACTTCTTTCGTGTTGTCGGATCCAGTGAACGGATTCCCGATCACTGCAAATAAGCGCGGCACTATCGAGTTCGATACACCGCCAGGCGGGCAGATCAGCGTGCTGGGCTTGCGGTTCACGCCGCCTAATAACGCGCTCACTACCATTCCGGCACTCGCCAACGTCGGAACCGGCGGCGGGAGCATCGCGCACTTGGCTTCAGGCGGCGACGGCTGGCAAACCACTTTCGTGCTGATCAACACCGGTACCAGTGCGGCGCAATTCACGCTTCGCTTTTTTGCCGATCAAACTGGTGCTTTGATGCCGTTGCCATTGTCATTCCCGCAGCCCGGCGGCGGCTCGCCCACCGTGGCTTCTTCCGTTACCCAAAATTTAGCTGCCGGAGCGACGCGGGTGATCGTGAGTACTGGGGCGGTAAATCTTCTCACTGGTTCGGCGCAACTCACGACGTCGGGAAACATTAGCGGGTTTGTGATCTTCCGCCACAATAACCAAGAGGCAGTGGTGCCGCTGGAGAGCCGTAATGCCAGGGGCTACGTCATCGCTTTTGACAACACCAGCGGGACCGCCACCGGCATCGCCCTGAACGCGGTATCGGGAGGACAGGTGAGTATTCCAGTGACGATTCGCGATTCGACCGGAGCCACCATCGGCACCGATAACATTACCTTGAACGCAAATGGTCACACCCAGTTCACGCTGGTGACCGACAAATATTTTTCAACTTTCAATATCCGCGGCACCATCGAGTTCGATACGCCTTTCGGCGCTCAAATCGGAGCGTTAGGCATTCGCATCCCTGTCAGCGCCGCGCATACTTACACCACGCTGCCCGCGTTAGCGAAATAGTTCGCGCACCGTATTATTTAGAGCCGGTAGTTCTCGCCTTCTCCAGTTCTTTCTGGTCTTCGGTGCGGGCTCCGGCCAGGATGCCTGCCATACCGTAGTTTCCCTCGTGGCATGCGTACTCGAAGATCGGCTCTTTGGAATGCCGCAGCGGGATCATTGCGGTCCACGGTTTCGTCCACGTTTCGGGGTCATCGACGGTGACTTGGTACTGCAGGACATCTGGACCTGTACGTTTAAAACGCTCGATCACGTGGAGCTTCTCGCTGTTATTCATGAAAGCTCCCGCCTTATAGTTGGTGGTGTCGACTACCAGCGTATCGCCTTCCCAATGACCGCGCGAGTCCCCCATCCATGTCCGGATCGCAGACGGCAAATGCGGACGCCCATCGAGCGGAATGATGCGGACATCGTGAGCCATCTCCATTTGGATAGCGACCGCTTCTCGCGTCTGCAGAATCTGATAATAGCTGTTGTAACCCGCTTGAAGGCGCGGCGAGCCGAACGTGATACAACGAACGCCCAGGGATAGATCCTCATAGCTATCGGGACGCTTTCCGCCCACCGACGACTCGTCGTACGATTTACGGTTCGCTTGCGCCTGTTTTCCCGCCGGCGTCATCTCCGGGAGAAGGCCGTTGGGTGGATCTATGATGAGCGAAGTTCGGTTATCCCAGTCCCGACCGACAATCCAGGCCGAGCTGTAGTCGCCGGTGGAGGCGTCGAATCCGGTTTTAGCGTCTACGCCATTGAGTCCTTTTTTGTGGGTGCCGGATTCACCATTCTGCACAGCGGTCCACACCGTCTCGAAAACCGTGTCGCCGAATTCGGTGTCACCCTTGCCGTCGTACAGCTCAGCGGCCTTCTTTCTGAGCGCTGTCACTTCCGCGTCTGTAAGATTCGTGCGGCCCGCTAACGCCTTCGGCCGTTGGAGCGGAGTGGCGTTATTATTGGCCCAGACTCCCTGGAGATCGGGGTGCCCGTCGGGGGCCCGCGGCGGCGTCCACGCCTGGCCCGCAGTCTTGGGTTTTGCGTTTGCCGTTTGCGTCTGGGCGGCGATTCGTCCCGCGGTCAGCGATAGAACCACCGCCAGCGCAGCGACAAAGCTGAGATCTCGAAAACGCATTTTGCCTCCATTTTCGCTTCAAGTATACAGCGATCCCGATGAACAGTACTCGGATAAATGTTTGGTTGGTACCAAAAGGCTTTCCAATTGGTTTCTTTGTATGGAGTCTCGATGTACCCTCCTTCAAATTGACCCATTCCCCCGGCCTGATCGGGCGAAACCATAGAATATTGCGCCTGCGTCACATCCGATCACTGTCGTTGGGACTTATTCCACCGCTATCATCGACGACTCGACCACGTTAAACTCCTAATGTTCCCGAAGCGTGTCAATAAGGAGGCACGAAACACTATGTTCGCGTCGTATCGCGCTTACTCGCTTTTGCCTGCAGCCACACTGGGTATCTTTTTCCTGTTAGTCCCAGTCCTGCTCATAGCCCAGTCTCTCCCGCCGGCGCTGGAGTCTCCCGCCGCGCGGCCGCCTCAGGTTGGCCCGCATGATCTAAAGCTCCAGATGAAGATTGAAAAAGGCGGCGGTGGCGGCATTCAATACCGAAGCGTCACCGGAGTTCCCTGGTCACGGTTGCAACCCACCGGCCTGCCGCGTGCTGCGGTTACCGGATGCGCCGTTGAGCACCGCATAATGGTCGGGAGAGCCGCATGAGGGTTGACGCCTGCGGTTTCGTCAGGCGAAAGTAGTGGGTCTGGGTGTAAAGTTGTGCGATAAGCGGTCACGCAGTTTTCGGGAGGGTACGAATATGACGTTTTTATGCAGGCCCGCGATTCTGGCGACAGTTGTGATGTTGGCGGCCGGGCTACTCGGGGTTGGGTTGGTCGATCGGGCAGTAGCACAAGCCAACCAGGCCGCGGCAGCGAAAGCACAGAAGGCAGGAGAAGTCTTCAAGAACGTGACCACCAGCACGCTCAAGGAGCTTCCCGTCGACGATTTTCTTGCGAGCATGGGCGTCATCTCAGCGGGCCTGGGGCTGGACTGCGCGGACTGTCATCCCGCCGCTGGCTCCGACAAGGTGGATTGGGTATTCGATACTCCTCGAAAAAAGACCGCGCGCAGGATGGTGGAGATGGTGGCTACCATCAATCGCACCAATTTTGGCGGAGCGCAATTTGTTACCTGCTATACCTGCCATCACGGGCGCTTGCGCCCGACGACTACCATCGCTTTAGATGCGCTGTACGGCCCTCCCAACGAAGAGAAGGACGACATTATCGCGCCCGCTGAAGGCGGTCCGTCGGCGGATCAGATTCTGGATAAATATATTCAGGCGCTCGGCGGAGCTCAACGCTTGGCAGGCGTCAAGACCTTTATCGCAACCGGAACCAGCGTGGGATACGAAGGGCTCGGCGGCGGTGGGCAATTTCAAATTTTTGGGAAGGCTCCGGATCAGCGAACGGTACAAATCGTATTTAAGGACCACCCGGAAAGAGGAGACAGCACCAGGGCCTACAACGGCAGTGCGGGTTGGGTAAAGTCGCCACGCGGGCTCTTGGGGCAGTACGATTTGACTGGCAGCGAGTTGGATGGGCTGAGGTTGGAAGCGCAACTGGCCTTTCCCGGGCAGATCAAGCAAGTCCTCACTAGTTTGCGCGCAGGCAATCCGGACACTATCAACGGCAGCGATGTGGACGTGGTGCAGGGAACGGGACCGCGGGGCATTCTGGCAACGCTATATTTCGACAAGCAGTCGGGGCTGCTGGTGCGGATGGTGCGCTACGGAAAGTCGCCGGTGGGACGTGTTCCGGTGCAATCCGATTATGCCGATTATCGCGACGTGGGCGGAGTCAAGTTTCCATTCAAGTACACGTTCTCATGGCTGGACGGGAGAGACGCGTTTCAGCTGACCGAAGTCAAGACGAATGTCCCCATCGACGCGGCGAAGTTTGGCAAGCCGTGAACGGGACTGCGGGGCCGGATTGGCCCGGGCTATTTTTGAGCCGCGCTGCTTTTGCGCACGGCCTTCTCGTCCCTACCCTCACCCATGCGCGTGAATTCCGTGACCGCGCCCTGGGAGTCCTTAACGAACGCAATAGCCACTTCGCTCACGCTGGACTGGAATCTGGTCTCCGAATTAGCCACGAATAACTGGTCTTTGGGATGCTTGCTGTCCCTCACGATCAACTTATCGCCGGAAATCTCGACTACCACGTCACGTCCCGGCAACTGGTAAGTGCCCGCGTATTTCGCGAGAACATCCGGAGCCACCTTGAAGCCGCCTGTTAAATGCTCGCGGTCGCGCTCATTCTCGCACACGTCCTCGAATATTTCGGTGTCCGCCACGTAGGGCTTTACGATCCGCAGCGTGAACGGCTTTGTAAAGGTCTTGGGATCGTCATATGTCACTTCCAATTCCAAATGCCCGAAATCCGGGCGCCGATACCGTTCCGTGAGCCGCAGAGATTCGGTTTGAGGGCTGCCACCCACGTCGAGCCAGCCTTGGTCATTGAATCCGATCGAATTAACGACCAGAGCATCTCCCTCCCAATGTCCGACTGAATATCCCAACCAAGTGGGATCGGGATCTTTGGGAAGCTCTCTGCCATCCATAAAGATCGTCCGATGGGGACTGTTGGGGTTCTCGTACAGTATGACGATGAGTCCGGGCGTCTGCACGATTCGAGAGAGGCCGCGAAAATCGAGGAACGAGGCGCTCACCGGCATGCAGTGTGAAAGCGGACTGTCCTTCCGGAAGTTTTGCATCCGCTCTTGGCGTACCGATTGGGCCCAAGGAGTCACTGCGTCGGGCGGCAGGTTTTGCGCGACATTGTAATCGTAGCCATATTGTCCGGCCGCGCCGGCTAGCCCGGCCTGCCAAATGCCGGTCAGGTCCGGTTTGCCGTCAGATGTGCGCGGCGCTGGTGCGGAAAGGTTCGGTTTGCCGTTTGCCAAGCGGGGAATTCCCGGGGTCGTAATGGTCCACTGCCCGAAGGTGAGCGCCGCAAAGAGAGCGGCCGCTGCAACGGATGTAAGGCCAGCTTTCATAGGAGTCTCCGTGGCGACGATTATACATCAGCGTTTGATAGAAATCGCCCACATCAATTGGGGGTTAGCAAGGAACCGATTCGGGCACAAGAAAGCTGCGGCCTGGAGAATATCCGCCCTCCACATCGGGAGCTTGGAGGTGTATAATCATCGGCGGCCAAGAGCCAACGGGAATCAAACGGTCTGATGGGGCAGGTTCTGAGGGGGTGTGTCTTTCATGCTTACGAGATTTCACTCGGTGCTTTTTGTTCTGGTCGCTGCGCTCGCAGTTGCGATGCCCGCATCCGGCCAAACCTTTGGCCAGATCACTGGCTTGGTCACCGACTCCAGCGGCGGGGTGGTGGTCGGCGCGGCCGTGACGATCACGAACCCGCAAACCAGTCTTAGCCGCACGGAAAACACGAACGGTTCGGGCCTTTATAGCTTCCCCAACCTGCTGCCGGGCGTGTACGACGTCAAAGTGGCGGCCCAAGGATTTCAGAGCGCCATCCGCAACAGCGTTGAGTTGCAGGTGCAGCAGGTGGCCCGTCTCGACTTCCAACTAAAGGTCGGCTCTATAACCGAAGCTGTGGAGGTGACGGGCGGAGCACCGTTACTCACCACTGAAAATGCCACGCTCGGCACGGTTATCGATAATCAGCGCATTGTGGAACTGCCGCTCAACGGGCGGAACTTTATCCAATTGATCGCTCTCAGCCCCAACGTTAACGCGAGCTATGCGGACGGCGGCACGGCCTCCAGCCGCCAGGGAGGAGACCGATCGACGCAGAACTTCTCGGTTGGTGGTCAGCGTCGCGAGTTCAACTACTATACTCTTGACGGTGTCGCAAACACCGACGTCGATTTCAACACCTACGCCTTCCTGCCTTCCATTGATGCTCTGCAGGAATTCAAGGTGCAAACCGGCGTCTACTCCGCCGAATTCGGGCACGAAGCCGCGCAGGTCAATGTTTCCACTAAGAGCGGCACCAATGAATACCACGGAGCTTTATTCGACTTCCTGCGTAACAACGCCGTGGACGCACGTCCTTTCGGTTTCACGCGCACGGTGCCAGTGTCCGCTCCCTTCAAGTGGAACCAGTTTGGCTTTGCTCTGGCAGGCCCCGTCCGGATCCCCAAGGTATTCAATGGCAAAGACCGGCTTTTTTTCATGTCCAATTACGAGGGTTTCCGCCTGCGCAACCAGACGCAGGTGGTTTATAGCACGCCTCCGGCCGCTATGCGCGGCGGCAATTTTTCGGAAATTCTGCCCGGCACGGTTATCAAAGATCCGCGGAATAATTTCCTGCCTTTCCCAGGCAACATCATCTCCTCGCAGCGGTTTAGCGCAGCCGCGGTGGGGCTGCTGGAATTCTATCCGGCGCCGAACATTCCCGGTACGGGACGGACCAGTAATTATCTGGCGTTAAACAACAACGTCAACGATAAAGATCAGTTCACGCAGCGGATCGATTTTGCCGAGAGCGCGAAATCCAACTGGTTCGGGCGGTATAGCTGGCAGGATGAGGCGCAGGTTCAGCCCGCGCTGAAGCTGAATGGCCATTTCCTGGCCGTAACCGTGAAGCAGGCCATGATTTCGAACTCACGGATCTTGTCGCCGACCCTGGTGAACGAAGCCCGCTTCGGCTACACCGGTTTCTACGACGACTACGGCAACGAGCTGCAGTATAAGCGCGATCCCATTAAGGAATTGGGTATCGGTTTCGTCGATCCCGCGCCGGTTGCCTGGGGCACGCCGGGAGTTTCCATAAATAACTACAGCGGCTTTGGCGACGACGTAAATGGTCCTTTTGTGGTGAACGATCACACCTTCCAGTGGCTCGATACGCTTTCCTGGAACTTAGGCACTCACGCGATCAAGATCGGCGGAGAGGTCCGGCGCGACCGCTTTAATCAGCTGGGGCAGCAGAACGTGCGGGGTGTGCTGACCATTGATAATCCCTCCACCGGTTACGCCTTCGCGGATTATATGCTGGGCATCGTCTCCCGAACGCAGGACGCGGGCTCGCTCGCCGTCAGCCAGTTTCGGGCCACTAGTCAAGCTTATTTCTTCGCCGATACCTGGAAAGTCCGTTCCAATCTGACCATCGACTGGGGATTGCGCTACGAACTTTCCCCGCCCTGGACCGACAAGGGCGGCAGCCTGATGAATGTCTGGGTTCCGGAAGGCCTGGGTAGCAAGCCTGGTTTGCATCCCTGCTTCGTGCGGATTGGCAGCGGCGATATCTACCAAAATACCTTGACGCGTTTCGATCCTTCCATCTGCGTGGTGCGGGACGGACGCTTGGGAGACCGTCTGGTGCAGACCGACGGAACGAATTTTGCGCCGCGCCTAGGCATCGCCTGGAGCCCCAAGCCGAATTTGACGGTGCGCGCCGGGGCCGGTATTTTTTTTGTGCAGGATACCGGCAATCCGCGCTTTGACATGAGCCGCAATATTCAGGGCCGCATAACCAGCACCGGCACGGTGTCGCAGGCGAACTTAACCTTCGAACATCCGTTCACGGGCGGGGCAATAAATGTTTGCGGTGTTCCCACGCCTCCCTACGTGTGCGTGATCACGCCGCAAGGGCTCGCCAATGACGTCAATCGGCGGACTCCATATATCGAACAGTACGAGCTGAACGTGCAGCGCCAATTCAGCAGCAGCACGGTGCTGGAGGTCGGCTATCTGGGTACGCAGGGACACCGGCTGGAGCGGCTGATCAGCTACAATCTTCCCTACCCCAGCGCCACCGGCTCGATTGCCTCTCGTGAACCAGCTCCGGAATTCGGCAATATTCAGATGCTGGCAGGCGTGGTGAACTCAAACTACCATTCACTTTCCACCAAACTCACTCGTCGGATGTCTGGCGGGCTGACCTTCTTGGCGGGCTATACGTTCGCGAAATCGATCGATGACGGCAGCGGGATCCGCACTCTCGGCAGCGATCAGCTTAAGCCACAAAACGGCCTGTGTGTAAGCTGCGAACGCGGCTTATCGATCTTCGACACGCGCCAACGGTTTGTCACCTCGGTTCTGTACGATTTGCCAGTAGGAAGAGGCAAGAGATATCTGACCCGCGGCCTCGCCGCCAGCCTCATCGGCGGATGGGAACTAAGCAGTATCGTGACGGTTTCGAGCGGTTTCCCGCTGAACGTCAGCGCGGGCAAAGACCAATCCAATACGGGCCATGGATATGACCGGCCAAACAGCGTGCCTGGAGTTGCCAACTTGGATTCCAGCCGGCGCAGCACCGCCCAATGGTTCAACATTCAGGCTTTCGCACTGGCGCCGTTCGGATCTTATGGGAACCTGGGACGTAATACATTAACCGGTCCGGGCATTTTCGGTATCGATTCCTCTGCGCTCAAGAAATTTAGTTTTACGGAGCGGAAGTATCTGCAGTTACGGGTGGAGGCATTCAATGTATTGAACCATCCTAACTTTGGCGACCCTAACACGTCGTTAAGCAGTAATTCAGTTACCTCGGCCGGCGTGCCAATTCCCGGTACCGGCGCGTTCGGCACAATCAACAGTACTCGGAGCACAATTCCGATGCGGCAGTTGCAGTTCGGCCTTAAGCTGGTTTTTTAATTGCGCGGCCTTGAGCAAGGTTGTAAAAATTGTCCCGCCACGCCCGGCTCATCCGGCCCGCTAGATGCCGGTTGGTCCGGCATACGAGACCGAGGCAGATATGTAGTGCACCAGGAGGAAGTGTATGGCGGACGACTTCAATATCTTTACTGAGAAAGACAAGCAGCATGCAGCTTACGGAGCTTGCGTAATAGGATGGGTGGCAACTGGCGCAACTCTGGGAAGCATGGCCGGGGGTCAGACGCTTTTGGGGGCAGGCGGCGGCGCCGTGTGGGCACTTTTCACATGCAGATATCTCCAAGAACCGATTAAGCGGAAGTTGTTCAGTTCGGCGACCAGGCTCTCGGAGTACGAATTCCAACAAGCTTTGCTGGCCGTGAAGAATCAGTTTCCAGGTGTGTCCAAAGAACGAGCTCTGGATATACTTGCGGCTGCAAGGAAAGAAGCTTCAAGGTATCCGCGCCGTTATGTTTGTTGACCACATGACAAGGGGCGCGCCGCGTGCGGAGGCGATGACGTAAGTCACGAATTGCAAGAAATCTCAATCGCATCTCACGGCAACCGATGGAGCGGATAGGGCCCGAGCAGTTAGGACCAGCTTAAAAAAGTAATGGACCGAAGTCGCTTTGTTGCCGGTCACACCTGGACCCGTACATTTCAAAAGCGATCACGATATGATTTGCTAACGCTTGGCGCCCCTTGTGGCGCAAACCCGTAGTTTAACGAGGAGAGACAATCATGGCTGATAGTGCCGCATCTATGCCCGCGAATCCAGCGCCGCTGGGGCTGGCCGGATTTGGATTGACTACGGTGGTGCTGAGTTCCATAAATGCCGGCTTGTTGACGGGAGACGCGCCGACACTCACCGGCGTAGTGGTGCCGCTCGCATTCTCCTTTGGCGGTGTTGGGCAGATCATCGCCGGCATACTCGAGTACAAGAACGGCAACACTTTTGGAACCGTCGCATTCACTTCTTATGGACTATTTTGGTGGTGGTACGCATTCCTGCTGTGGACCGCGGGAGCGGGCTGGATCAAGCCGCCAGCCGGCAATGCCGTGGGTCTAACGCTTCTCATGTGGGGTGTCTTCACGCTTTACATGTGGATTCCGACCTTCCGTCTGAATCTGTGTTTGTGGACCGTGTTCCTCTTTCTCTGGATCACGTTCTTCCTGCTGGCGGGCGGCGATCTGGGTATGGGCCAAGGTTGGCATGTGGCTGGAGGCTGGCTCGGGCTGGTTACGGGGCTGGACGCGTTGTACCTTTCGTTCGCGGAAGTGACCAATGCCACTGCCAAGAAAGTCGTGCTTCCGGTGGGGCAGCCGGTACTCAAAGGGTAACTGCGACCAACCGGCGCTCGCCAGACTTCTACTATTCAGCGCTGCTTTCAGCGGCCGCATCCGCGCGGTATTCTAGACTCTTTCGCGAAGCGCAAAAGCGATGAGGTAGTAGCGGAGAACTGGAACTCCGTCCCGCTCGGTAGGTGGTCTTTCCCAGACCCCGGACTTGTGCGAACTGAGCCTACAGCGGCTTGTCAGCGTCGTGCGTCGCTGACAGAGGCCACGGGAGGCCCTCGAAGGAGTTTGAAGGAAAGATTAAAGGAAGAAAGAGCACCAGTTCGCAGACAGGACGTCACTTCGCAATACGCGCTGTTTGTATCTTTGCTGTTCCCGAATTACCCCAGGCAATCCATGTCTCACCGGCGGCATGCAGCAGCCGCGGATACCCTACGCTCAATCGCAACCCCTGGGCAACTTGCGTTACGGCGCCCGCAACCCCGGCGCTCGTAACGTGACGAACCAGAAGCCGGACACCTTCCGCGCCGCTCCCTTCCTCCAGCCAGGAAACGAACGCGCCGCCCTGCTCGTCCAGCGCCGCCGAGACGTGTCCAAAGGAATTGCCGGTGCTGACTCGAATTGGCTTGCCAAACGTCGCGCCGCCGTCACCGGAAAAGAGCAACTGAGTACGTGGAGAGTCCTGTGACTCCGTGTACCAGGCGATTGCGACCTTATTATCTCTTGCCGCGGCAGAGGCGCCATTCACGGGGCATGCATTGATCTCCCATTTGTCGGGATTTAGAATCCGCGAACGCAACCAACGGCCGTTCTCGAAACGCACAGTAGCGATATCGCGAATGTCTTGGGGGGTGTGGTCTCGGTAGGCAACCAGCAACCCCCGCGAAGTTTTCACAACACTCGTGGGACAACAGGTACAGACGTCGGAATCCAAACTCTCTTCCCTCACCGCCTTGCCGTAGCTGTTGACGATGGTCCGCTTCAAGGCGGATGGGGCATCCTCACCCTTTAGCGCCTCCAGCCAAACCAGTGAAGCTTCCCGTTCACCGCTAGCAACCATGGATGCCAGGGCATGCTGAACTGGACTGCGATCTTGATGCGCCATCACCGGCGACGTCCATTTCACGCCATCTTTCGATGCTGAGACATACAAATACTCGGCATCGCTTGCAGCCGGCGGTATCTCGACCCATTCCGCCAGCAGCGATCCATTCGCGAAGGAAATCACTGACGGAGACTCCGCAGGCTGCCGGAAAAAGTTCCGATTTGTGACGATGGTGCGGGGCTCGGACCACTGCATCCCGCGGCGAATCGCGTAGCGCAGCGTGTAGGAGCCGTCCTTGGTTGTTTCCACCCAGCTCAACAGCGGACTCCCATCCTGTGTCGTGCCCCAATGCGCTTGCAGGCTGGTTGCGCCGGAGGGATTCGCCATCGCCTCCACTTTGAGCGTCTGCCCGAATCCCGGAGCCGCCGCTGCCAAAACATATATTGCGAAGAAAGATTCTAATCTTTTCATTTGATTTTCTATGTCTGCTGGGATACCGGTTCCTGCTGCTCCACTCCGCATTATCTCCCTATGCAGCGCCTAGAGAATAGGCTCTGAGCCCCTATGGCGGGAAAACTAGACGAATTGGCCCGGGGATACGCTTTCCGGACAACTCTTCTCCGTCCCCGTGAACACTCTACCGAGTTACGCCCAACGCCTGGAATCGATTCTACTGATATTCGAAAACCGAAGGTGCGGCCGGGTTCACCCTCTATCCGCAGCTTCGAGAAGGCGCACTCCACCGCTTGCATGAATCGGCAACCACGGGCCCGTACCAACTAGCAGAGTCAGGTGTTACTGCGACACCCCAAAGCCGTCGATCTGCACTTCGAGCAGGTGATTGTCGCGGATACCGTAGTTGCCGTCAGTCTTCGCTAACGCTCCAGTCTTGGGCTCCGTATGGACCACAACCCCGTTTACAACGAAGTCGACCTTCGCGGCGCCGACGCGCACTTCGAGGGCATTGGTGGATTTCCCGGTGGCATCCGGCATCTTAATCGCATCGTTGGGCGTATACGGCGCTACCGTGCCGGTTGAGCTACCGTTGCGGCTCTTGATCAGCCACGTACCGTTCTGCGCCACCACAAAATACAGATAACTTTGCTGTGGGCCTTCCAGCCCGCTTCCGCCAAACACCAGACCGTAATAGTTAACGTGGCCGCTCGGCCGCATCAGCGTGAACGTGCCCTTGAGTGTATAAGCGCCGGATGCGGTATTCGCGGGATTCCAAAAGACGGCCGCCTGGGGATTGGTCGCGTGGAAACCGGCCCCCATGGTGACGAATTTGATCGCACCGGAAGCGTCGGGATCTGACGCTTCGGTGCTGCGGTCAATGCGCACCCTCCAACCCTTCGGCGCTTGGGCGGCCAGCGGAACGAACGTGGCGAGCGCGAGTGCTGCAACGTATGACTGGAACTTCATCTACTTGTCTCTCCTTGGGTAGAACCGAAACAACTATATATACGATTCTATGGTGCGGACTGCTGGTTATCCAAGTGGGTGGGCAACACTGTTGGATCTGAGTTCGTCGCCGGTAGCCGATGCTGCAGCCTACCGCGCCTCCGATCGCCACAAGTGCAGTGGTTGATCGATCGCTGGTTCGGATTAGATTAATTTCTTTCGCCTTCAGGTAATTCGACGACGATTCACTACTCCCTCGCGGCCCGCAGAATCGCTGCCACGCTGCGGTCGACGTCCTTATCCTCTGTTGCCCATGACGAAACGCTGATGCGCATCGCAGTGCGGCCTTGCCATTCGGTGGGGCCACACCAACAAGTGCCGTCCTGCTGCACTCGCTCAATCACTTTCTTCGTTCGCGCGGCGTCGCCGAAGGAGACCAAAACGTGGTTCAGCGCTACATCATTCAGAATTTCACACCCGTCCCGCCGCAACTCAGCCGCGAAACGGCTGGCCAAGCGGCAAGTTCGCTCGATGAGATCGCTTAGCCCGCTGCGGCCTAACGGGAGCAACGCCGCCCAAATCTCGACGCCCCGAGCCCGCCTCGAAAGCTCGGGAGTAAATTAGGAGGGCTCACGATGCTGCCTTGCGGCAAGTACGACGCGGTCACGGACGTGGCCCGCTTCAGCGGCACCGAGTCGCGAACAAAGGCAAGGCCGCTGTCGTAAGGCACATTGAGCCACTTGTGCGCGTCGGTGGCCCAGGAGTCGGCGTCCGCTACGCCCTCCACCAGGTGTGCATATCGCGGACTCGCTGCTGCCCAGAGGCCGAAGGCTCCGTCGACGTGCACCCAGGCTCCGCCGGCGTGGGCGCGCGCACAAATTTCCGCCGCAGGATCGAACGCGCAACCCCGGACTCCGAAGCGCGTGACTTTACGCCGGGTTGGGGAGCCCCAGCAGTTTCGCGGCGTTGTCCCAACGGATCTTGCGGAACACCTCCGGTTTGGACATCCGCTGGGCTTCCGCCAGCGTCGCGCGCGCGATGCACTTCCCGTGGAGACGTGGCGAAGGATTAGTGGTGCCGCCGCCGCGCCCGTCGGAACATGGGCAGTCACAGCCGAACATGAGTTTGTCCTGATGCCGCGCGAGGAACCCCGCGGTGAATTCGGGGTCGCGGTTCAGGAAATTGTTGCAGGAGTTCGCTGACATGTCGGCCCAGAGGTTCGGATAATCCGACAGCCACTTATCGCTGATGCCGCCGGGCTTGATGGGTCCACTTGGATACGCGGTGTCGGTCGCATAGTCTGCACTCACGTTGGCCCAAAAGGTGTCGGCATGGGCGATGAACTTGGTCCTGGGAAACGCTTTCAGCATGGTGTCGAAGCGTTTGAATCCACCATTAAAGACGGCGTTGCCGGAAGGCTGCGGCACTTCTCCGAAGTGGATTTGAATGGGCACGTTCAAGTCCGCGGCGAGCGCATACATGCGCTTCATCTCGGGGCCATCGCAATCGACTTGATTCTTGATCTCGCCGAACCCGAGAGCACCCTCTTTGACGGCTTTCGTTAGCAGGGCGGCGGATTCCGGACTCGCCAAGTCAGCGCTGACGAACCACGAGAACCGTCCCGGATACTTTTCAGCCAGCGCCTTCGACCGGTCCACCGACTGCACGCGAGTGAGCAGGATGGCCCGGGTAACGCCGCTGCCATTTATGTGGGCGAGGTTCGCTTCGTCGTCGGCCCTGAGATGGAGATGGATGTCGAGCGCTGGGCCGCCCCATTCATACTTCGGTTGCGCCACCAGCGAAGCCGCCGAGGCGGCCATCGCGGTACCGATGAACTGTCTTCGGTTGATCATGGATTCCTTTCATTTCCAGCACAGTGGGATCCGAAGCTTGGAATTCACGTGACTTGAAGTCGCGGCC